>Ga0302120_10001284_pt1 | contig 11756 bp, 7 predicted proteins | sample AG5_Bottom_MG_FD_203118 | JGI IMG/M metagenome (GOLD analysis project Ga0302120, IMG submission 203118) | Marine microbial communities from Western Arctic Ocean, Canada - AG5_Bottom | ecosystem: Environmental > Aquatic > Marine > Oceanic | place: Canada: Western Arctic Ocean | collected 2017-10-01 | reverse complement strand
AAGGCCCTGCCCGGAGTGGAACAGGAGCGCCTCAACGAGAGACAACAACTCGAGAAGGCCCTGGTCACCTTCAATTGCATCGCTTGTCACGATCGCTCCGGCCTGGGAGGGATTGCTCCGGAACGCAACGCAAACTTCTCCGGCACCCGCGAAGCGTTGGGAAACCAGGGCCGCCTTCCCCCACCCCTCTCCCACGTGGGGGCAAAACTGAAACCGGAGTGGATCGCCGAAGTCCTGCTGCGTGGGAAACGACAACGCGAATACCTTGATGCGAGCATGCCTCAGTTCGGCGAAGCAAACGTCGGGCACCTGGTCAACCTCTTCGCCAAAGTCGACAAACTGGAAGCGGTCACCATCCCCAAAATCGCGAACATCAAGGAATCCAAGAGTGCCGGATACGAAATGATGGGCACCACTGGATTCAGCTGCATCGCCTGCCACGACTTCAATGGACAAAAAGCAGGCGGAGCGGGTGCGCTCGACATCGTGCACGTGACCGACCGCCTTCAGAAGAATTGGTTCCATCTCTACATGCGGAATCCGGCTCGTTTCCACTCGACCGTGATCATGCCCTCCTACTGGCCAGGCGGTCAGTCCATCCGTCCCAACCTTCTCAAGGGGGACACTGACCAACAGATCGAAGCGCTCTGGACCTACCTCCTGGACGGCCCGCGAGCCAAGAAACCGAAAGGCTTGTCCCGTCAGTCGGCTGAAATTCGAGTCACCGACGTGGCGGAGATTGCCCGCGGGCGCGGCACCGCCGGCTACCGCGGAATCGGAGTGGGTTACCCGGAAGGGATCAACCTGGCGTTTGATTCCGAAGAAATGGCCCTCCGCCAGCTCTGGAAAGGAGATTTCGCGAGCGTCAATCACGGATCCTTTCGGGCGCGCGGCGGGGAGCGGATCTCTTTCCCCCCCGGCATCCCATTTCACCGCCTGAAGTCGATGGACGACAACTGGCCCTATAAAGGAAAATCCAACTACACCTTCCCCCACGATCACGGCTACCAGTTTCGCGGCTATCATCTGGATGCCCTGCGCCGGCCGACCTTCCTCTACCACTACGGTGAGGTGACGGTGGAGGATTTATTCGAGGATGTGCCCGGCAAGGATGGCAAGGCGTGGTTCAAGCGGACCTTCCGTTTCGAAACACCCGGGGCCCAGAAGCCCTTCTATTTCCGCGCCGCTTCCGGAAAGAAGATCACCGCCCAGGTGGACCGCGGATTCGTCATCGATCAACTCCAACTGCGCATCACGAGCGACCACAAGGGTGTGGTGCGCGAAGGCGATCCCGGGGAAGTGCTGATTCCCCTCACGCTGCCCAAAGGGCGCTCCACTCTCACCTTGGAATACCGATGGTAGGAAACCGTTACCTGAACGCCCTCTGGGCCCTTACACTCTCTACTCTTCTTCCCGCCGAAGATCTCGGAGAGATGTGGGGCAGCGCCAAGGAGGAGGCAAAGTACTATCCCATCGTCAACATTCCGATTCCGCCCGAGGTCCCCATGCGAACGGGCAGTTTCGAAATCCTTCCAGACGGACGACTGGCAGTGGGCACCCGGCGGGGCGACATCTATTTCGTCAAGGGCGCCTTCGATTCTCCGCCCACTCCCGATTACCACCTCTTCGCGAGCGGACAGGATGAAATCTTCGGTCTGGCATGGAAAAACGGTGCTATGACCGCCACCCAGTTCGGAGAAGTGACCCGGATCTCAGACACCGACGGCGACGGCGTCGCCGACCGCTACGACACCCTGAGCAACAACTGGGGCTACGCGGAAGGTCACGAATTTGCCTTTGGCTCCAAGCACGACCCGGAGGGCAACATCTGGGTCGCGCTCGGATTGAGTGGTTCCTACAAATCCCACAACCTCTTTCGGGGTTGGGCGGTGAAGGTCACTCCAGATGGAAAAATGATTCCGGTGTGCAGCGGGCTGCGAAGTCCGGGCGGAGTGGGGCCCAATGCCGAGGGGGTGATGTTCTCCATCGAGAGCCAGGGTCCCTGGAACGGATGCTGTTCGCTCAAGCATCTCAAGCAGGGCGGTTTTCTGGGACATCCCGCCAGCTACAACTGGTATCCCTTCGTCCCTGGCATGGACACTCCTGCAGTGGAACCCAACACCCCTTCCCGCCTCCAGGTGGAAAAGAAACGAGTGAAGGAATTGGTGCCTCCGGCGGTGCGCTTCCCCTATATCAAAATGGGCCGCTCGATCTCCGGCTTCCGACTCAACCAGACCGGCGGCAAGTTTGGTCCCTTCGAGAACCAGATCTTTCTGGGCGACTACACCTTGAGCATCATCCTGCGGGCCACCACCGAAGAGATCAACGGAGTTTGGCAGGGTGCCTGTTATCCCTTCCGGGAGGGACTGGCGTCCGGGATCATGCACGTAGAGTTTTCACCCCAGGGACAACTCATCGCCGGCGGGTTCACGACCAACAGACAGTGGCCGGTGCGGGGAACGGAACCCTTTGCCCTCCAACGCATCGACTGGACCGGCCTCATGCCTTTCGAGATCAAGGAGATCAATATCGCCAAGGACGGATTCCTGATCAATTTCACCAAGCCCGTCGACCCGTCGATCGCGGCGAGGACCGAGGTCTACAACATCACCACCTACACTCATAAATTCAGCGCGGGCTACGGCAGTCCCGAGGTGGACCAAACCACCGCCAAGGTGACCAAGGCTATCCCTTCGGCTGACGGACTCTCGGTAAATGTGCACTTGGAAAAGATCATCGAAGGCCACATCCACGATTTCGATCTAACTACCATGAAATCCATGGAAGGAGGGACTCTCCTTCACACCAAGGCCTACTATACGGTGAACGAAATCCCCAAGAACTAGTTCACCGGCCGGAGTGAATGGATCGTTGCCTTCGCAAGGACCCGGCGAGACCACCCCCTGCAGCTCTCACTCCCACCCAACAATTTCTCCATCATCACACCTACCATGCCTACGCCACTCCTTCGCTTCTTCTGTTCGATCGCCCTTCTTCTGACCTGCGGCCAGGCCCTCGCCCACCCCGTTCCAGATAGTCCCTCCTGGCTGACTTATTCCGGAGGTGACGGCCCAGGCAAGGGCAAGCACATCGTGCTGATCTCCGCCGATCAGGAATACCGCAGTGAACAATCGATGCCCATGATGGCAAAGATCCTGAGTAGACATCACGGCTTTGACTGCACCGTTCTCTTCGGAGTGAACGAGAAGGGCGAAGTCGACCCCACCATGCCGGTCTATCCCAAGAAAGGCAAAGAGGCCGAATTCAAGCAGCACAATATTCCCGGGCTCGAGCATCTTGCCTCAGCCGATCTGGTGGTCTTCTTTGCGCGCCTCCTGACCCTCCCCAAGGGGCAGCAGGAGCACATTGTGAGCTACATCGATTCCGGCAAACCGATGATCGCACTGCGGACGGCGAACCATGGATTCCGCGGAGCGCTCCCCTACAGGATCGATGGCAAGAATGTGAATTTCGGCAACGATGTGCTGGGTGGATCGTTCCGGGGCCACCACGGCCGCTGGCACGCCGACTCGACCCGGGGCACGATCGTCAAGGAGCTCAAGGATCATCCCATCGTCGCGGGCGTCAAAGACATCTGGGGCCCCTCGGACGTTTACCGAACCTACAAAGAGGGCGGAAGTTTACCGGAAGGGTGCACTGCCCTGGTCTGGGGCCAACCGCTGATGGGGCGCAATCACGATGATGCCCCGAATCCCAAGAAGGAGCCCCTCCCGGTGGCCTGGTTCAAGGATTGGAAGACCCGCGAAGGCAAAAGTGCCCGCGTGTTTCACTCAACCATGGGCAGCGGCAAGGATCTGGAGAGTGCGGGGCTGCGCCGGCTGATCATCAACTCGGCCTATTGGGGGATGGGCATGGAAGGCGCGATCTCCCCCACTCGGAGCGTCGAATACGTCGGCGCCTACAAGCCGCTCGTGAGCGGATTCAATTACGAAAAGCTCGGAGTGGTTCCAAAACTGCCCGCTGCCTACAAGTAGAAACCGACAGCGCGAAGTCCCGCGCGCACGCACTTCGGAAGGGTGCCGAAAACGCTCCTCAACCATCGCAGACCATCGGTCACCTCTATTCCCCCATGGCGGAACAAATCCTGATCCTCACCACCGGCGGAACCATCGACAAGATCTACTTCGATGCGACCTCGGACTATGAAGTGGGTGAATCCGTGATTCCTGCCCTCCTCCGGGAGTCCGGAGTGTCACTGGATTGTCGGCTGGTCTCCCTGATGCGAAAGGACTCCCTGGAAATAACCGACGAGGATCGGACGAACATTCGCGCGGCCTGTGTCGAGGCAGCCGAAAACCGCATCGTCATCACCCATGGGACCGACACCATGACCAAGACCGCCGAAGCGCTGGTGGGGATCGCTGGGAAGTCGATCGTCCTGACCGGTTCGCTGGCCCCGGCGCGCTTCCGGGAGAGCGACGCTGTCTTCAACATCGGATTTGCCCTCGCGGCCGTGCAAGCAAAGACACCAGGCGCCTATCTCGCCATGAACGGGAGAATCTTCGAAGCCGGGAAAGTCGTGAAGAACCTGAAAACGCGGCGATTCGAGAAGACCAGCGGTTGATTCACGAGCGAAGCAATCGACAAGGTGATGGATCCACGCTGCGGCACCTTCCGCCCGGTTGGCCAAGCTTCGTGCGCCCCGGAGAGGCAGCAGGGAACGACTGGGACCCGCGTTCGAGCCACCAAGGATCCCACCCCGGCCGCCAAGCCGACCTACCAGTCCCATCATCGAAACGGCGTTCGGAGTGAACCCGCGCTTCAACTAGAGCGCATCTCACCGAGGAACACCTTCGAAAGGCGAACCTCATCGGGAATTCGTGCAAAGGGTCGCCTCTTCAGTCCCTGGATGGCACGACAAGGACCAGCCCAACACCACTCCCTCCCCGCGACCTCTCAGACCCTTGAGGCGTGAAGAGAGCCTCTCTCACTTGCCTTCGCCCGGGCGGGCCACCGGCACTTCGACGCCATTCTGGCCTGCCCAGGCTTGAGCCGCCGCTGGATCCTGCCGCATCCATCGGCCCAAGGTGTGTTGAGTCATCGTCGTTCGAAGTTGCTCGTTCTCGATCGTCGAGGCCCATCCCACCCCGGTTTCGGGATCGTCAAAGGTACTAGTCGCGGCCTTGGCGAGGCCGGCCACTCCGTTGTCGTAGCTTGGTCCGGCGGGTTGTTCTCCGAGCCAGTCGGCGGCCGCTTCGGGGTCGACATTCGTCCAGTTCCACATGACGTGGCCCATCGCGTCCGCTCTCCCTTCGGATTCCGCTTGGGTGCCGAGCCAGGCCGCAGCCTCGGCCGGTGCTTCTTGAGCCCAGGTGCGCGCCAATCTCCCGACATGCTCGCCTCGTTCCTCCGCGGGGAACCCGTCCACGTAGGCGGCGGCTTCCGCCGGCGCGGTCGCAGCCCATCCCCCGAGTGCATTCGACAACGCTTCGGCACGCTCGGTCGCATTCAAGGAATTTGCCCAAGCAACGGCTGCCTCCGGCGCTTGCCGGGCCCAGGTCTCCGCAATATCTCCCAAGAGTTTGGGCCGGTCAGTGGGATCCAATGCGAGAACAATCGCAGCCGCTTGTTCGGGATTGCTCTCGAGAAGGTTGCCGATGATCCCGGCATAAGCGCCGCTGCGTTGCTCACCGTCTGAAAGACCCGCCGCCCAGGCGAGGGCCGCATCAGGATCCTGACGAGCCCATTCTTCGGCAATCGTCCGCGCCAACATGTGTCCCATCCAGGCTTGCTGTGGCAGGCCGTTCTCAGGATCACTCAGCCAAGCGACAGCCCGCGCCGGATCGGAAGCGGCAAGGGCCGCAAGGATTGTGATGGCATCACCGCTCCCTCGCTTGGCACTAACGTTTCCCAAACTCGCAAAGGCTGCGTCGGGATCTGCCTGACCCCAGCGCGTCAGGAGGAGATGGGCAATGAGTCTGGCCTCGCCATCCAGCTTGGAAGAACCGGAGCGCAACTCTTTCAGTATTTCCCCAATCTGGTCGGAGGGAAGATGCCTGACGAATGCGAGAAGCGCTTCATAGCGGTCCAGCGGATCGCGCATGGCAAGGATCTCGCTGAGCGTCTTGGGCGTTTCCAATTTGGCCTCATCCGCACTCCCACGACCGCGCCTGGCTTCCAAATAAGCAGGATCCAAGCGCCCACCAGTCCGGGAATCTCCTTCCCGCCCCTTGGGCCCGTTGGTGGAGATGCCTGCATTTCGATCGCCGCCTCCCCCCTGCGAAAGCTGCCAGGCATTAATGCCAAGCGATACCACGAGAGCGAAAATCGTCACCAAAAGAACCCTGTTCATGACTTCATTTCCTCTCTTTCGTTTCACCGGAATTCTTGGATGCCGCGCGTTTCCGGAGGGCTTCCATCTTGGCTTTCGCATCCTCCTTGCTGAGCTTGCCGGCTTCCACCATGGCGCGGAGCTGTCTGCCGAAGGCGTCCAGATCGACCACTCCCCGCCTCTTCACCTCGGAGGTCCGTTTCTTGAGTTCCCGATAATTCGCATCAGCTTGTTCGCGGGAGATCTTGCCATCCTTGACCGCGCCTTCGATGCGCTCCTTGATCGATTCCCAATCAACCTCACGGCCGCCCTCGCCCTTGCGTCCCCTTGACCGTTCACGACTGCGCTCCTTGTCACCGTCACGGGCTTCCCCTCCCACTGAGGCCTGGTCCTTGATCTTCCGGTATTTGGCATCGGCTTCCTGGCGCGAGATCTTGCCATCCTCTACCGCACCTTCGATGCGCTTCCCGATCCCTTCCCGATCCAGGTTCTCGACCCCCCGCTCATTGGAACCACGGCCCAAAAATTCTGCCATTTTCTCGGCTGCTTCTTCGCGAGTGATTTTCCCGGCTTCCACCGCCGCTCCGAGTCGACGCCGAAATCCTTCCGCATCCATCTCCTTGAGCTTCCCGCTCTCACCTTGGGCGTGATATCCTTCAATAAGGACTGCCATTTTCTTGCGGCCTTCTTCCTTGGTCATCTCACCCGCTGCCACCGCGGCCCGGATTTTCTTGCCAATTTCCCCAATCTCTTCGCGGTTGAGCGCCCCCTTCTTCTGGTGATCCTTTTCGGCGCTCTTCTTCAAGGCTTCCATCATGAGCTTGGCTTCTGCCTGTGTAAGATCGCCTTCCTTGACCGACTTCTGCAGCCGTTTCTGGACCGCTTCGTAGTCCCGTGCGGAGGCAAGCCCAAGGGGCAGGAGCGTGAGGGTTCCCAACACCACACACGCGTGCAGAAAACGGGATTTCTTGGGGACGATTGGCTTTGCTATAATCATTTTCATTCGTTGTTCGAGGGTTCCGCCACTATTGATTTCGCTGGCCATGGCCGGGGGGCGGAGGGCCGGACAAGCCAGGGATTCGACCGCAGTCAAAATGGAATTCGCGTAGGAGTGGGACTCCAGCTTCAGGTGCGAAAGCACGAGGGCGTCGCAGCAAATTTCCTCCGCCGCCCGCAGGTTTCGCTGCGCCCACCACATCACCGGGTTCCACCAGAAGAGGACGCAGGCCAACCACTCCAGCCAGCGCACAAAGTAGTCGCCCCGGCGCACATGAGCGAGTTCGTGGGAGAGGACAGAGGACCATCCATCGGTGGACATTGTTTCCAGCAAGGTGGAGGGCAGGATGACCCGGACTCTTCCGCCCGCCCACCAGACCATCGGTGAGAGCTGCGCAGAGGTCGCCAAGATCATGGGCAATTTTCGCAGTCCCAGCACTCCTGCGATTTTCATCGCTGCGGCCTGAACCTCGGCGGAAGCAGATTCAGAATGCGCGCCCAGCAAGCGATGAAACTGCACGACGCGGACGAGCGACCAACAAAGCACGAGCGCACTCCCCGCCAGCCAGAGAACGACGAACCACGCCTTTCCGTGCTCGACCACGGCCCGCAAAATTTCGACCCTCGCGGGATGCTCATCCACCACCGGGGCCAATTCGCTGGCTTCGGTCACCGGCATCGCGAATGACCTCACGCTCTCCTCGAGCGGCCCGGAAGAAGGAATCACTGGAAGACTCAAGAGCGGAGGGGTCACCAGCTTGATGAGAACCATCAGCCACAACAAATGCGCGAGGTGAGGGCGCTTGCTCTTTGCTCCGACCAGCAGTGCCACCAGTGCCAATACCAGGGCGAAGCACGCATTGCTCAATCCGATCTGGAAGCAGAGATCCTTCATGATTCCTTCTCCTGCCCTTCCTTCAGGATGGCTCGAATGCGATCAATCTCTTCGCGGGAGATTTTCTTTTGTTCCACCAGGTGCGTGATCAGTGGGGCGAACGACCCCGCCGTTAGGGTCTCGGCGAGCGATTCCAACTGCATCCCGGCATAGGTCTGACGCGAGAGGGCCGCCGAGAAAAAGTGTACCGGCAGGCTCCGGTCACGCTCGACGTAACCCTTGTCCTCGAGGCGTTGCAGTAGTCGCTGCACAGTCCCGTGCTGCGCCTTGCCCGCGTCCGGATAAAGATTTTCGCGAATCTCCCGCGCGGTCAGTCGGTCGCTCTCCCAAAGAAGATTCATGACCGCCATCTCGGCATTGGCAATGGACGCGGGCTTCATTTCAAAGAGATTCTACGGCCTGACTCATGACAACCTGTCGGCTTCTTACGACGAATTGTCGGATCATTACGACAACCTGTCGTCAAAACCAAACAAATAATGGGTGCCGATCCCATCCCGGGAGGATTTCTGGGGATCTTCTCCCCCTGGTTGGCGGGCCGCGCGAAATTGCGCGCCACGACCCTGATAAGCTGGTCAGCGCGAGGGGATCAGTTTGTATTGCCTCAGACCCCGGCTCCGTAGCGCGGCAGGGTCAGCCCCCAACCCTCCCGGACCCCTCTCTCCCTGCCACTCCGATGAACTCGCTCGCGCGAAACGTCCTCTCCAGCATCCTGTTGGCCGGGATGACCATGTCTTGCCCCGGAGCAGGGGCACTCGCGGCAGAGGCGCCCAGACCGAACATTCTGCTGATCGTTGCCGACGACATGGGTTGGGCAGATGTCGGCTACCACGATTCGGCGATCCAGACGCCGCACCTCGACCGCTTGGCGCGGGAAGGCGTCGAACTCGATCAACACTACGTGGCACCCATGTGCACGCCTACCCGAGCCGCCTTGTTGACCGGACGGTATTGGAGCCGTTTTGGCAACACCACTCCGAGCAACACTCGCGTGCTGCCATGGGAGACATGGACGCTGGCCCGGGCGCTCAAGAAGGCTGGCTACGAAACGCACATCACCGGCAAGTGGCACTTGGGATCCAAACCCGAGTGGGGCCCCAAACAATTTGGCTTCGATCACTCGCACGGCTCCCTCGCCGGGGGAGTGAACCCCAACAATCACCTCTACAAGCATGGTCCGTTTTCAAAGACCTGGCACCGCAACGATCGGTTGATCGACGAGAAGGGCCATGTGACCGACCTGATTGGCAGGGAGGCGGTCAAGTTCATCGAAGCAAAGCACCGCAAGCCGTTCTTTGTCTATGTCCCATTCACCGCGGTTCACACCCCATTCGACGAACCGCAAGCCTGGCTGGATGACGCCTCCCATGTGCACGCCGATCGTCAACAATATGCTGCCTGTGCACAGCACATGGATGCCATGATCGGTAAAATGATCGCGGCACTGGAACGGTCCGGCCAACACAAGAATACCCTCCTGATCTTCTTTTCCGATAATGGAGGAACCAATGGCGACGACAGCAATCGCTATCCCGATACGAAAGTGAAAGGCAAAATTCGCGGCCTCAACACCCCGCTCCGTGGCTGGAAGACCCAACTCTATGAAGGCGGTATTCGCGTGCCCGCCTTCGTCAACTGGCCCGGAACCTTGAAGCCCTCCAAGGTCTCCACTCCACTGCATGTCATTGACTGGATGCCAACCCTCTGCGCGCTCTTGCAAATTCCCAAAAGAGCAGGGGCAAAATGGGATGGCGTGGATGTTTGGGCTACCCTCACGGGAGAAGCGAATCAGGAAGTGAATGATCGCACTCTCTACTGGCAAGGCGTTCGCAAACAATCGGCCGCCCTCCGTCAAGGGCCCTGGAAACTCGTGCTCCATCGACGCAACGGCAAAACCGGCATTGAGTTGTTCAACCTGTCCACCGACCCCAACGAGACAACCGATCTGGCAATCGAGCAGGGATCGCGCGTGACCGCGATGCTCAAGGCCCTCTCCCGCGAGGAGGATTTGGACGACGACGCCTTGCCCCGCGATACGAAACCAAAGAGACCCTGACTGCGACGCTTCTCGGCCACAACTATGGAGCTCCCGGCAATCAAGGCTTCTCCACGCCGCGGTGTTCGCAACGCCCGACTTCTTCTCCCGGTTGGTTATTGCTCCCCTCGATCCCCCCAGCCTCAAGGCCTCTTCTCAACCTGCCAGTTCTTGTTCCGGCGCGACCCATAGTATGGGTAGTAATCCCAAGGCGCATCCAGACCCAGTACCCGCGGATCTTTCGTGAGCACGAGTCGCTCCTGCAACTGTGCGCGCAACTGCTTCTGCACGCGGGCGAACTCTGATTTTCCTGCGAGATTCACCAACTGTCCCGGGTCCACTCTTACATCGTAGAGTTCTTCTGCCGGACGCTTGGCAAAGGCCAAATCGTAGAAACGCCTGAATCCCTCCTTGTCCTTGTTCTCCATCAGAAGCGATTTGGTGGGGGAGGAGTCAACCTCCCCGAATGGGATGTAGCGGGCGCAAAATTCGCGGTCCGGGTTGCCGGCAGGCCAGCGATCGGGTTCGAAGTTTTTGATGTAAAGATATTGCCCCGTGCGGAGGGCCCGAGAGGGATATCCCTTGCCACCCTTGCGACACCCGTCGTGCCGTTCCATGGCAATGTAAACACCGCGACGCTCCGCACTCGGCTTGGAAAAAATCTCGAGCAAGCTGCTGGCGATCATCATCTCCGGTCTCCGTAGCCCGACCGCCTCCAGAAAGGTCGGAGCGAGATCACTGAGACTGACCAGGCCTTCGTGGACTCTCCCCGCCGTGCTGATCCCTTCCGGCCAGCGAATTGCCAAGGGAACGTGCGTCCCGGCATCGTAGAGACTCGCCTTGGCGCGGGGAAAGGGCATGCCGTGATCGCTGGTGACCACCACGATGGTGTTGTCGAGCTGGCCCCTTTTTTCCAGCAGGGCAAGAGCTTCGCCAACCACGCGATCAAAGTACTCGATCTCATGGCTGTAATCCAGAAGGTCCCTGCGGACCGTTTCATGATCGGGAAGAGAGGCCGGCACGACCACCTTCGAGAGATCCTTCCCCTTCCAGAGATTCGGTTGGTAGCCACGGTGCGGTTCGTGCGTTCCCAGCCAAAAACAGAAGGGCTTGTCCTGGGGCCGTTGGCTCAGGAAATCCTTGAAGTTGGCGGCATAGGCCTTGCTCGACATGCCCTTCGGTTGCGGCGTATCCTTCAGTTCTCCCCTCCCATACTGAAACCTGGAATAGGCGCGCCCCGCGGCGTTCTCCTCGCGCCCTCCGGGGGCGTCCCGTCCTGGCGACCAACCTTTGCCCGTGTACCCGACGGTGTAGCCGTTCTCCTTCAGGACATCGGTGTAGGTTTCGAATTTTTTGGGCAGGGTACTGTGGATGTTGCCCGCTTCCTCCAGTCGCCAAATCGGTTGCCCGGTCAGAATGGCACTGCGCGAGGGTCCACAACTGGGAGCATCACAAAATGCGCGCGTAAAACGAATTCCCTCCCGCGCGACCCGGTCAAAAGCCGGCGTCTGAATCAGCGGATCCCCGTTGACCCCCGC
>Ga0302120_10001281_pt1 | contig 11781 bp, 10 predicted proteins | sample AG5_Bottom_MG_FD_203118 | JGI IMG/M metagenome (GOLD analysis project Ga0302120, IMG submission 203118) | Marine microbial communities from Western Arctic Ocean, Canada - AG5_Bottom | ecosystem: Environmental > Aquatic > Marine > Oceanic | place: Canada: Western Arctic Ocean | collected 2017-10-01 | reverse complement strand
CCAATGCAGAGATCACCTCTCCTGCAAATGCCGCTGGAGAAAAGCCACCCCATAGTGGATTCATGAAGTGTGGGTGGTGAGTCTTGACACTATGGCGTAAGAATTCATCTACACCCTGCAGAACACCCTGTAAGCCCTCACCTTGGAGAGGTGGAGGTAATCTAACGCTACGGCGCACCTCGCTCGGGGATTCTCCCGGACTAACCTTATCGGACAAATTGATATCGAGCCAATCTTTGATTCTCAACATTATCTGGTCGAGAAAATCTTCAACTTCCACCAAACCCCCCCCTTTCTCAACTACTGCCCTGTACTCACCGTGGTTAGAGGGGGTTCACAGTATTATTGCCTCGAGCATTTATAACGATGAACATATCAAATCAATGCAAAATGCATTTTTATTGTGCAATGTTGAATAACTAGGTTGCCGTCGGAACTCCATGTTGGGGGATGCTGGAGGAGCATGGGTTACTAGACTACATATGATAGTGGCCAAGAATTTACTTTCCAGCAACTGGTCCCAGGCTGAAGTCGCGACAATCCTGGGCACTACCCAGAGTACCATCTCGCGTCAGATTCAGCGTCCTCTACCTGAACTCGCCGGTAGTGCTGACGAGATTACTGTGGATAAATGGGCCGATGAACTTTCCAAAGCTCTAGTGTTATCTGGGCCAACCGCTGAGGTTGTTCGGCAACGATTTGTCACCGAATTTCAGTTGACTGGAAACCAAATACTTCGCTTTGATACAACCCTTACCGGTATGGACCTCGATGAAGACCAACTCAAAACGGCATTACTTCGCCGTCTTGAATGGTCGTGTAACAGATTATCGCTCGACATCATCGAAGATTTTCTTCCCGCGGTAGGGATGAATATCGCCGCCTGTACCGCCGATGCCGAAAACATCGATGACGTGTGTGCATTTCCCGGCCGCCTGGCCGCGGTTTCGGACACTATCCGACCGATTGAGCCTGCGGCATATGGTGCAAGCAATCACCTTGCCAATGTATTATTGCAGGCCAGAAAACGAGATTCTGACAAAGGTGCGATTCTCAATCTGCGCCCGATGATGATGCGAGCCAGCGATACTGAGGTGAATCAGAAGGCGGTTGCCAAAGCCTGTGATAGCCTTGAGTGGGCTTCGACTACCGCATCCCGAGGCGTAGTTGCTCTTGATACAGAATTCGTCGATGTAATCGTCGATGCCGGTGATTTCGGCTGGGAGCCGACACTGTATTTATTGGCCAATAATCCGCTGGAATTAATTGAAAGGACGCACACCTTCTTGGCCGCTTTGGCATGATTAAAAGGAGATTATTTCTTCCCAAAACTCGGTGCTGACAGTCACCCACTCATATCGATGGAGAATAATGGCAGGAGATATGAAATGACGACTATTTTCATTAGAAATGAAATGAAAAATGTATTGATAGTATGTGCGGTGATAATGTTCAGTTCTCTGAGTGGTTGCCTCAACCCTGATGAGGGAGAATACATCATCATCGACCCTGCAGCGGCCGACCCGTGTAAATCATTCAACCCGACCATTAGAAGTTCAAACGATACGCTGAGAATCTTGACCTATGACATCTATGCCCTGAGTGACGCAGTCGTAAGTGAGTTCACCAATCAATCAGGTTACCAAGTAGAGTTCATTCGCACCGATGATGCTGGAGGGATTCTCGACCAGATGATGCTGACTAAAGATGCACCACAGGTAGACATGATGGTCGGACTTGACAATTCTTATGTTGGAATCGCTCTAGATAATTGCCTTTTACAACCCCACCAAGTCAATACTAGTTCAATCGATACATCATTTAACCAGAGTGATTTTGCCGTCGAAGATACGCTGGTTCCGTTTGACCATGGTTATGTTTGTATCAATTATGATAATCAGTTCGTCGATGGAGAGAACGTCTCCATCCCTACATCGCTACAAAATTTCACCGATGAGGAATGGAAGGGCAAGGTGGCGTTCCCTTCAGCCATGACATCGTCACCAGGCCGCGCCTTCATGCTAGCAACGACCGACTATTTCGAGGGCGATAGCGAGTGGGACTGGTGGGCAGCGATGAAGGCTAATGAGGCGATATTCACATCCGGATGGACCGAAGCCTACGAAGTTCACTATTCTGGCGGCTACGGCCAGTGGTATGATGGCTACATCGGCGATGCCCATGCTACGGTTTCCTACTGCCACTCCCCGGGTGTTGAAGCATACTTCGGAAGTAATTGGACCACCTCGGTAGCACTGGATCTACCACGGGCTTCGTTCCATCAAATCGAGTATGCTGGAATCATCAATGGCGCGGCAAATGTCGATGCTGCCAATGCATTCATCGAATATCTGATCTCCGAAGAGGTCAACCAAAACATGCCGACTAACAATTACATGTATGGAGTATTACAAGGTGCAAATCTGCCACTAACAGATGGCTATAGATTCCATTCTACAGTTCCCGATGAACCGGCAAATCTGAACTTGGCTGAACTCGATGTTGAATCCCTGGTCAGCCAGTGGCTGAATGCCATCTCATAGAGAGTGAAAATGGTTGAGTGAAAACGATGTTATCTAAGGTTATACGAACCTTGGTAATATCAATTTACGCCCTGATGATATTGGCACCGGTGGTTATTGCCATCGACAGATTATGGGCTGTGACAGGGGTTGCGCCGTGGCAAGCCTTTGGCTTACTTAGTGACCTCTCTGTTGCCGATGGCGTCCTGCTGTTCACATGTTTGGTTTCAGCCTTCGCCTCGCTTCTAACTCTTGCCTTTGGACTACCATTAGCCATTGTACTGGCGAAATACGAGTGGAAGAATATCGCCTTAATCAGGGCGATTCTAGTACTACCATTCGTATGTCCTGCGATAGTTGCAGCGATGGGCTTCTTGGTACTGTTCGATGCGGGGGGGCCTCTGAACTATTTCGGAATCGACCTGTATCAACAAAGTGGGATTGTAGGCACTATTTCAGCGAGTTTGGGCTTTGCTAACATTGGGCATTTCATCGCCTTGTCATTAGCACTTTGCTGGTTCAACCTATCCCTAGTAATTCGTTTTATTGAACCAACTCTGGCAAACATGAATCCCGACTGGGAAGACCAACTGAAATTATTGCCTCAGGGAAAATCGCTTTACCAGCGAATCAGGCACCTGTACGCTCCGATACTGGCACCGGGTATCATCGCCAGCGCAGGCCTTACATTCGTCTTTTCATTCACTTCTTTTGCTCTAGTCAGGTGGCTGGCTCCCAGCGCTGATACTTTAGAAACTCTGATGGCTGATTACGGTAGCTCAGCAGGGATATATAACTACAGAATCATGTCCTCTGAGATTGTATTGGCCTGTTCGATGGTGCAAATTGTGATTCTAGGATTATCACTCTGGTTGGTCAGTTATATGCAGAGTCTGCACCAGAGCAGAATCGCCATCGTTGCAGAATCGTTTCGCCGAAAGCAACAGGGAAAAGCAAAATTCGGGCACCGAGCCATCCTTCTGATTGGAGTGGTTTTTGCAACCTTACCATTGCTGCTCACACTTATCGCATCGTTCAAGATGCGGGTGGTGGAAAACGGTAAGGTCTCGACCGAATGGACAACACAAGGATGGAGTATAGCGTGGCGAGGAGATTTATCCTATGCCGGGGCTGGAGAGGCACTAGGTTACTCCTTGGTCTATGCCGCGCTAACCTTGGTTATTGCCATGCCATTGGGTTGGATGATGGCCGCAACAATTCATTCACTGGAGAAAGAAGGCAAGTTGGTAAGAGCGAAAATCGTCGATTTCATATCATTCGCACCGTTGATTGTATCGGCGGTTATGGCGGGTCTAGGCATCCTGTTGGGAATCATCATGTGGTTTCCAGAATTATTTGCTTGGTTTTTACTCCCGGTATGGGCGCATATTATGATGGTCACACCGTTCGTTGTAAGGGTGATGTTACCGGCGTTGCGTTCGATGGACGAACGCTATATTGAGCAGGCAAGGATTTTGAGATTGAACCAATTCCAAAGATTTCGCCTCATCACTCTCCCGAGTCTGAAAGGGCCAGTGATTGTTGCATCAGCGCTGTGCCTAGCCTTTTCCTTGGGTGAATTCGGTGCCACATGGGTACTGGCACGAACCGGTGATTGGACGACATTGTCGGTATTGGTCGACGATCTGATGTCGCGACCGAATTATTTTCCCGGAGTCAGACCAGCGGCGATGGCCAGCGCCACTATTCTCATGTCGCTGACACTGGCATTATTCTTCATTTCCGAGAAATTCAGAGATTCGAAAGATTCCGGGGGATTCTAATGGCATTGGAGATTTCTGGCATCAACAAGTCATTCGATGGGAAAAGGATTCTCGCAGGAGTGAACCTAGTGGTTGGAGATGGCGAGATCGTGGCGCTGACTGGCGCCTCGGGTAGCGGCAAGTCGACTTTGTTGAGGATAATTTGTGGCCTTGAATCTGCAGATGATGGTGAAGTGATGCTGGCGGGAGAAAATATCGACGGAATTCCGTGTGAAAAACGCAACATCGGGATGATTTTCCAATCACCAATTCTCTATCCTCATATGAATGTCGCAAGAAATCTCCACCTCGGAATCAGCGAGAAAATGAGTCGGGAAGAAAAAGATGAATTGGTCGAGCAGATCTTGAACGATGTAGACCTGACGGGATTTCAGTTACGAAATGTCGACGAATTGAGCGGAGGAGAGGCGCAGAGAGTAGCTTTGGCTCGGACATTATTGACCAAACCTAGAGCATTGTTGATGGATGAGCCGTTTTCGGCCCTCGATACTGAATTACGTGAATCTTTGGCCGAGAAAACCAGAAAATTATTGTCGCAGTTGGATATCCCGATAATTCACGTCACCCACGACGTCGATGAAGCTCAACGAATTGCTGACCGGGTGGTCAAGCTGTGCGACATCAACATCCTGTGAAATTACCCTAGTAATATCTTGAAGTCGTATTTACCGACAATCAGGAGCAAAGATGGCGAAGGTCATGAACCCAAAGCATTTCACAGAAGTCATGGGGGAGCTTCCTAAATTTCTGCGACCATGGCCTGCGTGGAAGTTGATTTGGCGCCATCGGATGTCACTAAACCAGAGAGCACTGCCCTTGGTATGTATAAGTTTGATAATGATCCTGCTCGGGTTGCCATACCTTTTCATCAACCTGACCATGAATGCTATCGGCTGGTCAGCCTTCGATCCAGCGATTTCACTTGATGAGAATATTCCTTTCATTGCATGGATGATAATCCCTTACTCCACATTGTATCTATACTATCCACTGGGAGCTATTTTGGCGCCACGAAATGATGGTGGGCGACGCGAAATGATGGTTTTGTATCAGACGATATTTTTGGTAAGTTGGATTATTTTCCTATTATTCATCATACTCCCGACTGAGATTCACCTTCGCGAACAGATTCCCCCCTCGACTAGGGCTGGTGAGGGAACCTGGGGTTGGGCTTATGGGGGGGTGTTGCACAACATCGATACTCCTTGGAATGCTTGGCCTTCATTGCATATCGTCCAAAGCCTTCTCATTGTATTGACTGTTGATTTCTGGTGGCGAAAAAAACTGCTGCTAGAACCTGAATTTGGAAATACCCGCAGGATTGCGAGAACAGTAATGTGGGCTGGATGGATTCTTCTTTCGGTCTCGATTCTAACCACGAAACAACATTTCGTTTGGGACTTGGCTACCGGAATCTTCGTAGCGCTGATTACTTGGAAGTGGGCGCTCAGTCCAGCCTTGATGTGGGCTGAGAGCGAGGGCGGAAAATCCCACACCGACGCTTGGGAGGATGATTGAATCAGGCGAAGTATTCTGGTCTTGTAAGGAAGATGATCAGGCCGAAACCAGCGAACATCATCATCCACGAGCCGACCATTTTTATCATCCCAGTCGCCTGTTTCAAGAAGTTAACCATCACTTGACTGCCGAAACTGACCATGATTGTCACCATCATCATCAATATGAGCAATCCCAGCATCAAAGAGCCCAGTCCAGCCAACACTGCATCGCCACCTAAGGTCGAGAGATAAATTACGAATGGGATTACCGCCGCCGCAGTACAATCGATGCTAGCGGCGGCGTAGCCAAATCCATACAGGTACATATTTCTCTTCGGCGTGAAAACATCATCCTCTTCTGTGGTCGACCATTTCTGCACAAACTTGTCTATCCAGCCCATCAAGTGTGCAGTGCCACCTGTTAACATGAAGAATCCCAAAACAAGTAGCAGCGCCGCAATTGCCAAGGCGATGTAGTGGATTATCCCGGAACGGGCGAAAGCCTCTCCCATCGCCGCGGCGAGGACTCCTATGAACATGAAAAAAGTCAGCATTCCCAATCCAGCCAGTAGACCGATTACCACCGGCTTGGGCATTTTCCCCTTCAGTTTTCCAGAATCTATCAATTCTTTTTCTCGCATTCCCAATGACAGATAATAAGAGATGAATCCGGGCAATACCGGGAAGGCACATGGTGAGAAATATACAAGAATAGAGAGCATCATGCCGAGGAAGAATATACCGGCGAAGTTAGTCTTGATATCACGCAAACCAACTCGCAGGTCTCCTGCTTCGCCATCGATGGCGCTCTCTACAGCCTCATTGAACTGGTTCCATCCGGTTATACCGTCGGGGAGAGTGCCAACAATGTAGCCCTCATGGTCGATAACATATGCTGTGGGAATAGCGTATGCGTTGTATGAATTCTTGATGTCATCGCGCTCCCCCGTAGCCTCATTGACGATAACCGCGGTAGAACTACCGAATCCGGTCAGATAATATGGTACGTGATATTTGGAATCCGAGGTATTGAGATATTCTAAACTCTCGTCATACCAAACGCCGATGGCGATGACGACGACTTCGTACTCTCCATCGCGCGACTCCCAAGCACCCATATTCTCTTCGATTCGCTCTTGAACTACATGACAGCCACTGCAGTCATGTGCCATGAAATCAAGTACTACGACCTTGCCTCTATGCTCTGATAGTTTGAACCACCCTGTGTCGTTGACCAATGGTGCTTCTACATCTGTTCGGTTGATGGTCTCGATTTCGAAATCTGGAGAAGGGATGGTTTCCCCACCAGTGCTCAGCATGGTCGAAGTGAGGCCGAAAATCGACAATCCTGCATAAGCTATGGTCAAGAACATCAAGACACTGATGCCGAAAGCCTTCCAGGTGGCGCCCTCAGAAAATACCGAGAAATCCATCCCTAAGTAGGTTCGCTGAGACATCCTATCACCGTTTCGAATTGTTTCAAGGTATTGAAATTGACTCTATCATGGGAGCGATTATCCCTACTTGGGTCGATTTGCATTCAGCCAGGTGAGAGCGACTTCAAGTCGTTCATAGGTCGGGTGAACCTCGACCACTGCAACGGGGGCATCAACCAACCCGGAAATATGCTCGGCCACTGAAATTGGCAATTCAATTCGGTTGTTGATTGCATCCCATGCCAGCCAGGAAGAATCGATGTCGAGTTTCTCCACCAACTCTTCCATGTCGTCTTGAGCATGTTCTGGTGGGCAGAACAGGACGCCGAAACTGAGGGTGTCGTCATTGGTGATAATCTCGTATGGTTTTAGCATCACCTCGCCGCGACGACGGAAGCGAGCACGCAATTGCCCGGCATCCTTGTAGGAAGATGTGCAGAATTTCAGATGGAAACCATAGTTTTCGCGAAGTTGGCCATCGTGCGGATCTAGGTCCCCCACTTCAGCCGCAGAAACTCGCTGTTTGAGTTCTTGAGCAAGTTCGGCACTGCCGGCCGCACCGGCGGTGATTTCAGTTGATAGATTGAAACCGCGCAATTCCATGTTGGACTGGTTCCCAGTGGTTATCTCCAACTCGTTTAGGTTGAGAAATTGAATCGGGGAAGAGCGTAGTTCCTCAAGCAATTCCCACAAGCGCTCGCTGGAATCCGGCTCGACCGGTAATTCTACGCCAGTGTGTAATCCGGCATTTCTGCAGGCCTCCATTACCGAGATATAGCGGTCAAGCCGCAAATCGAGCAAATGGAAGCGGATTTCATCTAGGCCAGCCTCTGCAAGGCTATTTGCATGTGCAACATCAAAGGGTATACTGGTATAGAGATGAATGTGATGCCCTTTCCCAAACTCCTGTTTCAGCGCCCGGCAGGCCGCGAGTGTACGCTCTAGATCCATCAAAGGGTCACCACCGGTAATACCGGTGCCGGTTGCTGACATTGCACGAGCTTCCTCAATGACTTCGGAGAAATCGTTACACGGGCGCTCATTGGCGAACATGAAATCAATTTCCCGACGGTTTTCCGAAAGAGGACAATAATCGCATTTCCAATGGCATCGCCCGGTCACGAACAGTACTAATTTACTACCGCGTTGACATTGGATACACCCTTCAGCTTCACCCCTTTCCGGTGGCTCGACCGAACTTGCCATCGGCAGTGAAGTGTTCATCTCAGTTACTGCCATACGCCTCCACCCTTCAATCCGCCGCTCGTATCAGCGCCCGAGAAATAATCCATCTATGGAAACGATGGTCGCCGATTAGTTCAGGATGGAAGGTTAGTGCTAAGCGCCCATCCTGGAGTATCCCGACAACTTCACCATCGTATTCCGCCACTACTGTGGCCGCGGAACCGATGTTGGAAAATCGTGGCGCACGGATGAAAACACCGGGAAAGGTTTCACCATCACCCTGAACATCATCCGACACAAGCAGTGGGTGATGGACTGCATCGGTGACAACGGGGGTGTTGTCTACCGGCGTCACCACTTCAACATCAAGGTGAACTGAAATTGGCGCTTGGAAAGATTTAGCCTGACCACCCCAACCATTACGGCTGATTTCGGCGTCTATGAAGGATGGACCTGAGGGTGGAGAACAAAGTAGAATCGCCCCGGCACAGGTTCCGAGAACAGGCCGATGGGAATCCTCGTTCATCCATTCGTACAATGAAGTGAGTAAACCAGCGTGGCGGCTGGCAATCTGCATCGTCGTCGACTCACCACCGGGTAGAATCAACGCGTCGAGTCCACCTTTAATGTCAGCAGAAGTTCGCAAGACCTTGATTTCGACATTCGCACCGAGTTCCTCTGCCGCCCCAACTATTGCTTGCGCATGCTCATGACGAGCACCCTGCAACATCGCTAAGCCGATAATTATCGACATGGCAGGGCGAGACGTGGTGTAGCCTTCAACCCGCCGATTCTGCACCTGGATAGGCGATGGCTGGCTAGAGACTAGAGATGTAGCAATTAGAAAGGTAAGGTGTAGAATAATCAAGGGGTGAAATACAAGGTTACGTTGATTTAGTGAACCCAACACGAATGTAATATGAGCGAGCCGATTGCGAGGCACCACGGTGATTGCTTTCTTGTCCCAGGCCCAGTAAGAATGAATGCAGCAACACTTGAAGCAATGGCGACTCCAACTATGACTGCTCGTGGACCTGAGTTCAGAAAGGTCATGGCTGTACTGAATCAGCGCCTGCGAATAGCCTTCAACCTCTCACCCAGTTCACCCGAGATTGGTACCAATTCATGGACAGGTGAAGATGGCTATGGAGTGATTGTGGTATCGGGTTCGGGTACCGCGGCTATGGAAATGGTGTTGTCCAACAGGTTCTCCAAGAGCGATAAAATCCTCGTCCCTACAAATGGCAAGTTCGGTGAGCGAGTGGCACAGATGGGCGATAGATTCGCCGATTGTACCCACCTCGAGGGTGAATGGGGATGTTCTTTCGACCTTCAGGAAATTGAGGAACATCTCGCCACGGGAGAGTATAGCGCCCTGTTGATATGCCATAATGAGACCAGTACAGGTATTACTCAGGATGCTCCAACTTTGGCTACTCTCGCTGAAAATCATGGTGTGGCCTTCATTCTCGATGGCATCACCAGTGTCGCTGGATTACCTGTCCATCCAGCGGATTGGAATGCTGAAGCGGTCGTTGTGGGTGCGCAGAAGTGCACCGCTGGCCCATCGGGAATCGCCGCAATTGCAGTCTCGGAGTCTTTCATTGAGTCTTGTAAGGTACTACGCCAAAGTGGAAATGGAAATCCAATGTACTATTTCGACCTGTTTCCGGCAGTGAAGAAGGCCGATGACGACCAGACTCCATGGACACCAGCCATCAATCTGGCACTCGGGTGGGCGACAGCACTATCCGAATTGGAAAATGAAACATTGGCAGGTAGAGTGAGGCGCTGTGCGCATATGGCCCAAGGGGTTCGAAACCTATTTTCCGACCTCGGGTTCAGCTTATTTGCCGATATTGGCTGTTACTCGGACACGGTAACTGCCATACTCTACCCTGAAGGTTTAGATGATGACTGGCGCACTCATCTACAGAATGAATACCAAACCTTCGTCATCGGCGCCCAAGACCATATGAAGGGCAAGATGTTTCGAATCGGGTCGATGGGAAACACCACCGTTTCCGAGATGGTCGAAGGTTGTCGGCGGATGGTCGCATGCTTCGCCGACTTCGATCTCGATCTAGGAGAGGTCGACGTAGCCAGTTATTTTGAGTGAGTTTAATGACGAAAATCGTGGTGCTCGGTCGCTTTCAACCATTACACAATGGCCATGCTCACCTCATTACCACGGCTGCCGATTACGGCGATATCCTAACTGTAGCCATCGGCTCGGCACAGGCGCCTGAAAGTGTCGAAAATCCGTGGTCAGCAGAAGAGCGATGCGAAATGGTCGAGGCGTGGGCAAAGAGTGAAGAAATCAAAATCGAAGTAGTTTGTATTCCCGATATTGATGACCCCCCCAATTGGGTCGCTCACGCCAGCAAGTATCACGGAGAGGGGACTTTGGCGACCTCTGATGCAACGACCGCTGAACTTTATCGCGACTCGGGTTGGACGGTCATTGATATTCCTCAGACTGAACGCGAAGACTTTCAAGGATGGCGGGTTCGTGAAACCCTCAAGATGCTCTCTACCATCGATGATGATGAGGCATTTGCCAGTGTGATGGAGAATTCATTACCCCCAGCAATAATCAACTGGTTTCTTGAAGACAATTATCGGGTGTATCGATTGTCGATACTGGGGCCAGATGTAGAGCCAGTGGTTTGATTCAATCTTCTAAGTCTTCATCCTCAACCGGATTATCCGAAATGGTGGATTCATCCGTTTCAGTTGACTTGGCCGGCTCGATTTCTTCAGGAGGCTTTAGTGCCGCTGCAACGACAACTCGGGCGGCCTTGATGATACGTTCTTTGTAACGATAACCAGGCTCTAGTACAGTGACTATTGACTTGACAGGCACCTCTTCACTTGCCGGAATGGTGGCTATTGCTTCATGCAGATTCGGGTCGAACCCGACATTGGTTGCGATTTCGCTTACCCCTGATGATGACAATTCCTGCCACAGACGATTCCGCATCAGTTGAAGGCCCTCGGCAAGTGCTCCTTCCTCACCTTCGGGCATGGCCGAAAGTGCCCGATCGACATCGTCAAGGACAGCGAGCATTCTTCGCGCTAGACCCATACTGGCATATTGTACCGCCTCAGATTTTTCAGCTGCCATGCGCTTGCGAACATTTTGAATTTCAGCGTCACGGTAGCCAATTTCCTTCTCAGCAACCTCAGCCTTTTGTTCTGCAGCAGCCAGCAATTCTTCCACTGTCAACTCGACCGGTTCTTGTTCTTCATCTGCGGCGCTGTCTTCAGAATCAGTATCTCCAGACCGTTCGCCCGCTTCTTCAAGCACCTTAGCATCGGCTTCTGCGATAGCCTCACCATTAGACACAGTATT
>Ga0302120_10001279_pt1 | contig 11787 bp, 9 predicted proteins | sample AG5_Bottom_MG_FD_203118 | JGI IMG/M metagenome (GOLD analysis project Ga0302120, IMG submission 203118) | Marine microbial communities from Western Arctic Ocean, Canada - AG5_Bottom | ecosystem: Environmental > Aquatic > Marine > Oceanic | place: Canada: Western Arctic Ocean | collected 2017-10-01 | reverse complement strand
GCCAAGCCCTCATTATTGGCTTCCTTGGAATTGAGGCCGATGGCGCAGTAGTGGCTGATACCGAACTGCGCAGCCCGGAAGCGCTCCCATCCCACAATACTGGAGAAGTAGTCCACGAATGAGCCCACCGTGGTGCGGGGCTGCCCCAGCCAGAAGGCCGGTTCGATAACGGCACGCACGCCTGCATCAGCCATGGCCTGGTAGTCGTCGGTGGTCCGACTAGTCATGTGGATGTGGGGATCGAAGAAACGCATGGAAAAATTGTCCACTGGAGGGAAGGGAGGCGAGAGGTCAGTCTTCGAGTTGAGTGAAGCTGCGGCGGCCCGTGTCGCCTGCCAGCATACGCTCGCGGATCAGAGTCAGTTGAGAATCTGGTTCTACCAGATCGCCGTGGCCAGCCCGAGCCAGCCCGAGGCACGCGGCACGGCGACCGACGACATGATCACTGGCTAGTTCGTGCTGCAGTGAATCGAGAGCGCGCTGCCCGCCGTGGGTCCCCAGGCACATCCACAGTTCGGGCTGTACCGGGCGCCCCGCCGACCGACGTTCCTCGGCCAGATCGAGAGCCATGCGCGCTAGCTCAGGGTTCAGCCTTCGATCCAAACCCACGATGCGTACTAGCGGCGCGCCGATGAATAGCCCTTTGATCAGCATTTGATTCCAGGCCAGATCGTCGAAGCAGGTGAATGGAAAGGGCGTATCACAGGCAACCGACTCAAAAACGGGGACGATATTAGTGCGACAACCTTCTGCGGCCCGGGTGCTGAAACGCCCGGCCTCGGGCAAGAGGGCCAGGCTCTTATAGATCGCTCGGAGCTCGCCCTCGTCCGCGTGCTGGCAGAGGGTCGCGAGGTCTAGAGGGAAGGTGTCCTTCTCCAAGTCCGGTCGAGTCAAAAGCAGGCGAACGCGAGCGGCCTCCAGCACATCCCAACGCTCCGGGTTCCAGCCCGGCAGAATCTCATTGGCTTGGGCCAGCGCATCCCCATCCGGATCGAGGGCCACTCGCGGCGTGTGACGGCTGGCCACGGAAAGTGTGGCCCCGAAGGTGGAGCCGCTCAGACCAGCTCCCACGCGCTCCAGAGCTTGGGCCCACCAAACCGCGCCCTCCTCTCCCCAGTGGGGTTCGAGGGCAGCATCCAGCCAGAAGGCCAGGTCCTGGTTGATCCTATCGGTACTCATGAGGGCTCGTGTCGGGTTCATCGTGGCCGGCCCACCGTGGGGCATGCCGAGGCCGCCCCATGATGGCCCCTGTACTAGGGACGGGGAAGGGAACAGCCCCCGTTCTAGCCATAGACTCGCCTCTCACTGCGCCCCTCAGGTCGACAGAGCCCTTGCCCCCTGCGATACTCGCTGCCCACTAGGCTCCCTAATCCACCGAGCACCTGCCCCTCCAGCACCATGACCCACGGAACCTTCAAGACCCCCCAGCCCGTCAACGAGCCCGTACGCGACTACGCACCCGGGAGCCCCGAGCGCCACTCCCTGGAGAAGCGCCTAAAGGAGATGGCCAGCCAAACGGTGGACGTCCCCCTGATCATCGGCGGTAAAGAAGTCCGCACGGAGAACAAGGGCGAAATGGTCATGCCCCACAACCACGCACACGTACTGGGGACCTACTCCAAGGCGGGTGAAGCCGAGGTACAGCAAGCCATCGACGCCGCGGACGACGCCAAGGCCGCCTGGGCGAACATGCCCTGGGAAGAGCGCGCCGCCATTTTCTTGAAGGCTAGCGAGCTCCTGCGCGGTCCCTGGCGTGACACCATCAATGCGGCAACGATGCTCAACCAGTCGAAGACCTGCCACCAGGCGGAGATCGACGCCGCCTGCGAGTTGATCGACTTTTGGCGCTTCAACGTGGGCTACATGGAGCAGCTCTATGCGGAGCAGCCGCAATCCTCAGACGGCATGTGGAATCGTCTGGAGCACCGCCCCTTGGATGGCTTCGTGTTTGCCATCACGCCCTTCAACTTCACATCCATCGCAGGCAACCTGCCCACGGCTCCGGCCATGGTAGGCAACACGTGCCTCTGGAAACCCGCCAGCACCTCGGTGTTGTCGAACTACTACCTGATGAAGATGCTTGAGGAGGCGGGCCTACCCGCAGGCGTGATTAACTTCCTTCCCGGATCCGGCGCCCAAGTGGGTGACCCGGTGCTGGCCGACCGCCGCCTCGCGGGAATCCACTTCACCGGTTCGACCGGAGTTTTCCAGGGCATCTGGAAGACCATCGGCACTCAGATCGCGCAGTACGACCAGTACCCTCGACTCGTCGGGGAAACGGGCGGCAAGGACTTTGTCTTCGCCCATAACTCCGCGGAACCTCAGAGCCTCGCAGTGGCACTCGTGCGCGGGGCCTTCGAGTTCCAGGGCCAGAAGTGCTCTGCAGCCAGTCGCGCCTACATCCCCAGCAGCATGTGGGAGGACGTCAAGGCACGCGTGGCCGGCATGGTGGCCGAGTTGAAGGTCGGCGACATCTGTGATTTCAGCATTTTCCTGGGCGCACTGATCGACTCCTCCGCCTTCGCCAAGCTCAAGGGCGCCATCGACGGCGCACAAGCTGATAGTACCGCCGAGGTAGTGATTGGCGGAGAGTACGACGACTCCGTGGGCTACTTCGTGCACCCCACCGTGGTGCAGGTCCAGGACCCCAAGCACGATCTGATGCGCACCGAATTGTTCGGCCCCCTGCTCACGGTGTACGTGTACGAGGATGAACGCTTCGAGGAAACCCTCGACCTGTGTGCCAACACGTCCGAGTACGCCTTGACCGGCGCGATCTTCGGCATCGACCGGGCCGCTCTGCGACAGGCCACGGACGCCCTGCGCTTTGCCGCGGGCAACTTCTACATCAACGACAAGCCCACCGGCGCCGTGGTGGGCCAGCAACCCTTCGGGGGATCTCGTGCTTCGGGCACCAACGACAAGGCGGGTTCCCTGCTCAACATGCTGCGCTGGATCTCTCCGCGCACGATGAAGGAAACCTTCGTTCCGCCCACGGATTACCGCTACCCGTATCTGGACTAGAACCCAGCATTCCTAGCGAGACCACGATGACCAGCGGACTGCAACTTAGACCAGGGATACCGATCTGCCAGACCGATCTGCCCCTTGATTGGTATCAGGACGAGTTCCGTCCCTATGCGGAGGAATACCTAGCGCTGCCCGATCGCACACCGGAGACGGTACTCCCCTGGCTGGATAGCTACGTGCGGCCGGCGCAGGATCACTTTGGTGATTCGTTGCTCCTCCTCGCCCACTACTACATGGGGGGCGAGATCGTGAAGTTGGTTGAACGCTACGGGGGAACCGTGGCCGACAGCTACGCCCTGGCCCTGCAAGCCACGCGCCAGCCCGAGAAAAAGATCATCGTCGAGTCCGCCGTGCACTTCATGGCCGAGTCCATCGCCCTGCTCGCCCGGGAGGACCAGCAGACCTGGATCACCAACCCCAAGGCGGGTTGCACCATGGAGATGATGGCCAAGGACCACATGGTCCTGCCCGTGGCAGACCAGCTGTTGGAGCGCTACGGGGACGACCTCGTCTGCGTCGCCTACATGAACACCTCCGGGCGCCTCAAGGCGCTGGCCGGGCGCACGGGCGGCGCCGTTTGCACCAGCAGCAACGCCCACCAAGTGGTGGAGTGGGCTCTAAAACAAGGCTCCAAGGTCATGTTCGTCCCCGATGCACACCTTGGCGCCAATACCGCCCATCGCCTGGGCCTGGATCCGTCCCGGGTCGTACGCCTCGCCGACGCCGAGCGCACACGTGGGGCCTTCCCCTTGGATGACGACCACGTCGAGGGAGGCCTGGCCGCTCTGGACCAAGCCCAGATGATCCTTTGGGGCGCCTACTGCGGCGTGCACACGGTCTTCACTCCCGAGCACGTGCACTGGTGGCAGGAGCGCAACTGGCGCGTGATCGTCCACCCCGAGTCGCGCCTCGAGGTCGTGCAGGCCGCCGATGGTTCAGGCAGCACGAAGTACCTGTGGGATCAAATGCTGACCGCGCCCGCGGGCTCACGCCTGGTGATCGGCACCGAGGGTCACTTCGTGCGCAACGCACGCGAGGTCGGCCGGTCCCGCGGAGTCGAGATCATGCACCTGGCGGACATTCCCGATGCCAACTTTGGAACAGCAGGTTGCGGCTGTGCGACGATGAGCCGCAACGACCCCCCCCACTTGGCCGGCATCCTCGATCTCCTACGCAAGGGCTGTGCGCCGGATGCGAACCGGGTTCTAGCCGGGGACGCCGTCGACGAGATAACCGGAAGTCGTGAGCGCCTCGATGCTACTGAGCGCCTTCAATTGACCCGCGAGGCACGCTCCGCCCTGGAGCGCATGATCGCCGTGGTCGAACACGGGGCCTAGGCCCGTTCGACTTCCCAGACCTCGGTCCCGAAGTGATCCCAGGGCAGGCGGCCTTCATCACACTCGTCGTCAATACTGAACTGCACGTCAACGAAGTAGATGATGGCGCTGGGAGCTGCGGGCCTAAGGTTTCGAGCACCATGGGCCACGCCCGGCGGAATGCGCACCAAGAACGACTTACCATCGCCGAGCACGTAGCGCCGCGTGGTGCCCTCCGAAGGTGAGCCGGCGCGCACGTCGCTGAGCACCAGCAAGATCTTGTCCGAGGGCGGCACGTACCACACATCGGTCTGGCGCTTGTGCAGGTGGAAGGCCTTGATGGCCAGAGGCTCCATGACCGAGTAGTTCATCTGCAGCGCCTTGAAGCCGGGAACGCCCTGCAGCTCACCGTTATCCAATCGCGCGAGCTCGGTCATGGACCCGCCATCGTCGTTGAAACGACGCAGGGGGATGATCTCGACCCCTGCGATCTCGGGCTGGGGGCTGTAATTTTGAACGCCATAGGCGTCGGAAGCATTGGGGGTGAACTCGGTCATGGTGGACGTGATGGTACCGGACCGCGAAGCGTCATCCAATAATTGCCTCCCAGGCTCCACGACGGAACCTGGGAGGACAACAGGGGGGCATGGCAAAAACCCGCCAATCAAGGCCCAACCGCACTGGCGGTAGTGAGTCCTTTCGCGTCACTTGAACGTGATCGAGATCGCCTCCGAGAATCCGGAAGTGCCGAAGGAGGTGGGAGGCTTGCGATGCCAGTACTGGAAGTTCCAGGTCTCGCCCGCGAGGATCGAGCTCCCGCTAGAGAAGGGGATGCCAAATCCCGGGCCACCCGAGACCGAGTTGGAAATGTCAGTCGAGTAGGTTCCCGCGAGGGATATCTGGCCCAGGTCCTGGCTGTAACGTGCAAAGAACCCGCCAAGAATGCACAGGTCACCTTGCGAACCCCCAGGGTTACTAATGGTCGCGGTCCCGGACCCTATCAGGAGATAGGTAAACTGCTTGGGGGGACCGTTGCTGAGGTCCAAGGTGATCGCCGTGGACAGGTCACATCCCGAGGCATCCAGGTTGGCCGTGTTGAAGATGCTGCCATCCGCAACCGTGCAGAACTTTGAGGTGCAGGGGCACATGAGGTTCGCAAACCAGGCGACCTTGTTGTCGCTCAGCGACCCCGCGAGCACGTCGGCGTTCCCGTCACCATCCAGGTCCGTGGCGAACACGGACTGGGCACCATTTGCGAGAGTCGTTACCACTCGCTGCGGCCCAAAATCCGAGGTCACCTCGTTCAGGCGGTTCTCGTACCAGGCGATCTTGTCGTCACCCATCGACGCCGAGAGGACGTCGGCGTCCCCATCACAATCCAGGTCCGTGGCGTAAACAGACTCGGCTCCCATTGCGCTAGTCGTGATCACCTGCTGGGGCCCAAAGGTGCCGCCACCCAGATTTTCATACCAGGCAATCTTGCCGTCAACAGATGACGCCGAGAGGACGTCCGCGTCCCCGTCACCGTCCAGGTCCGTGGCGCGCACAAACTGGGGGCTATTGGCGTCAAGCGTGATCACCTGCTGCGGCCCGAAAGAGGCGCCTCCTGCTGCATTGCAGCCCAGATTTTCGTACCAGGCGATCTTGTCGTCGCCCATCGACGCCGAGAGCACGTCCGCGTCTCCATCACCGTCAAGGTCCGTGGCGTACACGCAATGGGCCCAAACCGCGGCAGTCGTGATCACCTGCTGCGGACCGAAGGACCCGCCGCCCAGATTTTCGTACCAGGCTATCTTGCTGTCGTGCCGCGACGCCGAGAGCACGTCTGCGTCCCCATCACAATCCAGGTCCGTGGCGTATACGGACCAAGCACCATCCGCGCTGGTCGTGATCACCTGCTCCGGCCCGAAGGTTCCGAGGCCGTCGGTGTTCTCGTACCAGGCGATCTTGTCGTCGATTTTCGAAGCGGATAGAACGTCCGCATCGCCGTCACCGTCCAGATCGGCTGCGTAGACGAATACGGCGTAATTGGCGCCAAGCGAGATCACCTGCTGCGGCCCGAAGGTACCAAGGCCATCGGTGTTCTCGTACCAGGCGATCTTGTCGTCGTTGCCCGATGCCGAGAGCACGTCCGCGTCTCCGTCACCGTCCAGGTCCACTGCGTAGACGGACTCGGCAAAGGCCGCACTGGTCGTAATCAGCTGCTCCGATCCAAAATCCTGGCCCAGGGCCGTGGAAACGACAATAGCGGCAGGGGCGATCGTAAGCAGACTGCGAATGGATGAGGAACTGAACTGAACCAGAGGGCGAGAGAAAAGGGAGGGCATGCTAGGAGGTAATGTCATGGCGAGCTTCCAGATTGGTTGGAGGGAAGATGCGGCCGTTGAAACCAGGCCGCCGTGTACCTCTGAGTGAATCGGAGCCGCCTGACCGGACACTTTTCCTCGAAATCAGGCCCCAACACACCCAGGGGCCGCATGCTTCCCCCTCGTCATATCCAACAATCGCCGCGGCGCCGCTCAAGAACACGATTCCCGCACCGCCTGCGCAGCCCTACACTCCTCGCATGTCCTCCCCCCCCCAGGAACCCTGCCCGAGTGCACGCGAGCCCCTCACCCACGGTCCGGTCACCGACGCCAGGCATCTTGAGGACCTACTCAACAACTGCCTGCCCAGCTTCGGCGGGGGCTACCTGCGCCGGGTCTGGCAGCTGCTCGATGAGGCCATCGGGCTTGGCGTGCCCATGACCTTGGCGGTGGCGGGACCGGTCACTGCCTCGGGCCAGCACTACGCCTGGCTCAATCCGCTGCTGGACACGGGCTGGTTCTGTCTGCTCTCCACCACCGACGCGGTCTGCTACCACGATGGACACCGGGCGCTCGACGACGCGGCCGATCATCCCTTCGAGCAGGTCCCCATCTTCGGGGACGACGGTGAACTACGGGACGAGGGCACCATCCGCATCACCGACATCGGGTTCAGCGAACAGGTACTGCTGAACCAGGACGCTTTTATCAGCGCATGCCTGAGGCAACCCGAATTCGCAGAGAGCATGTCCGGGACCCAGATGCGCCACCTGCTCGGCCGACGCTATGCCGCACAGGAAGGCAAGAACCAAACACCTGAGGGACTGCTCGCCCTCTGCCATCGCAAGGCGATCCCCATCTTCGTCGGCGCCCCCAGCGATGGGTCGGTGTTCTTGAACGTCATGAAATTGTGGGCCATGGGTCGAGCCGTCGGGAGCCCACCCGCGTTCCGCCTCGACCTGGAAGCCGAGGTATTCGAATCCTGCGCCTATCACCTCTGGGGTCAGCGGGAGAGCGACACCAAGGCCCTGGGAACCCTGATCCTGGGCGGAGGCGTACCCAAGAACTTCAACCTGCAACCCGAGCCGGCTCTGTCCCAGATCCTCGGCTTCGACGACGTGGGTGGGTTCCTGTACGACATCCAGATCACCAGCGCGCCGGTGACCGATGGCTCCCTGTCCTCCTGCCCGCCCGCCGAGGCCGTCACCTGGGGCAAGGTCGACAAGGACGCCTACCGCAGCACTTGCGAATCCTTGCAAGGGGACTACTCCATGCTGATGCCCATCCTGACCCGCGCCCTCCTCGAGAAACGGGAGAGGCTTGCAGACTTGGAATCCAAGCTCGGGTTCGACACTCTGTGCGAACGACACCCCGAGGCAAAGGGCTACCTGCGGCCCCGCGAGGGCTACCGCCTCTTTGATGAACGCGAGCGCCTGACAGCCCAGCTCGATACCGAATTGAAGACCAAGCTGTCCGACCTCGAACCCACCTGCACCTACCCCCTGGCCGACCTGCCCCCCACTCCCTGACCTATGGACGAACCCATCGAGCCCGATCCGCCTGCGGAGAACGCCCCCGAGACCGAACCCGAGTTGCCGCCCTTCGTGATCGAAGGTGCGCGCAGCGCCCGGGCGGGCTGCAAGCTGTGCCGCAAGAAGATCGACAAAGATGTACTGCGGCTAGGCACCCTTATCGAAGGCCCGTACGGAGTCGGGTACATCTGGGAGCACCTGACCTGCGCCGCTCGGCGTTCGTTCCCCAAAGTGGAAGAGGCTTACAAGAACAAGGCCTGGGAATTGGCAAAGTCCCCGCCCGAGGAGGTTCCCGATCTTTCGGAACTGGTCCAGCTACGCGAGGTGGCCGAAGCCAAGAAAGCCGAGCAACTTGAGATACCCTACGCCCAGATCGCGCCCTCGGGTCGCTCGCGCTGCAAGCACTCGGGCGAGCCCATCGAGAAGGGATCGCTGCGCGTAGTACTTGGACGCTCGGTCGAGTTTGGCAGTCAGACACGCACCACCCCGATCAACGTGCTGCCCGAATACGTAGGCGCCGCCCTCAGTGAGCAGGACTCCGCCACCGAAATCGATGGCTTCGAAGAGGCGCTGCGGACCAACAGCCGTGGCGTGGAGTCCGAAGCAATCGACGCCCTGCTCGAGGAGATCGGCCCCCTACGCTAGGCCATGGCCGCCAGGAGTTCGTGGGCTCCCAGGTGCGTCCACTCCACGGGCACGGGATCGGGACCCGGGTTGGGAATCGCCAGGGACACCACGTGCCCCTCTGGCGAGCGCGTCTGTTCGAACTGCCAGTGGGCTGGATCGCCGAATGCGTCCGGCAAACTGAGCAGCCTATGGATGGGCGAAGTGTCCAAGTCGAAGGACCACTCCTCGGGTGCCACGCTCAGGCCCACGCCCAGAGCCTTGGAGAGCGCCTCCTTTAGAGTCCAGATTTCGAGGAAGCGCTCGAGGGCAGGGGTTTCGGCCAAACCCGCACGCTCCCACTGCTCACGCTCACCGCTGGAGAGAACCGTGTCCAACAGCTCAACCACCTGGAGCCGGCGCGTACTCGCCTCAAGGTCCAAACCCACAGGGGCCGTGCTCCACAAGGCACAGCCCACGAGCCCGCGGGTGTGAGACAGACTGAAGGAAACCTCCGCCGCCGGAGCAGGATCGGTCACGAAGGGCTTACCACGCTCGGTTTGGTCCAGGCTCAACGCCAGCTCGGGCTCACCCAAGCTACGGGCCAGGGCCCAGCGCACGAGCAGGTGCGCGGCGGCATAGCGCGCTCGGTCGTCGCGCTTGATGAAGCGGGCCATGCGCTCCTGCTCCCACCCCATCAGATGCGCAGCAACAGGTGCCGCCCAATCCTCCAGGCTCTCACAGCCCGAAACCAGCACCACCTCTACGGCCGGACCTACCACAACCACGACGCGCCCTTCTCCAAGTAGCGCGGGTTCAGCTTTCGGCCGAGCAAGCCGTGCGCGATCCCGAGGCCCTTGGCCAAGGCACCGCGCAGTCGACCTCTGGGAGCCGCGGCGAGCACCACGAAGGGCAAGGTAAGAACGTCAAAGCACAGGAACGCCAGCCAACGCCCTGCAGTGGGGTGGGAACGTAGAAAGCGCAGGGAGTTAAGACCATTCAGGTATTTACGTCGCGGACTGTAGCCGCCTCCCGTGGCGCTGGATGGCGTGTGCTCGCAGGCCACTTCCCCGACACACAGGCTCGCTCGCTGGGCCCGGGCTAAGCGCAGACCGAGGTCCACGTCTTCCATGTAGGCAAAGTAACCTTCATCGAATAAGCCCACGCTCTCAATGCTCTCGCGGGTCATGAGCAAGGCGCAGCCAGGAACGTAGTCCACCTCCAGCGTGTGCTGGTAGCGGGCTCCGTCGAGCAGGCCGTGACCTAAAAGCTGAGTTTGATTGGGGCCGAGTGCGAGGACGCCACCGGCAGACCAGATGCGATTTCGATCGCCGGCAAACAGGACGCGAGGGCCGATGGCCCCCCACTCAGGATGCGCCTCAAGCACGGCCGTCAGGTGCGCCAGGGTGGGCGCATCCATTCGCACGTCGTTGTTGACGAAGAACACGGCCCCAGCTCCCTGCTCGATGGCGGCGCGAGCGCCACGATTGGCACCACGCGCAAAGCCCTCGTTGGTCTCATTGCACTGGATGGCGAGGCCCGGAAAGCGAGCCGTCACGGATTCCAGTGAGCCGTCCGTCGATCCATTATCCACGAATTGGATGCGAGCTTCTGGCAGCCCACCGTCCAGCAGGGACTGAACACAGACGAGATTGGCCTCCCCGCCGTTCCAGTTGACGACAATGGCGTGAGTCTGATCCAAGAGAGTCATTTATCCCCCTCCCCATCATCTGCGAGGCGTGTGTGGGTCACCGTGCTCTCAACAAGACCCTCGGCCAGGATCGTCTCCAACACGTCGCCGGTGCCCACGTCCTCAGAGCTCGTAATTGGTGCGCCGCCTGCCTGGGGGCGCGTGATGGAGTAGCCACGCCCCAGGACCGCGAAGGGCGAGACTGAAGAGAGGGAGCGTTGAGCGAGGTCCAGCGCCTGACCGCGGCGGTCCAGTATGGATTCCCCCATGCGCTGGAGTTGAGGGCCGAGCACGTCCAATCGACTGGACAGGCGGGCCAACCGACTGTCCGGGCTCTGCTGGCCCAAGCGACCTCCAACTCGGTCGGCGCCGGCCGTCGCCAGCTGGAGTTCGGCGCGCATGGCGAGACCCAAGCGCCGGCCTCCGGCGCCCAGGCTCTGGATACGGTCCTCGAGAATCCAATCGGGACTTCGCAGGCTGCGGGATCGCATCAGGCGCGCCAGGGTCTGACCGCGCTCCTCCAGCATGCGCTCCACGATCTGCTCCAGGTGGGCCGCATGGCCCTCGAGTTGATCCAAGAGGATCTGGCGTTCGGGAATAACTTCCTGAGCGGCGGCTGTGGGCGTGTGAGCGCGGTGGTCTGCCACGAGGTCAGCTAGGGACGTGTCCGGCTCATGACCAATCCCGGTCACGACCGGCACGCTGCAATCCCAGATGGCATCGGCAACGACTTCTTCATTGAACGCCCACAGATCCTCGATCGACCCACCCCCACGCACGACGCAGATTAACTCCACGCCGGATGCGTCCAGCCGCTTCAGGGCCTGCGCAATCTCCTCGGCAGCACCGGGGCCCTGAACACGTGTGTGCGCCAGACGCATGGGGTAAAGAGGCCAGCGCTCCGTGCGCGTCCGCAAGAAATCCCCGAACCCATCAGCGTCACGACTGGTGACGATGCCCACCACACGCGGCAAGCGTGGCAGCGGCCGACTACGATCGAACCAGCCACGCTCGCGTAGCTGAGCTTTCAACTTTTCGAGCTGCGCCAAACGCTCCCCCAGGCCGCGTTTCTCCACGCGCTCCACCATCAGACTGTAGGTTCCACGCGGAGCGTAGATGTCCAGTGTCCCGTAACACACGACCTGGTCGCCCTCCTCGAGGCTCGCGCCTTTAAGGGCAGCGTCCACACGACTTCGCCAGATGGCACCGGAGATCACCGCGCCACCCTCCTTGAGGGAGAAATAGAGGTGGCCGGATCCGGCGCGCTTGAGCCCGCTCACCTCGCCCTCCACTCCGACCCGACCCCATTT
>Ga0302120_10001276_pt1 | contig 11802 bp, 5 predicted proteins | sample AG5_Bottom_MG_FD_203118 | JGI IMG/M metagenome (GOLD analysis project Ga0302120, IMG submission 203118) | Marine microbial communities from Western Arctic Ocean, Canada - AG5_Bottom | ecosystem: Environmental > Aquatic > Marine > Oceanic | place: Canada: Western Arctic Ocean | collected 2017-10-01 | reverse complement strand
TTGATCAACTCCAAGACGTTCTCCAGCGCCGTGGACTATTTCTTCGGCCGCTCGGAATTGTCCCAGGTCGTGGACCAGGCAAACCCTCTGAGCCAGTTGGCCCACGAACGCCGTCTATCGGCCTTGGGCCCGGGAGGCCTGAACCGTAAGCGCGCCGGCTTCGACGTGCGTGACGTTCACCTTTCCCACTACGGACGCCTTTGCCCGATTGAGACCCCCGAGGGTGCAAACATCGGCTTGATCTCATCCTTGGCCCTGTACTCCAAGTTGGATCCCTACGGGTTCTTGACCTCGCCCTACCGCGAGGTCGTCAAAGGCCGGGTCACCGAAACGGTGCGCTACCTTCGAGCCGACGAAGAATTGGGAATGGTCATGGTCCCTGCCGACGTGTTGGTGGACGACAAAGGCCAAATCACCCAGGACCGCGTTCTGGCCCGTCGAGACGGGGACAACGTGGAAGTGGATCCCGGCGAAGTGAACTACGTCGATGTGTCTCCCAAGCAGATCATTGGCATCTCCGCCTCCTTGATTCCGTTCCTCGAGCACGACGATGCTAACCGGGCCTTGATGGGCTCGAACATGCAGCGTCAAGCAGTGCCCCTGATGATTCCCGAAGTGCCCATCGTGGGCACGGGCATGGAGAAAAAGGTCAGCGAGAACTCGAACATCCCGCTCTTTGCCCGCAACGGCGGCACGGTTGAGTACGCAGATAGTCGCGTGATCATCGTCGGCGACGACGAGTATCACCTGACCAAGTTCCGTGGGATGAACGAGCGCACCACTCAGAACCACCGCCCTATGGTGCGGACCGGTGACGAGATTCAGAAGGGCGACCTTCTGGCCGACGGCGCTTCCAGTCACCATGGCGAACTTGCCCTGGGTAAAAACCTCGTGGTGGCTTTCATGCCCTGGGACGGTTTCAACTACGAGGATGCAATCCTGGTCTCCGAGCGATTGGTGCGCGATGACGTCTTCACCTCGATTCACATCGAGGAGTACGAGGTCGAGATTCGCGAGACCAAGCTGGGCAAGGAAGAATTCACCCCTGACATCCCCAACGTGGGTGAAGGCGCGCTCGCCAACTTGGACGAGTCGGGCATGATCCGCGTCGGCACCTTTGTTGAAGCTGGCGACATGCTGGTCGGTAAGGTTGCGCCCAAGTCCAAGAGCGAGCTGACCCCCGAGGAGAAGCTGTTGCACGCGATCTTCGGTAAGGCCGGTGTGGATGTGAAGAACGCCAGCTTGACCATGCCTCCCGGTTCTCGCGGAGTGGTCATCGACGCGCGTAAATTCTCCCGTCGGGTCAATCTGACGGACGAAGAGCGCATGCAAACCCTGAACGTGATTCGCGACGCAGAGATGAGCTTCTTGGCCGCCCTGCGCGAGAACACGGCGGTCATGCTGGGCAAGGTTCAAGAGAGCCTCAAGACTGAAATTCAAGACGACATGACAGGTACGGCCTTTGCCCTTGACGACACCTCGACTTATGACGAGTTGCGCCGGGTCAAGGTGCTCAGCCAGCAAGCTGCCGAGAACGCCGACGAAGGCGAAGCTCGCGTTGCTGCACTGCGTGCCATTCACGAGTCTACGGTCAAGATCGAAGCCCGCGAGGCTGAGAAAAACCGGATCGTCAACCGTCTTAGCCGCGGCGACGAACTGCCCACGGGCGTGCTGGAAATGATCAAGATCTATGTTGCCACCAAGCGCAACATCTCGGTGGGAGACAAGATGGCTGGGCGGCACGGCAACAAGGGTGTCATCAGTAAGGTCTGTCCCCTCGAGGACATGCCCTACCTGCCCGACGGCCGGCCCGTGGACATCGTGCTCAACCCCCTGGGCGTTCCCAGTCGTATGAACGTGGGACAGATCCTTGAAACCCACCTGGGTTTCGCGGCTCACAAGCTGGGGATTCGCTGCTACACGCCAGCCTTCGACGGTGCCACGGAAGAGGAGATCGCCGAGGTCCTTTCGGACGCGGGCATGCCCGCCGATGCCAAGTTTGAACTCTTTGACGGTCGTACCGGTGTTCCCTTCGAGCAGAGGGTCACGGTCGGCATCATGTACATGCTGAAGCTGCACCACTTGGTTGACGAGAAGGTGCACGCCCGGGCCACTGGCCCCTACAGCCTGATCACACAACAACCCCTCGGAGGTAAGGCACGCTTCGGCGGCCAGCGCTTCGGAGAAATGGAAGTCTGGGCCCTCGAGGCCTATGGCGCAGCGTCGATCCTGCAGGAACTCCTGACTGTGAAGTCGGATGATGTAGACGGCCGCACCAAGATTTACGAGTCGATGGTCAAGGGCCTCAACGTTTTGGAGCCCGGCACGCCGGTTTCCTTCGAGGTGCTGACTAACGAGATCCGGGGCTTGGGCCTCAACATGCAGCTTCACAAGAAGTCCGCTGCGACGCTTTGATGACCTGCACTGCATAACTGGCCGCCCGATCAAATAGCTCAACAAGGAAACCTCCCATGGAAGAAGTCAAGTACAGCCGGATCAACGACTACGGCAGCGTGACCATCGCGCTGGCATCCCCCGAAGACATCCGTTCATGGTCTTACGGCGAAGTTAAGAAGCCCGAGACCATCAACTACCGCACCTATCGCCCCGAGCGCGATGGCCTTTTCTGCGAACGCATCTTTGGTCCCGAAAAGGACTGGGAATGCTTCTGCGGCAAGTACAAGGGCATCAAGCACAAGGGCATTGTCTGTGACAAGTGTGGTGTCATGATCACCCACAGTCGCGTGCGCCGGAGTCGCATGGGGCACGTGAACCTGGCTGCGCCAGTGACTCACATCTGGTTCTTCAAGGCTATGCCCAGTCGCCTGGGCAACTTGCTCGGTGTCAAGGTTTCTAGCCTTGAGCGGGTGATTTACTTCCAGGACTACATGGTTGTGGACGCGGGGGATACCCCCCTCGAAACCTATCAGCTCCTAACCGAGGAAGAGTACCGCGAGAACCGTTCCAAGTACGGCAGCGAGTTTGAGGCCGAGATGGGCGCCGAGTGCGTCAAGAAGATCCTGCGTAAGTTCGATTTGGCCGGCGTCTCCGAGGAGCTGCGTGAGGAACTCAAGTCCACGCGCTCTAAGCAGCGTATGAAGGACATCATCAAGCGGTTGCGCACCGTTGAGATGCTGCGGGACTCAGACAATGAACCCGATTGGATGGTGCTGGATGTGATTCCTATCATCCCCCCTGACCTGCGTCCCCTGGTCCTGCTGGACTCGGGCAACTTCGCCACCAGCGACCTGAACGATCTGTACCGCCGGTTGATCAACCGGAACAACCGTCTCAAGAAGCTGATCGATCTGAACGCCCCCGAGGTCATCATCCGGAACGAGAAGCGCATGCTGCAACAGGCAGTGGACGCGCTGTTCGACAACGGCCGATGCCGTCGCCCGGTGCTTGGTTCCTCGAACCGTCCTCTCAAGTCCTTGACCGACATGATCAAGGGCAAGCAGGGCCGCTTCCGCGAAAACCTCCTGGGTAAGCGTGTTGATTACAGCGCCCGTTCCGTGATCGTCGTTGGCCCCGAGCTGACGCTGACCCAGTGCGGAATGCCCAAGAAGATCGCCCTGGAGCTTTTCCAGCCCTTCATCATTCGACGCCTCAAGGATCTGGGCCTGGCCGACACGATCAAGTCCGCCAAGCGCATGTTGGAGCGTCGCGAGAGCGAGGTCTGGGACATCCTGGAAGAGGTCACCCGTGACCACCCGGTGATGCTCAACCGTGCGCCGACCCTTCACCGTATGGGCATTCAGGCTTTCGAGCCGGTGCTGATCGATGGTAACGCGATCCGTCTGCACCCCCTGGTTTGTGGTGGTTTCAACGCCGACTTCGATGGTGACCAGATGGCGGTGCACCTGCCCCTCTCCTTCGAGGCGCAGATCGAGGCATCTACCCTGATGCTTGCGAGCAACAACATTTTCTCGCCCTCCAACGGCAGCCCGATCATTTCGCCCTCCCAGGACATGGTGCTCGGTATCTATTACCTCACCAAGGACCCGCTCACCTGCAGGGACAACCCTCGGACTTTCTCCTCCCGGGCCGAAGTTTTCATGGCCTTGAGTCACGGATCCGTGCGCACCCTCGACGCGATTCGCGTCAAGTTGGCGCCCGATTCCCAGGTCAAGTACGGCGGCAAGGATGTGCCCATCGACGTGGACGGCGCTGGCAAAGTGCCTTCTGAAGATGGCACCCAGGTGTACGTCGAAACCACCGTTGGCCGCATCCTGTTCAACGACATCCTGCCCCCGGGGATGCCGCTCTATAACTACAAGCTCAGCAAGGGTGCGATCCAGGGTTTGATCTCTGACTGTCACCACCTGCTCGGCCGCCAGTCCACACTTAAGTTGTTGGACGATTTGAAGGACCTTGGTTTCAAGGCTGCGACCCGCGCGGGCATGTCTTTCGCCAGCAGCGACATCCGTATTCCGGACACCAAGCCCAAGGTGCTGAGGGAGACTCAGGCCGAGATTGATAAGATTGAGAAATCTTACAACCGAGGTGTGATCACCGAAGGCGAACGCTACCTCAAGATCATCGACCTTTGGACCCGTGCGCGTGAAGTGGTTGGCCTCGACCTGATGGCCGTGTTGGCCAAGGACTTTGACGAGGAAACCGGCTACGTGAACCCGATCTACTGCATGGTGGATTCCGGCGCGCGTGGTTCCGTGGACCAAATTCGTCAGCTCGGAGGTATGCGTGGTCTGATGGCCAAGCCCTCCGGCAAGATTATTGAAACGCCCATCAAGGCAAACTTCCGTGAAGGCCTGCGCGTCTTGGAGTACTTCTCCTCGACTCACGGTGCTCGTAAGGGACTGGCTGATACGGCGCTTAAAACCGCTGACGCTGGTTACCTCACCCGGAAGCTGACCGACGTTGCGCAAAACGTTGTGGTCACCATGGACGACTGCGGGACCCTTGGGTCCGGCACCAAGTCGATTGTGTACAAGGGCGACCGCGTGGCCGTTTCTCTTTCCCAGGGAATCCGCGGACGGGTTGCTCGGGACACGATCATCGACGTTGTCAATGACGAAGTGGTTGTGCGTGATGGAGAAGTCGTCACCCAGGACATCGCCGAGCGCATCGAGGCCCTGGGCCACGAGCGCATCCGCGTGCGTAACACTCTTACCTGCGAGGCTCCCCTTGGAGTCTGCGCCCGTTGCTATGGCATGGACCTAGCGCGAGGTCAGTTGGCTGAGCGCGGCTTGGCCGTTGGCATCATCGCGGCTCAGTCCATTGGTGAGCCGGGCACTCAGCTCACCATGCGGACGTTCCACATTGGTGGTACAGCTAGTCGTTCCGTCGAGGAGACCGAGCGTAAGGTCAAGCGTGACGGCAAGGTCCGTTTCCAAGGCCTGCGCGTGGTGCAGTCCGAGGGCAAGGACGGCGAGAAGGGCGACGTCCTGGTTCTCAACCGGAACGGTATGATCGCCTTGACCGACGATCGCGATCGGGACATCGACCAATATGCGATTCCCACCGGTGCTTCCCTGCAAGTCAAAGAAGGCCAGCAGATATCTGCGGGCGATGTTCTTTGTACTTGGGACCCGCACTCCGTGCCGATCATCTCGGAATTCAAAGGAACGATTCATTTCGAGGACCTGGTGGAGGGCAAGACCCTCAGGATCGAACGGGATGCCCGCCGTGGCACTTCGCGCGCTCAGGTCATCGAGCACAAGGGCGATCTGCACCCGCAGTTGGCCATTAAGGATTCCAAGGGCGAGACCCTGGCGATCTATCCGGTGCCCGAGAAGGCTTATCTGGAAGTTGAAGACCGTGCCGAGATCAGTCAGGGAACCTTGCTTGCCAAGTCTCCCCGGGCCGCGACCGGTACCCAAGACATCACCGGTGGTTTGCCCCGTGTGACCGAACTCTTTGAAGCCCGACGCCCGAAAGAGCCCGCGGTGATGAGCGAGATCGAAGGTGTCGTGGAACTTGGCGACCGCAAACGTGGCAAGCGGACGATCATCGTTCGCGCCCTCGGAGAAAGCGGCGAAGTGATCGAGGAAGCCGAGCACGCTGTGCCCCAGGGCAAGCACTTGCGCGTCCACAAGGGTGATGAGGTCGAAGCCGGTGAAGCACTGGTGGACGGCCCTCTTTATCCTGATGACATCCTGCGTATCCGTGGCGAAGAAGCCGCTCAGGAATACCTGTTGGGCGAGATCCAAAATGTTTACCGCAGCCAGTCTGTGGTCATTGACGACAAGCACATTGAGATCATCCTCTCACAGATGATGCGCAAAGTGCAGGTTACCGATCCCGGTGACGCGGCCTTCCTCCCGGGCGCCATCGTGGACCGCCACGCTTTCCGGATTGCTAACGAATCCATGCGTCGTGACAGGCGTAAGCCGGCCACGGGCATCACCCTTCTGTTGGGTGTGACTAAGGCATCGCTTTCCTCGGACTCCTTCATCTCGGCGGCCTCCTTCCAGGAGACCACCAAGGTGCTGACCGAGGCCGCTATTGCTGGCAAGCGAGACTTCCTCGTGGGCCTCAAGGAGAACGTGATCCTGGGACACCTGGTGCCCACGGGTACCGGCTTCCGGGACCACAGCCGAACCCGCGTGAAGAAGAACATCGACTTCGGCGAGATCGGCGGCTTTGGCAGCATCGAGCCCACCGACGACGACATGGCCGCCTTGCTGGCGGGCACCCTCGATCCCATGGCACCTGCCAACCCCGCGGCTGCACTGGGCATGGACGGCGGCGACCTAGGAGCCCCGGCCTTTGGTGGGGGAGACCCCTTCGCGGGCCTCGAGCCCCTGCCTGGATTGGATGCCCTCATGGGCACCCTAGGCGGCTCCACTGACGCCGAGGCGGCCCCCGCGGCTGACTCGACTACTGCAACGGAAGTCGAGCTCGATAGCAGCCCGGCGGCCACAGATGCCCCGGCGACCGATGATGCCATCGAGCCCATGGACACTCCGTCCGAGGGTGAAGCAGGCATCTCCGATACTCCTTCCCACGATTCCACCACCCCTGGAGGCATCGAAACCGGGTCCTGACCTATTCCGATGCAGGAAACCTTGCCGTAGGTACTTGACGGCGGGCTCCTGCTCCCTAGAATCTTTGCCCCCCGAGGTCTTTTCGCTCCGCGAGCAGACCATCAAGAAGCCCACTACTTAGTGGCCCCGCTGGCCCAACGGCCAGCACGACCTTACCAATGCCCACGATCAACCAACTCATCCGCAAGGGACGCAAGAAGCCGATCAAACGGTCCAAGTCTCCTGTTCTGGAATCATGCCCCCACAAGCGCGGCGTCTGCCTCCAGGTCAAGACCCAGACCCCCAAGAAGCCCAACTCGGCTTTGCGGAAGACCGCTCGTGTGCGTCTTTCGAACGGTAAGGAAGTCACCGCCTACATCGGCGGCGAAGGCCACAACCTCCAGGAGCACAGCGTTGTGCTGATCCGTGGTGGTCGTGTGCGTGACCTTCCTGGTGTGCGTTATCACATCGTGCGCGGCACCCTCGACACCTCAGGCGTCGACGACCGTAGAGCTGGACGCTCTAAGTACGGCTGCAAGCGTCCCAAGTCCTGAACGCGTTAGAACAATTTAGTCCAGAGCAATAAGCTATGCCCCGTAACTACAAATCAACCGCTGTTCTGCAGCGCCCCGACCCTAAATTCCAGTCGATGCTCGCCACCAAGATCATCAACGCCATCATGCTGGACGGTAAGAAGAGCACCGCTCAAAAGGTGTTCTACGATGCCCTTGACCTTGCTTCCAAGAAGCTCCCGGAAGTGGAGCAAGAGGAGATCTTCACCACGGCAATCGAAAACGCCAAGCCCGCTGTCGAAGTGCGCTCCAAGCGCGTCGGTGGTGCGAACTACCAGATTCCTCGGGAAGTCAAGCGTGCCCGTCAGCAGGCCCTGGCCATCCGTTGGGTGATTGACAACAGCCGCAAGAAGAAGGGCAAGCCCATGCGCGAGCGTCTTTCGGAAGAATTGGTGGACGCCTATAACGGTACCGGTGCTTCGGTGCAGTGGAAAGAGAACGTGCACAAGATGGCGGATGCCAACAAGGCCTACGCTCACTTCGGTCGCTAGGTCGCCTGAGCGGCCTTGAGATCAAGGCCTTGGCGAATAGCGCCTTGCGTCTAACGTCCAAACGCAGCAAGCCCCACATTGTGGGGCTTGCTGCGTTTTTGGTTTATGGCCTGAGGGGCCTGAGGGGCCCTGGACCCTGGACCGGTGCCTCAAAATGAGACATTGTCTCATTTTGGGGCATGAAAGCAGGAACTTGCATTAAGGTCATGGAAGAAGCGCGCCGCTTTTGTGCGACATCCTCTCAGCTTCAACCAATGATTCACGCATGACCTGTTGGCCCCATTATGAGAGGAATTTCGCAATTTGTAGTTATCCTGACCGCTTTCGTCCTGGCCCCCCAGAGCGTCGCCCAGAACCCTAATGACCCTGGCATTCTGGACCCTATGTTCTCTGCTATGGCCGGCAGTGATGTGCGCATACCCCACACCGATCAGGTTGCTGGTGGCCAGCAACTGAATCTGATCGGGCCTGTGGTTGAGCACGATGCAGACGGCCAACTCAGCCTGATGGGCCATCCGATTGTCCTGGTGGAAAGCCCCAATGAGAGCCTCTGCAAGGCAGTGGAGGAACTGAAGGATGTCGCGCAAGGAGGCGATCTTGCCGGGATGCTGCTTGCAGCCGAGGAGTTGGAAGCGATCCTGCTCGGCACCACCCAGGGCCGCATCTACGACGGCTTTCCCATGCTGAATTACAACCAGGGCGGCGTGGCCCCCGGTCAGGTTACCGGCGAGTACAAAATGAAGGTTCTGACCAACACCGGTCTGACTGAGCCCGGCATGGATGGACGGCCGCGAGCGATCTGGGAGGTGGATGTGAACTTCCTTTGGTATGACAGCCAATTCGACAGCGACACATTCCTGCTGCGGGTTCCCGTCGATGCCCATCCACTCGACACCCTGCGCGTCAACTTCCGCATCTACTCCCTGGTGCGCGAGGACTTTTCGCCCACGGGCGTCGTGGTGGATCACCTTAGACCGGGCAGTGTCCAGTTTCCTTTCAAAGGCCTCGATTCGGTATGGACACAAGTGGGGACCGATTCGGTCACTGAGTTGACCGTGGCCTTTCCACCCCTCTCCCTGCAACGGGGGGTCTACACCTGGGGCTGGCGCGAGCATCCGCCGCGCATTCAGTTTCTTCAGCCGATCTTTGAAATGATCAATGCCCACACGGGTAGGGTGCAACTGGATCCCCAGGGGGAGAGCTTCGCCACCCGCAATCGGGACCTGTCCATCGCGGGCATAGGCGCCGCAGCGCCCGAAATGAAACTCCACACGGTGGCCCAGGCTGTGCTTGCGGGAGCAAGCCCGCAACAGGTGCTGGGGATGCTGGAGGACGAGCAAGTCGCTCCTCGTGGTGTTCTTGAGGACTGGTGCGATTTGCTGGAGGACCAGCGCGCATTGCCCCCGGAAGCGTGGGATGTCCTGACCGCCGAGGGCATCGATCCGGACTCATTCGGTCCCTATGACTTCGTCAGCGTCTACCTCAACAACGAGATGTACGGGGAAGGTCCCAGAGGCGACCGTATCCGCGGATGGGACCAGGGCGAACACCTTAGGGTCAAGGTGATTAACCTTGATGAACACAGCCACTACTACCGAGTGGTGGACTTCGGCCCGAAGCTCCACGAAGACATCCGTTCGAACCTATCAGCTGGCTCCCACAGTTTCGAGATCATGAGCATCAAGCCCGCTTATGGGGCACCCAAAGTGGCCGAGATGCAGTGGCGCGCGGGATGGGGTTTTCGGCCCCACTTCGATGTGATTCAGCAGCCAGATGTCTTTCCCCGTCCGGTAGATGAAGAACGCCTGACTTCCTACTTGGACGGTCACAACAATACGCGCCGTGGCTACCAGTACTCAATTGCCTCACGCGGGGGCGACTTTCGATTCAATCCTCCACCATTCATTATCGGTAGCCCGGCTCATCCGAGCCCTTCGCGATTGAGGGAAGGCGATGGCACACAGGGTCTCCTGATCGGTCAGATGACCGAGGGCTATGGCGTGGCCAAGATGTGCTCCCACCGGAATCACCCGCTTGGGTCGTTCTGTGAGACCGATATCTCCGCCTTCAATCCGAACGGGGCCAAGAACATCGACACGGATGGGGATGGCAACCCCGATGTGCTTTGGTTTCCGCCCTTCCTGCGCAATCCGAACCCCGCCGGAGGTGACATCATCCCGCCAACCGGCGCCTGGAAGCCCTTCCTTTGGATCAATCCGGCCAATGGCACCCTGTACATTGATCCGGCCAATCCTGGCGCGGGCTATTGGGCCGATTTGACCTATGCCCATGGGCGCCTGGTTCCAGCCATGGGGGATGTCAGTGCTGAGGTCGAAGCCCCGCGGGCCTCGGGTCAGGTCTTCTACCAGTTCGACGATTTGTTCCACGACAACGCTATTTTCTCGCCCCACCCGACTTCGTCCGAATCTGTGCGGGATCGTTAGGGCGCGTACCGGGCCCAGTAGTGGGCCCGGGGCCGGGCCGCGCGGAGGGGCAAAGCCGCAGGTTGAGACCCCGTGGCCAGATCGGAGCCCTAGCGCAACAGCGAAATTCCTCCGGGGCGCCCCACATCAGGTTCGGCAAGCTAGGAGCCGCGCCCAGATCGGTGTATCCTTTCGCTCTGGCTTTCGAGCCTAACCCCATGCGCCGTCCCCATGTTCTGATCCTGCGTGACCCGCGCGAGAGCGCATCTAAGTGCAGCTTGACACCTCTGCGCGGTATGCCAGGCATCGAGTTCCGGCGCTTCGACGCCAAGGTGACTGTGCCGGTTGAGGGGCGCGTGTTGCTGCATCCGGACGGGGAAGAGATATCTACCGCAGACCGGGGGCGAGACCTGCTTTTGCTCGACAGCAATTGGCGGCGCCTGCCCAGGTTGGTGGCGACCCTTACGGGCCAGCCAATCCTGCGCCGCTTGCCGCCCCTCTTGACCGCCTACCCCCGCAAGAGTCGCATCGTGCCCGATCCCGAACGTGGCTTGGCCTCGGTGGAGGCCCTTTGGGCGGCCCTGGCCCTGCTGGGGGATCCGCGTCCCGAGTTGCTGGCGGGCTATCACTTTCGCGAGGCGTTCTTCGATTTGAATCCCAGCTTACGTGCCCTGCTCAAAACCCAAACTGAAGCGGGCGGGCCTGAGGCATGAATCCCGAGCAGATCCGCAACATCGGCATCGCGGCCCACATCGATGCGGGTAAGACCACCGTAGCTGAGCGCATCCTAGTAGAGACTGGCATCGAACGGCACATGGGTCGGGTTGAAGATGGCACCACCGTCCTTGACTTTTTGGCCCCCGAACGCGATCGGGGTATCACCATTGTCTCCGCCTGCACCCATGTTCCCTGGGGAGGCTGCGGAATCAATCTGATCGACACTCCGGGTCATGTGGATTTCACCTTGGAAGTCCAGCGCTGCATGCATGTGCTCGATGGGGGAGTGTTGGTATTGGATGCGGGCGCAGGAGTACAGGCGCAAACCGAGACCGTTTGGCGTCAAATGAAACGTCAGGGAGTCGCGACCCTTGCTCTGATCAACAAGTGTGATTTGCCCGAGGTCGATCCTTTAGGGGCGGTGGCTTCCCTGGAGGAGCGCCTCGATGCACACACGCTCTTGATTCAATATCCCCAAACCGGGCCGAAGGGTTTGACCGGGTTGGTGGATTTGGTGGAACGCAGGTACCGGGCTTGGAGTGGGGGCAAGGGGACCCTCGTGCCCCTGCCCGAATCCCTGAGTGACGAGGTGGAGGTCTTGCGCAGCGAG
>Ga0302120_10001273_pt1 | contig 11826 bp, 8 predicted proteins | sample AG5_Bottom_MG_FD_203118 | JGI IMG/M metagenome (GOLD analysis project Ga0302120, IMG submission 203118) | Marine microbial communities from Western Arctic Ocean, Canada - AG5_Bottom | ecosystem: Environmental > Aquatic > Marine > Oceanic | place: Canada: Western Arctic Ocean | collected 2017-10-01 | reverse complement strand
CTTTATGCAATAGAAGAAACGACGATTTCATTTCGTAAAAGTATGAAGGTTCGCACAGGGATACATGTGGCGATACCTCGCGGATATGAGGGTCAAGTCAGGGCTCGTTCTTCACTCGGAAAAAAAGGTTTGATATTACCTCATAGTATTGGAACTATTGATTCCGATTATAGGGGAGAGTTATTCGTCCTAATGACTTGGATTGGGGAAAATAAAGCATATACGATAACAGCAGGAGAGAGGATTGCGCAACTTCTTATTTCTCCAGTTCCAGAGGTATCTTTTACTGAGGTCGATATTACAGAACTAGGACAAACTGAACGAGGAACTGGTGGTTTTGGAAGTACTGGTAAATTCTAAAATAGACTTCTTTTAAATAATATAACGGAACTATTATCGGTGGATTCATAGCACTCAAGCGTTGGGCAAGTATGATGCAAATGAGTATAGAGGAACTTAGAGGTCAAGTTGAGAGTTATCGTTCAGAGGGCTTGAGTACCCAACAAATTGCAGATGAAATGTCTCTTTCACAAACTACTGTGTTATGGCTTTCATCAAAGGAAACGATGGGAGACCAGCCAAAGGACATCAGAGTAGGATGGAGGTCAATAGCAGTTAAAGGATCGAGAATAGAGGCTATTTCCTCAGTATTTTGTGACATAATTGAAGAAGAATGCGGAGAAGATATCGAAGTCGTTGTCGGAATTAGCCTTAATGGGATAGCATTTGCTCAATCAGTAGCCAGTATGATGGATTTAGAGATTTCAATAAGTAGAAGCATTAATGAGGATGGTAATGGCCATATTTCTGATGTTTACGCTGATGTTAGAGGGAAAAATGTAGTGATAGTAGATGATGTTATATCATCGGGAACGACTATGAAGAAGACAATTAAGAATTTACGGGCATTGGATGCAAATGTTATGCTTTGTATGGTTCTAGCAAATAAATCTACAGATGATCAATTAGAAGGTGTATCCTTAAGAGGATTAATCAGAGTGGTCTCTGTTTGAGGGAATGATATGCATTGGGCGGACTACACCGCACAGAACCTTAGTGAAAGAGGTGATTTACAAGTTTGTGCTTCGGGAGTAACTCCCTCAGGGGAATTTCATATCGGCCATATCAGAGAGATACTAACTGCTGAGATGATTCATCGAGCTTGTTTAGACTTAGGACTGAAATCAAAATATATATTCATTGTCGACTCAATGGATCCACTAAGGAGAGTATATGATTTTTTATCCCCTACATACGAGAAATACATCGGCACCCCTTTAGCTTTTATTCCTGCACCAGGATCTGATGGGGAGCCAAATTATGAAGGAGAGAGTTATGCTGAATATTTCCTCAATCCGTTCCTAGAATCTTTAAGGAATATTGGAGTTGTACCTGAAATTGTTATGAATCATGAGGTATATGCACAAGGTAAATTCTCTGAGAAGATAGATTCTGCGATAAAGAAGAAAGAAGAAATAAAAGAAATAATAGAAGATATTTCTGGTAGAGAATTACCAGAGGACTGGTTTCCCTACAGTCCAATAGGATCTGAAGGTAGCATGGATGGAGTAGTAGTGACTGGATATAAGAAGCCATATGTATTCTGGAGAGATAAGCAAGGAGTAGAGGGTAAATCAGATATTAACAAAGCAGAAGGTAAACTCCCTTGGAGAATAGACTGGGCTGCTCGTTGGGGAATTCATGGAATTACTTCAGAACCAGCAGGAAAGGATCATGGCTCAGCAGGAGGGAGTTATGATACAGGGATACCAATTTGTAGATTATTAGGGAGTGAACCTCCTCAGAAAATGGTTTATGAATGGATTCAACTAAAGGGAATGGGTCCGATGTCAAGTTCTAAGGGAGTTACAATTGGGCCAGTTGAGGCATTAGAATTAGTCCCTCCAGAAATACTTAGGTACATTATCGCAAGAAGTAAAGTCAATCGACATATTGACTTTGACACAGGAGTAACCTTGTTCGAAACTGCGGACGAATATGAAAGATTAGTAGCAGAATTATCTAATTATGATGATAAAGAATTGACTAGGAGGAAGAGAATAGCAAGAGATACTAATATTGGTGCATTGAGGTTGAGTCAAATAAATAGAGGAGACGACCCTAAAGAATCATTAGCAGGAGTTTCATTTAGGCATTTATCACTATTGGCCCAAGTTAAAAATAAAGATGAGGATGTATGGGCATCGCTGCGAAATAGTAAACATATGAGTGATGAGCCAAATAACATATTGGTAGAAAGATTGAAGCGTATGCGCAATTGGATAAATGGAGAACATTTCCCTGAAGATTCACGAATAGTCATTCAGAATATTATATCTAAAGAGGCGCGTAATTCAATTAGTAGGGAACAAAGGAATTTTCTGCTAAAATTGAAAATAAAATTAGTTAATTGCGACTGGGATGAAAAAACAATAAGTTCTCAAATAAGAGATACAGCAAGAGATGAGGAGTTTAATGTCAAAGAGGCATATATTGCACTTTATTGGCTGATACTTGGTAAAAAATCTGGACCCAAAGTCGCATCCATAATTTCAGAGATTGAAAGAAAAGATATGCTAACATTAATTGAATCATTATTATGATTTATTAAATCATAAAGATGCTATGTCGAGAGAACGTGGTTCCGGAATACCATTACGGGCTTCATCTATTGCTTCAATTTCCATCCTAGCTCCAGCCATAGTGGTGACAAATGGAATATTTAGCTCTACAGCCAGCCTTCTCATCATATTTCCGTCTAAAACTGCACCCCCAGTTGAGGTAGGAGTATTAATTATCAAATTTATTTTTCCTTGCCTCATTAAATCTAGTGCATCAGGAGATGAATGTTCAGATATCCTGTAGCAGGTTTTAACATTTAAATTACCAGAGTCTCTTAAAACTTGAGCAGTGCCGCTAGTTGCATATAGATTGAAGCCAATATCTTGAAGTCTCCTAGCTTGTTCTATGACATCATATTTATCGCCATCCTTGACCGTTATGTAAACTCCGCCTTCAGTAGGTACGGGAGACTCCGTTGCCAATCTTGCTTTGAGATAGGCTGCAGCAGCCCTAGTATGTGAGCCCATGACTTCTCCAGTAGATTTCATCTCGGGCCCGGGAGCAGGATCTAGTCCCCTCAACTTAATGAATGGGAAAACTGGGGCTTTGACGCAAACTGCTTCACTTTGGGGTTCAGGAATGGACAAATTTTGTAGTTTGTCCCCTAAAGCGACTCTTGCTGCAATTCGGGCAAGAGGGATACCTGTAGATTTGGCAACAAAGGGAAATGTCCGAGAACCTCTTGGATTGACTTCAAGAACATATAGAACCTCATCACGGATAGCAAATTGAATATTATAACAGCCCTTGATATTAAGGCCAAATCCTATCTTTTTAGTCCATTCTTCTACTTTATTAATCATTTCTGGAGAAACATTCTGAGGTGGAATAAAACAAGTTGAATCTCCAGAATGTATTCCTGCTTCTTCAAGATGTTCCATTATAGCGCCAATAAGTACTTGTTGGCCATCACAGACTGCATCGACGTCCAATTCCATAGCATTACCGAGGTATTCATCTATCAATAATGGCCTATCATTAGCAATATATGCTTCACGCATATAAGTTTCTAATTGTTTATCTGAGGATAATATCTCCATTCCTCTGCCCCCTAGGACATATGAAGGCCTAATGAGTACAGGATAACCAATTTTCTTGGCACTAACTCTCACACCTTCGGGAGAAGTAGCAGTCAGCCCATTGGGCATCCTCAAATTATGATGTTTTGCGAATTTCTCAAATTTATCTCTATCACTAGCCTCATCAATAGCAGAAGGAGATGTTCCCTCTATGGCAGTATCGAGGCCTAAATGACGGAGATATGGTAGATAATCTGAGAGCGGTAATGCTAAATTTATCGCGGTTTGACCTCCAAATTGAAGTAAAATACCATTTGCAGATTCCCTCAATAGTATCTCAGAGACGGTTTCAAGATTTAATGGGTCAAAATAAAGTCGGTCACTCGTATCAAAGTCGGTAGAAACTGTCTCCGGATTATTGTTTATTATTATGGCTTCATGGCCCATGTCTTGAATTGCCCCTGCTGCATGAACACACGCATAATCAAATTCTATTCCTTGGCCTATTCTTATTGGGCCGGATCCCAATACTACAATTCTATTCTTATTTTTATTTTTATTTTCAGGGACATAATCAATACCTCGAATTGTTTTTCCTCCCTCGTAAGTAGTATAATAATATGGAGTAACGGCTGCAAATTCAGCGGCGCAGGAATCAACCATTCTGAATTGAGGATGAAGCCCTAATTCATGCCTCCTAATAGTTACATCAAACTCCTTGCCCCCATGTGGGAAATCTTTAGATCCCAAAAGAGGGAATCCTGCGAGTGCATCCGCTATGTATAAATCAGAGAAACCTAAGCCTTTCCAATATCTGAGTTTAGATTCAGGTATTTTAGATGGTTGAAGGCCGATTTCTCCAGCGGCACGTATTTCGGTTTCTACTGCTGCAATATTTTCCAATCTATGTAAAAACCAGCGAGTTATCCCTCCGGTCAGATCCCTTACATCTTCGATATTATAGCCCCTTCGGAATGCCTCAATGATTGCCCCAAGACGTCTATCAGAAGGTATACGGAGCCAATCTTCCAATATAGCATCGGGAAGATAATTAGATGAATTTTCATCAGTTGCTTCGCCATCGGATGAATCGCCAATATTCAATGGCCTTGGATGGGGTTTGCCATATTCTAGACTAGTCCATGCCTTCAAGCATGCTTCTTCGAAACAACGCCCTATTGCCATAACTTCACCAGTTGATTTCATAGAAGTTCCGATAGTCCTATCTGCTGTTCTAAATTTATCAAATGGCCATCTAGGAATTTTAACCACGCAATAATCCAAAGTTGGTTCGAATGCTGCAGTAGTTCCTTCTCCTGTAATCGGATTAGGTAACTCATCCAGCGTATACCCGACTGCGATTAATGCAGCCATTCTTGCAATGGGATATCCTGTTGCTTTGGATGCTAAGGCGGATGAACGAGATACTCGAGGGTTTACTTCTATTACACGAAATTCTCCCGTAGATTGTTCAAATGCAAATTGTACATTACAACCGCCTTTAATATTTAGACGGCGTATTAGTTTAAGAGCAGCATTTCTTAACATCTGATGATCCTGATCTGAGAGAGTTTGTTGAGGTGCGACAACTATGGATTCTCCAGTGTGTATGCCCATTGGATCTAAATTTTCCATTGTACAAACTATTATGGCATTATCTGCATCATCTCTCATTACTTCATATTCATGCTCCTGCCAACCAAGTATACTCTCTTCAATAAGTACTTGGCCTATGGCGGAATGGAGCATTCCTTGGCTTGCTATTTCGACTAATTGGCCAGTATTGAATGCTGTACCGCCTCCTAACCCTCCCAAAGTAAATGCTGGCCTTATCAGTAGTGGAAAACCTCCGAGGCTATTGGCCGCATTCATGACTTCTGCTATGGAAGAACAGGCAACCCCCTTACAAACAGGTAAACCTATTTCTTCACAGGTTTTCTTGAATAAATCTCTATCCTCGGCTTCATCTATTGAAACTAGATTGCACCCTATCAGTTCGACTCCAAGTTGATCTAAAGAACCATCATGGGCTAATGCTGAGGCTATGTTAAGAGCAGTTTGGCCGCCCATTCCTGCTAGTAAGGCATCTGGTTTTTCAATTTCCAAGATTCTTTTGACGACTTCAGGGAGTAAGGGCTCTATGTATATCTTATCAGCCATTTCTGGATCATTCTGTATAGTTGCAGGATTGGAATTTATTATCACTATTTCATAACCATCATTTCGTAATGCACGGCAGGCCTGGGAACCGGAGAAATCAAATTCAGCAGCTTGCCCTATACGAATAGGGCCACTACCTAAAATTGCTATTTTTTTAATATCATTACGACGAGGCATTATATTCTACCTCTATCAAGAATCAAGTTTTTTGACTGGGACTCCATATTATGGAGAACAATGTTTGAGAATCTATCAAAGAGTGTGGCTGCGTCATGTGGGCCTGGGCATGCCTCAGGGTGAAACTGGATAGTAAATGCTGGTTTTCCTATTAGATCTAATCCCTCTACCGTCTTATCATTAGCATTTATGTATCTGACCTTGAAATTCGCATCAAGAATATTATCTCCTATTTCTGAGCAAGCCCCAGTAGGATGGAGTGCAAGCATCCCATTATTTGGGTCTTCTAGAGCGAATCCATGGTTCTGGCTAGTGATGTGTACTTTTCCTGTTTCTGTATCAATAACAGGTTGATTTGCCCCCCTATGGCCATAACGTAACTTATAGGTTCTAAGTCCTGCAGCCAACCCCATTAATTGATGCCCTAAGCATATTCCCATAACGGGTATTTTTGCACGTACCGCGGCGGCTAGAGAATTCCGAGCAATTGATGCATTGCCATTGTGTGCAGGGTCGCCGGGGCCATTGGATGCAAAAACTGCATCCGGTCCCCAGTCTTTTTGGATTGATGCAAAATCTAATGATGCCGGGCACCAAATAACTTCGAAACGTTTACACAGTTCACGTAAAATATTATATTTTATCCCGCAATCTATAACGGCAATTCTAGGTAGCGGGCGACCATGTTCATCTGTGGCTTTAGAATTGATTATGATGGGTTCTTCGCAAGTAACTAGTGAAACTAAATCTTCAGAATCAGGGGGAGATATATTACGCAGTATTTTTTCCATATCTTCTTCCTTGTTTATGGGTCCAAATACACATAAAAGAGTGCCAAAATCCCTAATCTTTTTTGTCAGAGATCTAGTATCTATGCCCTCTATTCCAGGTACATTGTGCGACAGTAAGAAATCATGGACGCTACCTATGCTATCTCTGTGATCAGGTATTTTCATTAATTCTCGGCAAATAATTCCCCGAGGGTGTATCCCTGAAGATTCAGATATTCCGGGGATAATGCCATAATTACCTAAAAGAGGCCATGTAAAAGTAAGAACTTGTCCTGCAAAAGAAGGATCAGTCAAACTTTCTTGATATCCTGCCATGCCAGTAGTGAATACTAATTCTCCTTGGGCGATAATTTCTGAACCGAATAATATGCCTTCAAATCTAGTTCCATCTGCAAGTAAAAGTACTCCCTTTGAACCTGAAGGCATTTCTCTGACCGTTGAGTCGAGCAAAATATCAGCAGCATCTACAAAAATTGGAGGGTCCTTGACACCATATCCAGAAGCGCCAGGAGAGAACCCTCGCCTATCTGCTATGCTGGACATCAATATGGCTGCCAAACTACGATTATTAATCATTGAGAATATTAATGGGAAAAGAAATGGGAATTAGCGCATCATTCTTCTTCTAAATTAGAAATAATTTTACCTCTTTTACTAGGTATAACCTCTATTTCCCCTCCGTTAAACTTTATCCTAGAATCTATATCTCCTACCCATGAATTTAGGAAAATAGCCAAAGCGGCTACCTCAGAATGAGGTTGATTACCGATTGAAATATTATAATCTGCTAAACTGTATACCTCGCCGGGTACTTTGGCCCCTCCTACGACTATCAGAATTGCTTTATTCTTAGTTATTTTCGGCACTATTTTTTCCATATTCTCGCCATACATCGTTAGATGAATTATAGTTGTAGATTTATCATTAGAAGTATTGCGTAACAGCCGTAATGGCTTTGATTCATAACGGCAACTAAAATTACCTCCGAATCGATTAGATACTGAAGACCATGTTTCCAAAGGTGAATTATCTTCTTCCCCTGCTAGAATTATTTCATCGGCCCCGAAGGCTCTAGCGGTGAGGCCTAAGTGAGATGTTATCCTCTTGTCTCTCTCGCGCCTATGGCCTAATCTGAGTACAGAGATGAAACCTAATTCTTCGGCGGGCATATATCGTTATGCGTAAGGATTCTCTTCATCAGTATGTCCCTCATCGCTGATATTTGAAGATGGAATTAAAACATCTATGTCCATATTCAACATACTAGAACTTACCCACTGAAGAAGTAATGCATCAAAGAAGAATTTAGAGGCCAAGAATACCATCCCTCCAAGGGCGAATAAGCGCCCTGAGGCAAAAAGGGCATCGTCCAAATGTAAATCATGCAATAATACTGGCTCTATCATGTAGAAAATACCCAGTATTATCAATAAACCACCGAAAGTTGAGATTGTAGCATTACCCTTTTCTCTGCCCATAACTATTACTAGTGTTGCCAAGAATATTATTGCAGAAACCACTATGCTCAATATCTCAAATTCAAATTGCCCTATCATTGAAGTTGGGATTTGAGAATCGTTGACTTGATTGCCTCCTTTTTTAATTGCAATCCACCAAAATAAAGCACTTGTCATCGTTAATGCACCAGAAGCTAGGCCTCTTTGATTTATCATTTCTTTGACATGATGAGAATCTTTTGGTTTTAATCTCTGAATTATTGAATCCATTATGAATAAAGTTTGGTTGTCTGGTGGCGGATTATTGGATGCTTGGTCTATACTTTGTAAGGGTTCATCACCTATGCCCTCTCCCACGACCATTGGAGTCTTGCTACTCTGTTACATCATAAAGCATACGTATAATGGAGGGATGAGATGGCCGACTGGCGACCTATTATAAAATGCCGAGATGATGGTTTTCCAAGGATAATGGGGATTATTAATGCCACTCCCGACTCATTTTTCAGTGAATCCCGAGTAAATAGTTTAGAGTCAATAGTAGAAAAGGCGATTGAAATGGCTAATAATGGAGCTGATTGGATAGATATTGGAGGAGAATCCACTCGTCCGGGTGCGACTCTTGTTACAGCAGATGAAGAGATGAAGAGAGTAATAAAAGCAATTGAGTCCATTAGAGATGAGTTACCAAATATTGGGATATCATTAGATACAAGAAAAGCAGAAGTAGCAAGAAATGGATTAATTCATGGTGCGGATTTGATAAATGATATTTCATCCTTATCTGATCCACAAATGCTAGATGTAGTGATTGAAAATAAATGTCCTATTTGTATTATGCATATGCAAGGATCACCAGAAAACATGCAACATAATCCTTCTTATGGAAATGCCGTGAGAGAAGTTGGAGAATGTTTGATGGGCACAAGTAATGAGTTAATACAAGCGGGAGTAAAACCTGAAGATATAATTAATGATCCTGGAATAGGCTTTGGTAAGAACTTAAGTCATAATATAGAACTAATATCTTCAGGGAGAGATATTATTTCTGATAATAAGATGTCTTTAATGTGGGGAGTCAGTAGAAAGAAAATATTTGCAGATTTGTTAGGAAGAGATGAAACTAAAGATAGGCTCGCAGGCACATTAGGTGTGGCTGCCATGGCACCAAAGAAAGGAGTTGATATAGTGAGAGTTCATGATGTTGCAGAGCATTATGATCTCTACTCTACAATGATTGCGCTGGAGTGATATGATGTCAAATAATATATCTGATGATGTATTTGATATTGACGAGAATTTAAGAATAATTGGAACTGCACACATTAGTAAAAAATCGGTTGAAACAGTTCAGAGACAAATTAAAGAATGGAATCCTGAAGTAGTAGCTGTAGAATTATGCCCATCTAGATTGAAATCATTAAAGGAACCTGAATCATTAGAATCGGAAATGCTTCTGAAGATAATTAAAGAGGGGAGGGCCCCCATGGTAATATTGCAATCTGCTTTAGCAGCAGAACAACGTAGAATGGGATTAACGACAGGAGAAAAACCTGGTGCAGAATTATTAGCAGCTATTAATACTGCAGAAGAATTAGACATACCAATCGAATTGATTGACAGAGATGTCATCATAACTCTAAGGAGAGCGTGGGCAAAAATGAAACTTAGAGAAAAATGGAAAGTTATGTATGCGATGCTTTGGTCAGAGGAAGAAGAAATAGCAATAGATGAATTGCTAGAAGATTCGGATATGCTTAGTAATATGCTTGAAGAAGCAAGGAAGATTGCACCAGGGGCTGGTAAAGCACTCATAGATGAGAGAGATATTTACTTGACAGAAAGATTACGTCAAGTTAGACCTAAAGGTAGAGTTTTGGCAATAGTAGGGGCGGGGCATGTGAAAGGAATAATGCATAATCTAGAGCAGGAAAGTGTTGATTCAAATGCTATATTAAGGGGATTAGATCAAGCGCCGACTAAAGCAAAATGGCCCAAAGCCCTAATGCTAATTGTGCCACTTATTATTTTTTCAGCAATAGGGTGGTTGGCATATAATGGAGAATTTTCTGCAGTACAAGAGGCAGCTAGAACATGGTTAATATTGAATGTATTATTTGCAGGAGTTGCGATTCTAATTGCAGGAGGTCATCCTTTATCTGCCCTAGTGGGCGCACTTGCATCGCCAATAACATCTCTTAATCCGACAATAGCGGCTGGATGGTTTGCTGGTTATACGCAATTCAAAATAGCACCTCCAACTGGAAAGGATGCTCAAGATTTTCTAGCGATGGATAAGATGTCATTATTTTGGAAAAATAATGTTGGCAAGGTATTGCTAGTGACGCTTTTTGGAAACGTTGGTTCCACTCTAGGGGCATGGTTTGGAACAGTAGGAATAATAGGACTGGTGCTTGGGCTATGAGAGTGAATTGATATGGTGAATTACGGTTTCGTCATTGATAATAGGAAATGCATAGGTTGTCATGCATGTACAGTTGCATGTAAATCGGAACATGATGTCCCAATTGGAGTAAACCGCACTCATGTAAAATACATAGAAACTGGCGAATATCCCCATACTTCGAGAGAATTTTCAGTACACAGATGCAATCATTGTGAAGATGCTCCATGTACCACCATATGCCCAACTACTGCACTCTTCACTCGTGATGATGGGATAGTGGATTTCGATGATGAACGATGTATAGGATGTAAATCATGTATGCAAGCATGCCCCTATGATGCATTGTACATCGACCCAAATAAAGGGACTGCGGCAAAATGTAATTATTGCGCACATAGAATAGAACACTCGTATGAGCCAGCTTGCGTCATTGTATGCCCTACTGAAGCAATCATATCGGGAGATCTAGATGATGAGAATTCATCTATATCAAATTATATTACAGAACATAATGTTACCGTTAGAAAACCAGAATCTGGGGCCAGACCTAATCTATATTATGTGGAAACTAGTCCTGAGATGCTAGATCCTCATGCCACGGAAAGAACACAATCATATGTATGGAGTGAGCAAGCAACGGGCGTCGGACATTATGCTAAATATGCAGAAGAAAGACTGGTTAGTGCTGATACTAATTCAATGATAGTACAACTAGCATTAGAAAAAAAAGCCAGAGCGTCAAATCCACGGGACCGGGCCATTATTAGAGATGTAATGGAAAGATTGGATGGAGACGAATACAAGGCAAAGAGGACATATGATCAACCAAGTAAGGGAGTTTTATGGGGTTGGGAAGTATCGGCATATATTTGGACTAAAGCAATTTCATCTGGCGTCTATATGGTTGCAATGATGGCTTGGCTATTATTAGATTATGATTTATTTGAACAGGAATTATGGTGGCCCGTAATTGGAATAAGTCTGGTATTCTTAGTAATAACTGGTATTCTATTGGTAATGGACTTGGATAGGCCAGAGCGATTCCTATATGTGATGTTACGTCCTAATTGGGATTCTTGGTTAGTTAAGGGGGCCTATATTCTTGCTGCTTATGGAGGCATTTTAACATGTACTGCAATCGCAATTCTCCTAAATCTAGATATTATATATCTTAAAATATTGGCAACCATAGG
>Ga0302120_10001272_pt1 | contig 11828 bp, 6 predicted proteins | sample AG5_Bottom_MG_FD_203118 | JGI IMG/M metagenome (GOLD analysis project Ga0302120, IMG submission 203118) | Marine microbial communities from Western Arctic Ocean, Canada - AG5_Bottom | ecosystem: Environmental > Aquatic > Marine > Oceanic | place: Canada: Western Arctic Ocean | collected 2017-10-01 | reverse complement strand
AGCCATGAGATCAGTGACCAAGCGCATAGAAGGCTGCGCGGGATAACGGTAATTCCCCCGGGCGGCGTATTCCTTCAGGATGTCGTTCTGCACCGTTCCACGCAGCTTGGCCGGATCGATGTTGTTCTCCTTAGCAAGGGCCACCACGCCGGCCAACACATAGGCCGCGGTGGCATTGATCGTCATAGAGACAGAGACCTGATCCAAGGGAATGTCTTGAAACAACAGGCGCAAATCCAAGATCGAATTGATTGGCACACCCACCTTGCCCACTTCCGCCGCCGCCAAGGGATCGTCCGAATCAAAGCCCAGTTGGGTGGGCAAATCAAAAGCTGTGGAGAGACCGGTTTGGCCCTGCTTGAGCAACAACTTGAAACGTTCGTTGGTGGCCCGGGCGCTGGAAAAACCCGCGTACTGGCGCATGGTCCAGAACCGGCCGCGGTACATGGTGGGCTGCACCCCGCGCGTGAAGGGATATTCCCCAGGCCATCCGCCGTCCGGAGCGTCCCCGTAGATTGGATCGAGGGGAATCTCCGAAGGGGTCTCAAATGCAGAAGAGCGCTCGGGACGTCGAGCCGCCGCCGGGGCGTGGGTATTCTGGAGCCACTCCTCGCGAGAGGGCTGGGATGAGGGGGTGTCGGCCATGGAATAGCCAGATTAGGGAGAATTCATGGCCCTTGAACCGAAAAATTCCGAATCAGGGGTGAAGGGATTGGGAAAATAGGCGCATAACGGTTGCCCCATCGTCCCCTTCAACCCCAGCCCCCCCCCACTCCGTGATCCCCCGTCTACCCAAGCTGATCCTGATCGTCGTTCTCGCACTCCTGATCCTGGTTGTTGCCCAACAGCTGAGCCAAGAACCCGAATCCGGGGAGCAGCCTTCCCCAGAGGCGACCCAAGGGAGCAGCGCGGATGCCCAAGAGACGGAGTTCGATCAGGATTCCACTGATGAGGCCAGTGAGCTCGTTGGGGACAACGCACCGGAGCAAACCACTCGCAGCGAGGCAGTCGCACGTTGGAGCGGCCAATTGATCTCTCCGCCGAACACCCCCGCGGACGACACCCTCGAAGTGGTGATCTTGACCCGCGCGCTTGGTGCCCGCCAATTCAGAGCGGGGGTCGCAGGCCCTGGGCAGGCGACCATCGAGAATTCAGTGGTGGCCCGGGCAGAGGTCAAGAGCGACGGAACCTTCGAAATCCCCATGGATCATTTGCCCGCGGGCAAGGACCTCTTCATCAGTGTAGACGGGCGCTACCTGGCGTTGCCTAAGTCCCAAGAACTTCCCACCTGGGGCGAAGCTGTCACCGTGGAGCCCGACCTATTCGGCTTCGTGCGCGTGCTGATCCTAAGTGCCACGGACAAGAGCCCCCTCGGGGGCACGAGCCTGCAAGCGCGCCCCTCCCTGGACGGGGGCGATCCCGCCGCCCTGACCCCTGGGTATCAGGGTTATGGATTGATTGAAGATGCGGACGAAGAGGGCCTCGTGGAAATGCGCGCCGTCCCCGCAGGTTTGAGCCTTAGCCTGCGTGCAATTCCCGGTGAGGGTTCCTTATCCGCAAGGGTCGTGGCCCTTGAGACTCCTCCGGTGGGCACCAGCGACACCCTGGAAATCCTTTTGGAAGAGGGCGCTGTCCTGCGTGGAACCGTAAAAACCAGCGAAGGCCTGATCACACCGGAAGCTGAAGTCAGCGCCTGGCTTCCCGGTCGCTTCATGGGACTCGACGACACGCTCTTGCGCTCGGTGACTTGCGAACCCGACGGATCCTTCCGCCTAGAAGGGATCTTGCCGGGATCCGTCAAGGTCTCGGCGAACTCGGACGCTCATCTTGAAAGCCAAAAGCTCAGCATCAAGACCGTCTCTGGCGAGACGATTGCCGACATCGAGATAATTCTGGAAGAGGGAAATTCGGTCAGCGGCATCGTTGCCTGGGCCGACGGACAGCCCGCCCAGGGGATCCCGATCAACGCGAACTTTGACCGGGCCTTCATGGCAGGTCCGGGCGCCTTCGCCGCATCCCGCGGTACGACCGCCGCTACCACCAGCGCCGAAGACGGCAGCTTCACCCTGGCGGGACTGGGAGCGGGGCCTTTCAGCTTGAGCGCCACGGTGGAAGAGGACCATGAGCTGGCCAACGGATTGCTGCACTCCGCTCGACAGGATGCAGTGCGCCCCGGAGCGGAAGGGGTCGATCTGCGCTTGCAGGCCCCCCTCGCCCTGCGCGGCCGCATCGAGCGCCTGGATGGCGCCCCGCTTCCAACCGAAACCAAAATAATCGTGCGCCGAGTCCTCACCGGGGACCTTTTGACCCTTTACTCCCATGAAGAAAGCGCCAGCATCCAACAGGAGGACCCCACCTTCATCATCCCGGATATGGTCAGCGGCCCATGGGAGTTACTGGCCAAGGGCGATGGCGCGGTCTTGCGCACGCCCCTCACCTTCCATTTGCCCCAGGCTCCTGACGAAGAGCTCCTTGTGCAATTAGAGGGAACAGTCGAAGTGCACGGACGGGTGCTGGACACCTCAGGGGAACCACAGGAGGGCGCACAGGTGGACTTGGCCACGACCGGTCCCGATTGGCAAAAGGCAATCTCCGCCTCGCCCCTGAATCAAGCAGCAACCACCGACGAAGAGGGTTTGTTTGTGTACGAAACCCTATCGGGCCCGGTGAGCCTAGTGGCCAACAAGGCCGGCTTTGGCCCGGGCAATCCCCGCGAGATCAACGGCGTGGCGGGTGAGGTTTTGGAAGGGGTGGACTTAGTCCTCAGCGAAGGAGGCACCTTGACAGGCCTCGTCATGGATGCGGATGGCGAACCTGCCAGCGGGCGCTTGATCAGTGTCAACAAGATGCCCGAAATGTCCAACCGCACGACGTTCTCCGGCGCGGACGGAACATTCCGTATGGAAGCACTCGCCCCAGGCTCATGGCAGGTGGTGGCCATGAACACCTCCGGGCGTGGCTTTGGTGAAACCAACGAAGAAGGCGGGGTGGACCTCGGGGGGTTGATGAAGAACATGGAAATGGGTCAAGCCACCATCGTCGAAGGGCAAGAAACGTACGTCGAACTGGGCAAGCCCAAGGACAATCCGGTTTTAGTCCATGGGCGTGTGACCCTGGCGGGAGAGCCCTATGAGGGCGCCCTCTTGAGTTTTTATCCGGAAGGGGGACGCCTTTATGAGCGTTTGGAAGTGACCTCGGTGAGCGCTGACGGGACTTATGAGCTGGAGCTCAACGGTGGCGGCACCTATGTGGTCAACGTACAAAGGGTCCCCGGCGCCATGGGCCAGCAGGCCACCATCGAGTATTCCCGGGACATCCCCAGCGATGTGGCCGACCTGAAAATGGACTTCAAACTACCCCTGGGACGCATTTCGGGCAGGATTGAGCGCGCCGATGGCCGGGCGGCTGGACTTCAGCGCATCACATTGACCCTGGATGGGGGCACCCGTACAGACAGCATGTTCGGAGGCCAGTACTCGGAGGTCTCCAGCAAAGAGGACGGCTCCTTCGAGCTGCTAGGCCTACGCCCCGGTACCTATCGCCTCTCCGCTGGGGGCAACTCTCCCTTCAACGCCAGCGGCGGTAGTGGTTTGGGTCGAGTGACCTTAGGCGGTATCCAAGTAAATGAAGGCCGGGGCACGGACGGCATCAATCTGGTTCTCTCCGAGCCCTGCAGCGCCAAGATCATTGTGCTCGACGCCAGCGGCAGTCCCGTGGGCGGCGCTACCGTGTTCTTGCGCGATGACCAAGGGCGCATGCTCGAACCCTTCAGCATGCACATCACCGACGCCCACGGAGTCCTGGTTTACACAGGCCTCGCCCCTGGGAACTACACGGCCTTTGCAAGGACAGCAGATCTCGCCTCAACTGAAAGTGCTTCTTTCACCGCCGACTCCAGCAAAGTCACCGAAGTCAACTTGTCCGCGGGCCCGGGAACGATCCTCTGGGTGCGGATCCTAGACGGCAATGGGGATGGGCTGCGTGGAACCCTGACGGTCACTGACAGTGACGGTCGCTTGGTTTCCTCGGCTGTCGGCATGCAGGACATCCAGAGCATCTACATGGAGGGCAACTTCTCCCCCACGGAACACCGCATGGGTCCCCTGGCCGACGGCCGCTACCGTGTCAGCGTCACCGCCAACGGGCGTACTAAGGCCAAGACCGTCGCTATCCGCGGCAACGGCGAGAAGCGCGTCACGATCAAACTGCGCTGAACCTCGCGGCACGGCACTCCCTGATTTAGCTTCGGCCCTTGACCCAGTCAACGAACCGCGGCCGGACCAATTCGTCCACCAGGATACGGATGCAGGCGGCTGCCGGGATCGCGATCAAAAGCCCATAGAACCCTCCGAGCAAACCACCAGCGATGGATGCGAACAGGATTTGAGGGGTGGAGAGGTCGGTGGTCTTGCCCTGAATGCGCGGGGTCAAGATGTAGTCATCAAGGGTTTGGCCCAACTGATACCAGACCGTGGGTGCAGCCAGAATCCACCACCATTCCCCTTGCAGTCCCGGTGCCCCTTCGAGGGCCATCAAGATCATCACCAGGGGCAGGGCGGCGAGGGTTGCGTAGGGGATCAGGGCCAGGAGGCTGATCAAGCACCCCAGCAGGATGGGTGCGGGCACGCCGATCAGCGCGAACCCCAAGATGTAAAACAAAGCTAAGAACAAAGCGATGGTGATTCGCCCGCGGATGAACCCGCTGACCGCATTGTCCATGCGATGAAAAATTGCTCCTGCGCGACCGCGATCTTTTTCGGGCACCATCTCGCGCACGAAGCGTGAAAAGTCTCTTTGGCGGGCAACTGCAAAGTACAAGAAGAACAGACACAAGAAGCCCATGAAGGCACCCTGCCCGAGCCAACTCACTGTGGACACGGCCAAGCGTGCGGCGCTGCCTCCGGTTTTGAGGGCGCTGCTAGCCAGGCGTCCCGAGTGGGTGCTGACGAATTCCAAAACCCCATCCACGATTCGGTACAAGTCATCTCCCAGTTTCCCCGCCAAACCCTCGGCGGAACCGGGATCATCACGTTCAATGCGCGCCGCTTCAGCGATCTCCAGCACCGTGTCCCGTACCCCGTGCCAGGCGGGAGGCACTGCTTCTGCCAGAACCTCGTCCTCCGGCGAGCGGACCGAAGCAACCACCGCACTGGACCCCACATAAACCGACTGGGCCACGCGCGCGCTCTGCATGGTGGCGAAGATCCCGGCCACGGTGATCGGCAGCACGCCACCAAAGACCACTCCCATCAACAACAGGGCGGTGGCACTGTGCCGCTTGAGCTTCAGCCGCTGCTCCATGCCACGAACCAATGGTTCCAGCAAGTAGGCCAAGCCCAGAGCCAAGAACAAAGGCACCGTGACCAAACTCAATTGATGCCCAAGCATCAAGAGCGCCAAGATCCCAACCCCAATCGACAAATCACGAACCCACTGGATCTGCCACAAGTGCACCCGCGCCCAGGCGGGTCGATTGTTACTGGGATCTGCCTGCGTCATGAACGAACTTTACCGAAGCCAGTGATGTGGCGCCAGCCACATTTCCAGCAGCTTCGGCGTCAAGGGGCCATGTTCACGCGCATCCAATCCAGAAGGGTGGCAAAGTCATCGGCTATGGGTGCTTCGCCGATGATTGCTTCGCCTGTCACGGGGTGCTCGAAGCAGATCTTGGAGGCGTGCAGGCACTGTCGCCTGGGGAGGGGTGCGTCCTTGGGGATTGGCTGGGAAATTGCACCCCGTTGGGTATATTGGGGATCTCCCACGATGGGATGACCAATGTGGGTCAAGTGCACGCGCACCTGGTGCGTGCGTCCGGTGTGGGGATAGGCGGCGACGAGGGCGTGGCCGTGGAAGAGCTCAAGGGTCTCGGTCAAGGTACTCGCGGGCCGCCCCATTCCTTCGCTGGCCACACGCCGTTTTTGATGATGCTTGGGGTCCACCTCGATCGGTGCGTCGACCATCTCACTCTTGAAGCGCGGATGATGGTGCACCAACGCAAGATAAGTCTTCTGCACTTCGCGGTCAGCAAAGCGCGCCTGCATACCCTCCATCGCTTGCGGCGTACGCGCGATGATCATCACGCCACTGGTCATGCGGTCCAAGCGGTGAACCACTCCCCGGCGTCGGGGATCCTCCGTAGGCGCCAAGGGCCCCAAAACATCCTCAGCCATGGTAACCACGGTCTCACGCTGGCTGCGGTCGTTCGCGTGACTCAAGAGGCCGGCGGGCTTGTTCACCAGGGCGATGTGCTCGTCGGAGTAGAGCACGGGCAACTCAACGATGGCTCCCCCCTCAGGGTCGGTCGGCGGCGCGAGCTCGGGAAGCTCAAAATGAACCACTTGGTCCGCAAAAAGTCTCGTGCCCGGCCGCTGCACCACATCTTCATCCAGTCGTACGCCACCCGCCTTGATCAGGGCTTGAAGGCGGCTGCGGGACCATTGGGGCACTCGCTCAGTCAGGAAAAGGTCAAGGCGGGCGCCTACTTGGTCGGGTGTCACTGGGATACGCATATGTTCCATCATCCATTACTCGGGGGGGGATGCTATAAGAGAGTCGGAAAGAGAACCGGAAAGAGGCCAGAAACATCAAATGATTGGACACCGACGCCCCACCGTACTCCTGGTGGATGATGAGAGGTCAACCCTCGAGATTCTCAGCATTGTCCTGAAGAGTCAGGGTTTTGAGACCACCCAGGAATTGGACGCCGGGCGCGCTTCGCGCTTGATCGAAGAGGCCGCCGCCCGGGGTCGCCCCTTTGAAGCGGTGGTCACCGATGTGTTTTTTGACGGCCGGGACGAAGGTGCCGCTGTCCTTGCCGCCTGCCGAGACACATCCCCCCGCTCAATCGTGATCCTGATGACCGGCCAGCCCGCCGTGGATGGTGCTGTGGCCGCTATGAAGATGGGCGCCCGGGATTACCTGCAAAAACCCGTGGATCCGAACATGCTGGCCACGGTCCTGCATCGTGCCCTCAAAGAACAGCAGATCCACCGGGAAGACGTGAGTTTCGGGGACTTAGTCAACATCCTCTCGGACATGGTGGCCAAAACCATCGAAAGGGTCGACCCCTACACCGCTGGTCACGGGGAGCGCACGCGCTCCTATTGCCGTCAAATCGCCGAGCAACTGGGTATCGATCGACAGACCATCGAACGTCTGGAATTGGCCGCTATCGCCCACGACTACGGCAAGATCTATCTGGAGGACCTGAACTTCTTGACCAAGAAAGGCCCCCTGACCGCCCAGGAATACCGCGCAGTCCAGCGCCACCCGGAAGTGGGCGCGAACAAACTCGGCTCAAACGCACACCTAGTCGAAGCCTGCACCTACATCGCAGAGCACCACGAGCGCTGGGATGGCACGGGCTATCCACGCCGCCTGAAGGGCAGCGCGGTCAGTCCTGCAGGACGGATTCTCTGCTTGGTGGAGGTTTTTGACAGCCTGACTTCACGGCGCTCTTACAAAGCCCCTTGGGACCTGGAAAAAACCATCGACTTCTTCGAGTCCCAGTCCGGCCGGGCCTTTGAGCCGGAAACCCTCGACGTGTTCCTACGCCTCCTGGAGAAGAATGGTCCCGAGTGGCTCAATGCCCCCAAAAAGGACCTAGAAGATGCGGGGATCTACCCCGAGAAGGGCTGAGGGGCTATTACCTGGCCGGGTCCCATGGGAAATCCAGGGCCCCTTTGAGGCGTTTTCCCCGCGCCTTGGCAAAAATCTCGCCCCTTCCCCCCGCCTGAGGCTTGCGCGCCCGGCCCACGACTCTATCCTTTGTCGCCTAAACCCGTGCAACCGCGGCCCCCAGGGGGACTAGACACCGCTCCGCAGAGCCCTTGCCCCCCCGATCCCAGGCCGCGCCCCGGAACCAACCATCATGATTCTTGCTATCCCTATCCTGACTCTACTGCTGCCCCTTTCCTCCGGGGCCCCCGCGCCCGTCAGCCCCAGTGCCCAGGACGCCCCTCCGGGCATGGTCACCATCAAGGGTGGGCGCACCGAAGTCGGCAACGACCGTAAGGTCATTCAAGGACTGGTCAGCTCCGGAGCCGAAGGCGAGCGCTATGTACGTTCCCTGGATTCCGAGACCCCCGGTCACACGGTCGCCGTCAAGAGCTACTACTTGATGATCACCGAGGTCACGAACGAGCAGTACCTCGAATACGTTCAGGCCACCGGAGTCCGGCCGCCCCAGCACTGGGGCAGTGCGGCAGTGGATGAAGCACGCCTGGCCTTCCTTAACGACATCGCCAACAAGGGAATGGCCTGGGACCCGGAGCGCTGGTGGGACAGGAATTGGGAAGGCGCCAAATACGCCATCGCCCCCGATGACCTCTTACGCCCGGTCATGTTCGTCAACCACACGGACTCCAGGGGCTACTGTGAATGGTTGGGCATGCGCCTGCCCAGCGAAGAAGAGTTGCAGCGAGCAGTGCGCGGCTCTGGCAAGGATTTTTACCCCTGGGGCCAGGAATGGATCGAAGGGTCCTATGCCAACACCTCCGAATTCCGCCAAGACAACGCGGTGCTGCCGGTGGGTATTTTCCCCGAAGGCAAGTCCAAGGAAGGAGTCTATGACCTGGCGGGCAACGCCTGGGAATGGACCAGCTCCCCCTATCTGCCCTACCCCGGTTTCAAGCCCGGCAAGTACAAGGGTGCCAGCAAGAAGAAGCTCGAGCCCAAACCCCAATGGAATGGCGACGATCGTGTGGCTTTCGGCGGTTCTTACCAGAATTCGGCTATCGCAGCGCGCTGCACCACACGCCGGAACACCGCCCGTTTCCAACGCACCACCGGCCTCGGTTTCCGAGCCGTGGGCACCGTGAAGCCCGGATTCGATCTGGCCGAGCGCGTCTACCGCAACAAGATCCGCAGCAGCCCCGCCCGCACCGAGGGCTCCAAGACCGACAGCAACTTGGCGGTCATTCTTGAATCCTGGAATTCGAAGACCAGTGCCTACGACAAGGCTGCAGCCACCAAAGGCAAGCGCCAAGAGCACTACCAAAATTACGCGGTGCCCAGCACGTACCGGGTGATCAACGGATACGAACACATCGCGTTTGTGCCCGTCGAGCGCATCGAAGAAGCCAACGCTGGCACCTGGAACAAGGCCACGGTCCAGCAAGGTCCGGCCATGTTGGGCTTCCTCAGCACCACTGAAGAGTTGGTCAACCCAGCCCTTCCCCCGGGGACCTACATCGTCTCCTATCGCGCCAAGGGTGAACCCGTCAAGCCTCGTGCAGCCACCGAAGACGGAGAAGAGGAGCTTCTCGAAGAGGACGAAACCCTCGACGAAAGCGGCATCCCCTCGTGGATGGCCAAGATCGATCCGAGCACCAACAACCTGCTTTTCTTTGAGGCCAAAACAGGAGAGCTAGCCGCTTCCCTGGCAATCAGAGATGAACCCGAACAAGGCAAGCCCAAGGGCAGCAGCTGGTCCATCGCCCAGGTCAAGATCAAGTACAAGGACGAGGATGGCAAGCCCGCTGTCCGGGATGAGGAGCGCCTGCTGTTGACCGCAGAGATCCCCCACCGCCTACGCGGTAAGGTGGTGACCATCAAAGTTCTCTTCCAGGCCCAGCCCGCAACCCTGCGCCGGACCTGGCGCGGGATGAAGTGAGCCCAAGGGGCTGGCCGGGGGGAGTACACTTCTCCCGTGCCTATCCCCTCCCCCCTCGCCCCCCTACGCAGCGATCCGAACGCTGACTTCGCCGGCATCGTCACCCGCGGCCACCGGTTCGAGGCTCCCCTGGATCACGCCGATCCAGCGGGCCCAAAGATCGAAGTCTTCGCCCGTGAGGTGCGTGCCGTTGGAGCCCAAGAGGAAGATCGACCTTGGTTGATTTTCTTACAGGGAGGCCCAGGCTATGAGGCCCCGCGGCCCATGGACACCAGCGGTTGGCTAGGACGTGCCCTTGAGCAGTTCCATGTACTCCTTCCCGATGAGCGGGGCACGGGACTCAGCACCCCCATCCAAGCAGAGCGCGTGGCGCGCCTGGGCAGTGCAGTGGAGCAAGCCGCTTACCTGGCCAACTTCCGCTCGGACTCCATCGTACGCGACCTGGAACTCATGCGTCCGCACTTCACGGGTGGTGCGCCATGGACTTCTCTGGGCCAAAGCTACGGCGGGTTCTGCAACATGCGCTACCTCTCAAGCGCGCCCGAAGGCCTCTCGGCCGTCCTCTTCACCGGCGGCATCCCCGGCCTGACCGCCACCGCCGAAGATGTCTACACGCGCACCTATCCGATTTGCCTCGGCAAGCACGACAAATGGTTCAAGCGCTATCCCAAGGACGCCGAATGCCTGACCAAGCTCTATGCCCAATTGGAAGAGCAAGACATTCGCCTGACCGACGGAGACCGTTTGACCCCCAAGCGGTTTTCCATGGTTGGCCTGGGGCTCGGCATGGGCGACGGATTCGAAGCCCTGCACTACCTGCTGGAAACCGCCGCCGCCTCCCCTGATGGTCCCGCCGACAGGGCTTTCTTGCGGGCCTACGAGCGCGCGATCCTGCACGACCACCACCCGCTCTTCACCGTGCTGCACGAGGCCTGTTACACCCAACAAGCCCCCAGCAATTGGGCCGCCCAAACGGTGGCCCAGAACTTCCCGGGCTTCCCCGAGGGCCCCGGCCCCTTGCGCTACCTGAACGGTGAAATGATCCATCCCTTCATGTTCGAGGAAATCGGCGCCCTGCGACCGATCAAGGATGCTGCCCAACTCCTGGCCGCAAAGACCGACTGGCCCCAGCTCTACGATCCAAGGGCGCTCGCTCAAAACCAAGTTCCTGCCGCCGCTGCGGTCTACACCGACGACATGTACGTCCCGCGGGACCTGTCCCTCGAGACCGCCCAGCAGATCCCCCACCTTCAGGTTTGGGAAACCGACGAGCTAGAGCACAACGGCCTACGCGTCCAGGGGAGAAGGGTGCTGGACCGCTTGCTCGGGATGCTGGCGGACTAGGGTCCGCGATGGGTCAGACCCGCCTGCTGCGCCCAAGGAGCATCGCCAGCACTGTGAAGAAGCCCCCCATCAGGAGTGAGGGCAGGGTCCTCGGGCCCAAACCGGTGGGGCCTGTCTCCCTCGGACCGCCCGCTTGGGCTGACTGCTCGGGTTCGTCATTCAATGTTCCCAGCTCATCTTTCTGGCAACACTCCATGACCGGCTTATGCCTGAGCTCGGTCAGAATGGCGTTACCCTCGACCTTGGCCACCCGCCGCCCTTCGACCTCAAGGAAATCCACAAGCATGCTTGCCTCAGATTTCATCAAGCCAAGGTTGGGCATAGGAACATCGTTGTAGTCCTTGCGCAGTTGAATCGCGATCGGATCACCCTCGTTCAATACGACGTCAGGTTCCAGCAGCCAACGACGGAGCCATTCCTTGTCCCGGCGGTGTGTCACATCCAGAAGATTGGGACCCAACCGAACTCTTCCATCCCCCACCCCAATGCGATGACACACAGCACATCGGGTCGAGAACAGCTTCTCGGCCGTACTCAGTTCGGGCAAAGTGGTCGGAGCATCTTCATAGTCTCCCGCGCCAACCCGCGCCTCTCGATAGTCCCCGAGCCGACTACCAATTTGCCCTGCAAGGGCGTAGGGATTGTCGAAGGGCGTGCGCCTCATCCACTGCCCTGTGGTCTGATTGCCGATGAGCAGGTTCACATTGTGATCAGTGTTGAGCTTGTCCTCCTCGGATACATAGAGGCCAAGTTTCTTTCGCAGAAGAAGAAGGTCTTCATCTTTTCCGGTCAGAAAGTCCCACCCCTCGCCAACACCAAATCGCTCACGGTAATCCGCCAAAACCTCGGGCGTGTCACGGTCGGGGTCGAT
>Ga0302120_10001271_pt1 | contig 11833 bp, 4 predicted proteins | sample AG5_Bottom_MG_FD_203118 | JGI IMG/M metagenome (GOLD analysis project Ga0302120, IMG submission 203118) | Marine microbial communities from Western Arctic Ocean, Canada - AG5_Bottom | ecosystem: Environmental > Aquatic > Marine > Oceanic | place: Canada: Western Arctic Ocean | collected 2017-10-01 | reverse complement strand
CTTCTTTCCTTGCGAATGAATGTTTTCCCGTAGCCATTGCAGGATTAATGGCATTTCACCATCTGAAATTAGACATTCTAAGTCTTTATCAAGATCGATGACCATTTTTTCAATCAATTGAGCAGAATACAGGTTCCCCAATGTATAAGTTGGAAAGTACCCAAAAGCAAGACTAGCCCAATGAACGTCCTGTAGGCAGCCCAGTGTATCATTAGGGATTGCAATTCCGAACCATTCCTCAAATAATGAATTCCACAATTGAGGGATTTCTGAAACATCCATTCCATCATTGAATATCGCTTTCTCAACTTCATATCTCAACATGACATGTAGATTGTAAGTTACCTCATCAGCCTCTACCCTGATAAAACTGATATCAACCCTGTTTATCAAACGGTGGAGGTCTTCATCGCTCCAATCGGGACAATCCTGAAATGACTGACGGAACCAATTACCGGCGATTTTCCAAAACGCTTCTGAACGGCCAATTTGATTTTCCCAAAGGCGGGATTGACTTTCATGGACACCAAGTGAAACTGCTTGACCTCTTGGCGTATATTCATGTTCTAGTAACAATCCTTGTTCATACAATGCATGCCCTGTTTCATGCATGACTGCGCCAATACAGGAAAATGGTTCTGCTTCATCATAGCGAGTTGTGAATCGTGTATCTCCTGACCAAAGACCGGCTGAAAACGGATGTGAAGAAATATCCATCCTTCCTGCAGAGAAGTTGAAACCATATTTTTCTGCCACCCTCCTGCAAAAGGAATCTTGTAAAGGAATTGGGAAATTAGCGGTTGAAGGAATACTAGGGCCAGGGTTTTTCTCTTTTGCAAGCATAATCTTGCCAAGAAGTGGAACTAAACTCTGTCTCAATTCTTCGAATAGCAAATCATAATCAGCAACAGTCATTCCAACTTCAAAATCTTCCAATAACACATCATACGGAGTTTGACCATCTTTGCGGAGATAAGATATACGCTCTCTTGCAACTTCGACCAACTCTCTCAGAGTATTTTCAAATGAGGTGAAATCTGCATCAGCACGAGCCTTTGCCCAAATTGCCACCGCCTTTGAAGGCAAAGATGCTGCTTTAGAAACATGCGCTAGTGGAAGTAATACTGCCTTCTCTCTGGCCTTTGCCATTTCCCTAATATTTGCCACTTGATCATCATCTAATGTCTCAAGAGAGTTTTCTAGCTTCTCTATCAATCCACCAAAATCCTGAGCCACTAGCAAACTATGCGATTTGCCTGCTAACCATGCTAATATTCCTGCCCTTGCTGCCGCACCTTCTTCCGGCATCAAAGTTAATTGGTCCCAACCAAGGTGGCCACTAATTGAATCGAATCGGTGAATATCGCGTACTTTTTCGATGAACTCTTCATACTCCTCGGCCTGAGACATAGAGTGGGCGGATGGGTCCAATGTCATGAATCTTGATGGTGAACTGTGCAAGCGTTGAAGGCAACGACGCTTGTGTAGGCATGTGGGCCGGCGCAAGAAGGGCGAGAAGGAGAGTCCTCCTGAAAGTGATGACCCCGACGAAGAAGCAGTTCTCGAAGTCCTAGAGGATGAACCTGAAGATTCAAAACTTGAAAGACCAGAGGTCGAGATAGAGGAAATATCTGAAGATGAAAGAACTATCCGAATGGGTAAAGCAGCAAAGATGGTCGTCAAAACATGTATGGACATTCGTCGTGGTGAAAATGTACTCATCGTTTGTGACCCTACCACTACGGATATAGGACAAGCACTCTATGAAGCAGCATCAAAAATTTCCGACCGCACTCTGCTAATCATAATGCCAAAAGGTCGCCATCATGGGGAGGAGCCACCCGGTCCTGTTGCCAATCTAATGCGTCAACAACAAGTAGTCATGGCCCCAACAAGGTTTAGTTTGACTCATACAAAAGCCCGATTCCATGCCAGTCGTAATGGTGCAAGAATAGCCACCATGCCCGGAATGAATGCAAAATTATTCACCGAAGGTGGGATGACCTCGGACTTTGGGAAAATCAGAGATTTAATCACAGAATTAGGTAGTACTTTGAGGCGGAAGAAAGAGGTAAGAATCACTAGTAAAAGTGGTACTGATGTTTCATTTGAGGTCGATTGGCGAAAATGGAATAGAGAAGATTCTGGTATTTGTAATAGGCCTCAAATGGTGACAAACCTCCCCGCTGGGAAAATATTCACAATACCACGCCAAGGAAGCATGAATGGCAAGGTGGTTATCGATGGTTCATGTGATGCGGATATGCTCAGTGAACCTCTAACCATATTCATCGAAGATGGAATTGTTGTTGATGTTAAAGGCGGTCAAAATGCTGCTAATATTAGACAATCATTTGGTGAAGTAGCCAAAAAATTACGGCCGAAGGAACAGGATTTATTGTGGACAGTTGCAGAATTTGGTTTCGGAGTTAATCCAAATGCCCGTTTGATAGGAAACTTGCTTGAAGATGAAAAGGTTCTGGGTACCTGCTATTTTTCCATCGGAGATAGTGTATCTCTGCCTGGTTCAGCCCAAGGGATGAGAATAACCGGAGTTCTAGCCGAGCCAACTCTTGAGATTGGCAAGTTGAAGTTTATCGAAGCAGGAGAATTTCTTCTCGGTGATGAGTGATTTCAAAATTGTCCAAGCCCACAAACTGGGCAATTATTCCAATTTGGGTCCAGCCCGATGCCACATCCTTGGCAACGGACACCGCTCTTGATGGTAGGTGATGGAAGTTCGGTTTGGGCTTGATGGGCCTGTTGAGCGGCGGCTTGCTGTTGTTGTAAAGCCGCTTGTTGAGCCGCAAGTTGTTGTTGATTAATCGCCGCTTGTTGAGCCTGTTGAGCGGCGGCTTGCTGTTGTTGTAAAGCCGCTTGTTGGGCTTGTTGAGCCTGTTGAGCGGCGGCTTGCTGTTGTTGTAAAGCCGCTTGTTGAGCCGCAAGTTGTTGTTGTTGACCCAAAGTTGGTCCAGCAGCACGGGGCATTCCTCCTCCAACAGGAGTTCGAACCGGTGCAGCCATGACGGGCTTTGGCAATGTGCTTTGAGAATGTGAAGTTGGTTGTTGCTGCTGTTCTATGACCTCTTCAACCTCTTCTATAATCTCTCTAGGAGGAGGAGTTTCTATATTCTGCGAAGGTTGAACTTGTGCTTCAATTGGAGGAGTTTGAACTGGTGTTACATCTCCTTTCCCACTAGTAGTAATTCCAGATAACATACTCTCCATGGATGGCTGAATATCTGCATTTTGTTCTGCTGGTTGTTCAACAACCTGTATTTCTTTAGCAACATAAGGTGCTTTAGGATTAGCGAGCCCGAATGCTCCCGCGAAAACATCACCCTCACTTTCTCCAGTTTTCTTTTCATGTGCAGGTTCTGTTATCATTGTCGAAATAGGTAGTGGAACGATATCCTCAACGGTCATCATTGGAGGTGGAGTAAGCGGCGCAGGTTGTGGTTTTTCAACTGCAGATCCTGGAAGAGGAACTGAAATTTCTTCCTTTTTTACAGAAACTTGAGGTGTGCTGACAGGTATTTTTACAATAGGTTCGACAGGAATTAAAGTTTGAAGAGGAGAAGGGGTTGGTGGAGTAGCAGTTGGTGGAGCAACGGTTGGTAATGACGCATCAGACAAACTTGGGATTCCTGCAATGGCGCCATTTTGTTGATATGAATGTAATACTGCGGAGAGGCTACTATCAATCAACTTCAGAGATTCTACACTTGAACTTGGAGATGCAAACATTCCTTTCAAAGCAGCATAATATTTCTTTACAACTACATCTCCACCTTCTAAGTGAGCAATCGATAATAATTGAAGTATGCTCATTGGATTTGCTATAGCCTCGATACTCTGAAGGCTTGATTCATCGAGACCTGGGTCAGGACCACCTGGCTCACCGTCACTTGTCTCCATACCCAACCAGAAACGCAATGGGTCGACTAATTCCAGCATTCCAAGATGGCCTACCACAAGAAAGTAAATTTCTCCACCTTCGCAATTCATTCTCTCACTTGCAGTGTTGAAATCAAAATCTCCCTGTGCAAGGTGAAGGTCAGAGGTTAATTCCAAAAAAAGCAAAAGAGCGGATTCAGAATCCATATCAAGAAGAGTGTGTAAAGAAGCGCTCGATTCTGTGACTCCAAAGTAGGCTGCAGCCTCATCGACTTCGATTCCATCCGGCAATGTAGCGCCGCTTAGAACAACTTCACTCAACTTCTTCACCTCCTAGCACGCGCCGCCACCTGTAACTTTCTTTTGAGCATGTTCCCCTAAACTTGAGCATCATCTCACCATGCCTTTGCTTCATTGAGTATAGCGCGTGATTGCTTAGCACTCCATCCACTACCTTGTAAAGTCATCATAATACTTCTATCGTCTGTCGAAATTTGTATCTCATCCCATGCCCAAGCAACTGAATCCTGTCTTGCCACAGCATCCTCATCATCGAAAAGCGGACCCTCATCTTCTGGTTCCCAGTTTTGTTGACGCATTTCTTCTTGTTTGGCTGCTTCGATTTCTTCAGGGCTGAGAATCTTCTTTTTTGTTGCCTTCTTTACTGATGGTGAATCAACTGGCGGTCCTGCCCTTGGTCGAGAAGGAGACGGGGCTGTAAGGCCGTAGCCACCACCGCCTGTAGGTGCTGCACCATATCCTCCACCTGCATAAGGGTCGAATCCTCGGTCCATCGGTGGACCTCCTCCTGGGCCTCTGCCAGGTGGGCCTGCGCTTGGACCTCTACTAGGGGCCTGTGTTGGACCTCTTGCGGGGCTAGAATCAGGACTTCCACGTTTTGAGGAGATGGAAGGGGTGATGTCATCCTCTTCATCATCATCGAACCAATCATCATCGTCTTCATCATCAAGGTCTATCCCACCGCCTCCAACCAGCATGAAAATAATAACCAATAAGACCAATACTCCTAAACCTGCTCCACCATAAATCAACATCCGATCCATATTACCAGAAGTTGGTTCCTCTTGATTTTGATTTTCACCAGCAATCATACAACCACTTGCATCGACTTTGTCACCTAATATTGTATCAGGGCAGTTATCATCCATGTCCACTACGCCATCTGAGTCACTATCTCTCTCGGTAGGGTCACATCCAGTTTCATCAACTAAATGCCTCCATTCCGCGGCTGTCGAAGGACATTTATCTCCGGTTGAAGAACTAGCATTATCGCCAACTCCATCGTTATCACTATCTTTCCATTGAGTTGAATCATCTGGGAAGGCATCAGCACCTGAGAAAACTGTCCAGATAAAATCAGCATCAGAGTATCCATCCTCATCACTGTCAGGACAACCAAACCTATCTTCAGTAGAATTCCCATAATCATCTGGGCAAGCATCTCCTTGAGTTCCTGTCAAGTTATCTCCAAATGCATCACCATCTCGACTAACCCATTGAGAAGAGTCGCCTGGAAGTAAATCATCAACATCTTCTACCCCATCACCATCGCTATCGGCACCCTCAACAATGCAGCCAATTTCATCGACTTCAGCACCTATTGGAGTGTTTGGGCATTGGTCAATAGCATTACTCACGAGGTCGCTATCATCATCTTTTTGAGAGTCCGAACACCCTACTAAATCCACTTCTTCCCCTTCTGGAGTATCAGAGCATTCGTCATCAGGGTCTGAAACATCATCACCGTCTGTATCGGACTCTTCTTGAGTAACTGTACATCCTCTTTCATTGACATCTTCCCCTTCTGGAGTATCAGGGCAATCATCACCATCATTCATCACTGAGTCGCCATCATCATCCTTTTGTGACTCTGAGCATCCTAGAGAATCAGCTATTTCACCTTCTGGGGTATTTGAACATTGATCTAGAGAATCTATCACACCATCAAGGTCTTCATCATCTTCAACAACCAAAGGACAGCCATCTCCGCCAGTGCCGTCGACAACACCCTCTTGGTATGGGCAAGCATCCGGTTCGTACGCAGGGAAAGCATTGTCACCCCAGCCATCGCCATCGCTATCATTCCATTGACTTACCTCATCTGGGAATTTATCTGCAAGATCAGACCAACCATCACCATCTCTATCCGGACAACCGTCTAAATCTTCTGTTGAATTACCCCAAACTAAAGGACAACTATCGATTGATAGGTTCCCTTGATTACTTCCATTGTACATTGCCGTCCAATTATCAGGATAGCCATCCATATCGCTATCATTTGCAGCGGCTGAATTACTGATGAAATGGTCTGGGTTATTGCCTAATATATTGTCGCCATAACCATCGCCATCTGCATCTGCCCATTGAGTTGAGTCATTTACGTATACATCAGCACCATCTTCAGTATCCCAAACTTTTCCATCATAGGTTCCCGGATTGGAATAGCCATCTCCATCGCTGTCTGGGCAGCCATTGCGGTCGAGAGAAGAGTTCCCGAACCATTCAGCACAGGCATCTCCACTTGAGTGAGATACATTGTCTCCATAGCCATCTCCATCAGAATCCTTCCACTGGTGTTGGTTTGTGGGGAATAAGTCTGGAGGGTGGGTTTCAGTATAGTTTGTATCGGGCCAATAGGATACACAACAATCGGGTCCGTTGTTATCGCCTCTTGTATCGCCATCAGAATCTCTTTGTTGTTTCCAGTTGAACATGAATTGGTCTCCACCGACCCAAGTGCCGTCATTATTTGACCAACCGTCTCTATCGTAATCCTGACAACCGAGGCGGTCAAAGTAAGATAGCCCCTTTTTACTAGCGCAATCATCTTCTGTGAAGGCAACCATATCTCCATCATAATCTACACATCCAACTAGGCCAACAATGCTAGTTCCAGAAACCGAAGTACATTCATCGTAGGCTGGCCCATCAGGGTTATCTCCAAAACCATCGCCATCTGAATCCTCCCATTGGCCACTTATCAATGGCATTTCATCAAGGTTATCGGGGATTCTATCTCCATCAGAATCAGGAAGTAGACGGTACATTACCAAATCAAGTCCGCTTCTTTCTTGGAATACGAGGTGAATCACGCCATCAGAAGAAGTAGTAAAGTCTCCATGATTCGCTGCAAGCCCAGCAATAACAGTGTCTAAATTACTGCCAATACCTTGGTCGTTATTTCTGAGAATAATATTATCACCCTTAGTTATGAGGTGATATTGGCTACCACTAATCATCATGCTTCTGCGAATAGAGTTTGACTCCATTTGCGAGTCCATGTTTCTGGAAGCATTGTTTTCTAACCTCACTAAAGTATCGGTTCCAGATGTTGAATTTGAACATTGAACTTCTTGAGATGTTCCACTTCCTATTATTATCAAGGGGGCAGTGGTTGAAGAATTGATGTTCAATTCCCAGTCACGAGTCCAATTACTACCATTCAATGCTCTGCTCATTCCGACGCATTCCCCTCCGGTCGCATTTTGCCAAGCAATATGTAAATTATTTTCCACCTCGGTTATCACAAACCTAGCATCTCGATTAGGAGTAATATTCAATGCCTCAGTGCTTAGAGTAGAGCCATTGAGAATGCTGAGGTTCAAAGAATCACTTCCATTATCGTCAACAATTGAAAGAACTGCAAGACTACCATTTGACAACATCATTGCCGAATGATGGCTACCCACTGCATCACCGGTAGCAACGATTCCATTACTATTCCATGAGGAAAGGGGTCTGTTGTATGCGGTCAATGAATCATCGGCAGCATTGGTTAGGATTGCCCATTTCTTATTGTCTGAATCTATTATTTGAGTTAGAGGAGACACCAAATCAATACCACTGCTAATCATTGAATTGGACCAACCCGAAGAACTTGCTCTAGTCCAATAAATTTCAGAAGTATCCACTCTTGCATGAATAATACTTGGATGGCCAAGTTGGTCGATTTCAATATCTGCCCATGCTCCAATATTTCCTGTTGTGATTGTAGTTTGATGGACTAATTGACGGCTACTATGATTCATCAAGTAGAGACCGTCAGAATCATGAACAAGTACCGAAACTGCACCACTAACAGCAGTAGTCATACTTGCATCATTCAAGGAAGTAAAACTGCGTTGTAGCCAATGACCCTCTGCAGAACCGTCATCCATATGCTGCAATAACAAAGGTATTGGCCCATCAAGCATAATATTAATGGCCCCTGAATAAGAAATTCCAATTTCAATATCATCTATCAAGGAGTTATCCACTTCCAAGGAAGTTGTTGACCAATCTCGCTCGGTTAAGGCATGAAGATAACCATTTCCATTTTCAGTGAAATCATCGAACTCAAGGACCATGACCTCGAGCATTCCATCTCCATCTAGGTCGCCCTCAGTAGAAAAGACAGCTCCCGTCCAATCACCTTGGGCACTACCTTCGGCTATCGTCTGAGAAGATGTCAAAATACCATTTTCTGAACCCAAATACAGTGATAGTTTTCCAGCCCTCCCTTCATCTCTTTGAGCGATTAGTAGGTCCTCATAACCATCTTCATTTACATCACCTGCTGATTCGAATAGTGAACCAAAGTGATCGTTTACCTGAGAACTAAACAAGACGGTTAGGGGCTGTGGAGTGTCTAGGCCAGAGGAAGTACCGTTGAAAATCCAAATCAAACCAGATTGATGCGGGGTACCATTGAATGGCTCACCAACCAGTAATTCATCGAAACCATTGCCGTCGAGGTCAGCCCAGGCAAGGTGATAACCGAATAATTTTCCTTGTATATCGACCTTTATCGAAGTTTGAGGTTGGCTAGAGATTCCTGTGCTTCCGCCATGGAAGATATGCACTGCGCCATAGCCAAATGGAGAACTCTTGCTACCTGTCGCAGAAATTGCTATGTCGGCATAGCCATCACCATTGACATCCCCCCCTCCGGCGATACTCATGCCTAATTTTGCATCAATTGTTGAGCCGTTTAGAGACCAGTTTGATTGATTACCCCAAGGCGCCAAAGAACCAAGGAACATGTCAACTCTACCTTTTTCAGCATCTACCACAGCAGTATGGTTTGAGGATACTATGAGTAATTCATCATCACCATCATCATCAATATCTCCGGCAGAGGATACCAAAAAGCCAGTCTCACCTTCAGTTGAATTCAGACTCCAATTCCAAGATTCACTACTATTCAAACCACTTGCCGAACCAGCATGCAAGTATACAATTCCAGTAATGTTTGATTCGGTTTGGTATTGAGGTGTACCGATGACCAAGTCATCAAAACCATCTCCATTAAAATCTCCAGCAGCAATTGATTGGCCATAATTTTCACCAGTTATTCCCGTGAAAGTTTGGATATTTGTGGAATTTGAAAAATTATTTCTCTCTACGCCTCCCATTACTATTAGCACTTGGTCCGCTGCAGGATTTGCAAAAACCAGGTCATCTAAGCCATCTGCATTAAAATCTGCATCCGATAATAATTGAGGCAAGGAGTTATCATCCAAATCAGTGAGATTCAAACTGACCATTGGAACAGGTTCAATTCTTCCTATTGATTGACCAGAAAGGCTGCGAAGTAGCATTGCTTCTCCAGTACTTCCTTCAAAGGAAACTTGCGGATTCCCAGTGGCATCGAGAGTAAATCCCAAACGCGCTGAAGTTAGGTCGCTTTCTTCTCTAAGCAATAACTTATCCTCTTCGAATAAATCATTGAAACGCAAAAGACGGATATCTTTTCCTGAAGTATAAGCAACATGAATCATTCCACTTGCATCAACTTCCATTTCAACATCCACTCCGACTGGTTCATTTACCAACTGCCTTGAATTCCAGTTTGTACCACTATGAGTGGTCAGCCAAAGTGTTGAATCATTTGCAGATTTCCAAACAATACTTGCGTGCATACCATCAGTAAAGCCAATATTCAATGGCATCTGAACATGGTCGCCAATCAATGCTCGAGTCAAAAATGTTCGATTGAAATTCATTGAGCCCTTCTTTGCCTCTCTTGCGAGATGTAATTCTCCAGCATCATCGAGGAAGGTAATGTATAGATTATCTTGGTCATCCATGGCTAATGCACAACCATCAGATACCGCCGAATCGTTGACTTGTTGACTAGTAATATTGCCATTTGCCTCAGTCCTAAACATCCAAAGGCCATTACTGCCTTCGGTCCAGCATCCATGCATTCGGCCCAAATCATCCAAAATAAGTGAATTAGCGGTAATACTCGAACTATTGCTCATTTGATTTTTTGACCACTCATCAAATCCACGTTCGGCTCGAACCGTCCAATCACTATTGTTCAGGCTTAATGTCTCGCCAATTAATTCGTCTCCACTGCCTTCACTGAAGTCAACAAAGTTAGATTGCTTAGAATTTGTATCTACTTCTGATTGGAATTCCAATTGAATCGAAGCGAACGGCGCAATGGCCATGAGAAACACCAAAATCAAGGACCGTAAGGTAGACTGTGACCTTCGGTACATGTTAACGAACGACAAACCCGCCATTGAAGAAGTCTGTGGAGTGAAGTGCGTGTTCGCCGCTCTACGAGCGGCGTATGCCTACACACGTACGTAGAGGCCGTAGGCCTCCTCGGCACCCTTACCTTCAAGCACCGCAAGCCTTGCCATCAAGGTTATGGAATCTGCGCTGATAGTAGCGGCTGGTTTATGGCCTGATTCTTCAATTTGGGGCTCTCTTGTCAAAGCAGCAGATCTGATTATTGCAGCCGATGGTGGGGCATCTCTCGCAGCACAGAATCAAGTCGAAGTTGATGTCATCATTGGCGACATGGATTCTTTAGCAACATCAGACATTCTGAAGCATCCAAATGCAGAGGTTATTGAGATGCAAGGACAAGATGATTCCGACCTTTCAAAGGCTCTAAAATGGCTTGCATTAAAAGATGATTTTAACAAGCATACAAGGATCGATATAATCGGCGTTGAAGGGGGGCGTATTGACCATGCTTTTGCCGCCTTTACTATTCTCTTCGAAAGCGCTGTACCTAAAGCCATTATTTGGCTTGATGGATGGCAAGTACAGGCTGTCAAAGGAGAGGTGGAATTATCCTGTGAAAATGGTCAGATAATCAGCCTTTTTGCATTAGGAAAAGTAGAAGGTCTTTGCATAGAAGGGTTGCGCTATAATTGCAATAATGAAGTTCTGGAAATAGGTAGTCGGGGTTTGCATAACGAAGGGCTTGGAGGGCTTGCTAAAATCTCCCATAAAAAAGGAAATTTATTGTTAATGAAACAGATTAAATGAAAAATTCACTCGAAGGCATGCCACTCAGAACTACCCTCATCAAACCAATCCATTCTGCCATCGGGATGCCTTCTCCAAGTTATCCCATCAGCATCAACAGTTGTCGGTAATTCCTCGAGTGAAACTACAACTGGAGCCTCTTCGGTTTGACCCCATTGTTGTTGATAGGCAGCAGCAGGCGTTAACATCTGATTCTGCATCGGCACTGGAGTTTCCATTACGTCGTCTTCTTCCTGTTCTTTGGAACGCATGCCAATGATGACACAGACGAGGAAAATCAGCAATGCTGCACTGCCTACACCGTACAATCCCCCTTCTGATTCATCATTCATATCGCCGCCACTGCGAACTGGCCAAGCCATCGATTGATTTTCCGAAATATTAGAATCGACAACTCCGATTGGCGTTAGGCGAATCAAATTAATACCAACAGTTGTGCTAATTCCTTGAGCATTTTTAACCTCAACTCGCACCATGTGGACACCGGGTTGCCATGAGCCACAATTCATCTCCGAAACATCCCCAATAGCATGGTCTGGAATTGTATCCCAAGTGTAGTTCCAATTTTCAGTTGAGTCAAGAGTTTCTGCAGAAATAACTAGGAGGCATGTACCTCCATATTCCTCACCATCGCCTATGACTA
>Ga0302120_10001267_pt1 | contig 11838 bp, 13 predicted proteins | sample AG5_Bottom_MG_FD_203118 | JGI IMG/M metagenome (GOLD analysis project Ga0302120, IMG submission 203118) | Marine microbial communities from Western Arctic Ocean, Canada - AG5_Bottom | ecosystem: Environmental > Aquatic > Marine > Oceanic | place: Canada: Western Arctic Ocean | collected 2017-10-01 | reverse complement strand
TTTGAAGGAATAGCTTCCCCACAAAGCAGAACTAACCCAAGAAGTTTTCAACAACAACTCTTCTGTAAAAAAATGCCCAAATTACTGCAACTAAGTGATTTGAAGCTGTAACTATTCTACAACCCTCTTTTAGTGAGTGTGCTGTACATCAAAGGGTTATGAGGGCGGTCAGATGTTGCATCGGTAAGTAGGCCAGCTAAATTCTATCCTCTGTGGATGCGGATTAATGTGGATTAATTCCATTTGAGAATAAGGACTACCCGTGTTGATCAGAGTGTACTTGGCAGGCTGATTACCCAGATGTAATTCGGGTGACTTAACAAGGCGGTGTAAATAAGGGTAAACACAGCTATCTGATAGGCTTAATTGAACTGCTGAACTACTGAGCACTCTCCAAGAAAGCATGTGCAGGGAACGACCTGATCGAAACGGAATAGAGGAGTCTGACGCTTGACTACTCCGCTACACTGCACAAACATGGTGATTGTTCACATGAATAACAAAAGGAAGGTTCGTCATTTTCATCATACGATACCTCGTTTACTGAATACCCTAAACTATCTAGGATGACATTTTCGGGTGTAGCTTCTTCCTCAGCCCTGAAATCCAGGTCGTCATTATTAACAGATGCAAATTCAAGAATAACCGGATCCACATAGATATCAGTCCTTCTTATTCGACTTCGCAGATGAAGCCCCTCAAAGCTTTTAACCCGACTCAAGGCAACGTAAGCCTGTCCACTTGCAAATGAACCGCCTCCGAGGTCTATTATTACACTATCAAATGTCAGCCCCTGACTTTTATGTATTGTAATTGCCCATGCCAACCGAATGGGGAATTGAGCAAAGCTACCAACTGTTTCTTGCGTTATTTTTTTCTTCTTACTATCGTAGTCGTACTTTAAATTTTCCCAAGTATTCTTCTCAACATCATGTATCGATCCATCATCTAATTTAACTTGTATTGAAAAGGCCGTCAATTTATGAACCTGTCCAATTGTTCCATTCACCCATCTCCCCGCAGCATCATTTTTAACAAAAATTACCTGCGCTCCTGGTTTCAAAACGAGGACAGCATCAGTCGGGTATTTGGCTTGTTGAAAATCTACAATTTTAGCAGCATAGCTATACTCCCTTGAAGCAAGTAGCTCAAGACTGCTTCTGTTCACCTGGTTTGAAAGTGCATTCGTAGAGGTTAGTGTAATGGCAAAATTCTTTTGAGCAAGCTCATCTTCATCCGAAAAGGTGGTATTCAACAAATTCATATCTTCTTCAGATACTCTATTGATTCTAACCTTGTCCAATAACTGTACAAAGGAAGCGTCGGACTGCCTGTACACCTTAATTAGTTCGATAGTATCAAGTTTGTTATTTGCAAAAACTTTGGCACTAAAAAAATAAGGGCTATCATAAATTTCAGAGATGATCTGCCGCTCGCCGGTCTCTTCAATAGTGACTGGTGGCAATTGAAAGATGTCTCCAACAAAGATTACTTGCTTCCCACCGAAAGGCAGATTAGGATTCCCACCATTACACCTTAGGGAGTAATCTATCCCATCTATTACATCCGCCCTTACCATTGATACTTCATCAATAATCAAGGTGTCCATCGATTTAATAATTTTCTTCTTGGCAGAATACGAGGCAAAGACCGGGATATCTGCATCTTCAAGAAGAAGTGGCCGAAATGGAAATTGAAAGAAGGAGTGGATGGTGGAACCTTTCACATTTATTGCCGCTATTCCCGTTGGTGCGACAACTACGATACTTTTCTTGACTTCGGATACAACCTCCTTTAAAAATGTCGACTTACCCGTCCCTGCCTTACCAGTTAAAAAGAAAGATTTGCCCATGCTAATTTTAGCCAGGGCGTCATGAATTTCGCTGTTGTCCCTATCGAAGTCCACTAGTAGTTTTGATTTAACATTGAGAAGGTCATCGGATAATTGTAGCCTTCCTCATCAGATTTATTGATTATCAGACAAGTTAAGAAAATTGACACAATGCAATCCTGCATATTTCGGCGGCTAGTGACGAGAACCATCCACATGCCGCATCATGTTATTACTTCTAAAAGTTTAAAAGGTACCCGAATTGGCCCCTCTCAAGACGGTTATTTGTGGTAATATATGGTAAGTGTGGAAATAAAAAAATCCCCTTTACCAGATGGTAAAGAGGATTTTGGTTGAGATTTCAAGTCTCTTTGTCGGGGTAGTAGGATTCGAACCTACGACCCCCTGCTCCCAAAGCAGGTACGCTAGCCGGACTGCGCCATACCCCGATCAATAATTCGCCTGAAGCGGGTGCAAAAGTAAAGTAATTTTTAGATTCTGTCAAACGATCCACCTGTAGTTTTTGTGTAAGCAATCAGAAAAGGCCAATAAACAGCTTCGATATGAAAGAGGTTCGCTTCGACCAGGTGTAAACGCAACTCTCTTGAGTTACTCCCCGTTCCCCTGAGCAAGTTCAGCTTCCAAAGACTGACTCTCGTCTTTCAACTCCTGGATTATTTGTGGAAGGGAACCTGAAATACTATCTACTAAATCTTGAACTGTGTCCAGGTCTGTACGCTCTTTTGCAGTCCGTTCAATTTGTTGCAGTATCTCCTTTTGTTTTTTTGCCCCAACCATTAACATATTGGGTTTTATTCTATGGGCAAAGCTGGTTAACTGGTTCCAGTCTTTTTTGATCACTGCCTCTTGCATGATCTGCAAACTCTTGGGTAGTTGGTGAACAAGTATTTCTATGGTACTGATCATTAATGACACCTTCCCGCCAGTAAAATTTCTCAGAACATCAATGTCAACAAGCTTGTTCCTTTTGCGTGTATTCAGGCCGTTTCTGGTAAAATTACCTGGTGCTATAGAAGATTTTCCAGTCAACTTGGCGATCTTGGTAAAAAGATCCTGGGGGTTAAACGGTTTAGAGAGATAGTCATCTGCTCCGCCTTGGGTACATTTTTCCATCTCTCCTTCAGTAGCGTGAGCAGTCAGTGCCAATATTGGCACGGTACGGTTATTTCCTTCCATTTCTGTTCGCATGTGTTTCATTGCCTGGTATCCATCCATCACGGGCATTTGTATATCCATCAGCACGACGTCAAACTCAGCCGCTTCCAGGCTTCTAATGGCTTCAACACCATTGTTAGCTGACTGAACCTCCACACCGACACTATGAAGCAGGTCTTTAGTAACCAATTGGTTGACAGGATTGTCTTCAGCCAGCAACACTTGCAGCCCTTTTAATTGATCTAGTGATTGTCCATGACCGGTCTCTGAAACTGATCCATTAATTGACTTAGTACCCTGATTCTGGCTCTTGTCTTTCTTGTAAGGAATCACAAGGATGAACTCAGAACCTCGCCCAGGTTCACTTTGTATAGAGATGCTCCCTCTTTGCAATTCAACCAATCTCCTCACTATAGTCAACCCCAGCCCAGTACCTCCGTACTTTCTCGATGTGGTACTTTTAGCCTGGGCAAATGCTTCGAATATATATTCCAGTTTGGATTTTACAATTCCTATGCCTGTATCCTGGACCCTAAATTCTATTTCAATATTGGATTCGCCTTCAGCCTTAATCTTCACCTCCAATCTTACCTGTCCCTCTTTCGTGAACTTAATGGCGTTGGCTATCAGGTTGTACAATATCTGATTAAGGCGTGTAGCATCTCCAATAATTGCCGATGGGAGGCTGCCATCAATATCAAAATCCAAACTCAAACCCTTTTCAGCAGCCTTTCCACTGAATATTTCCAATACGCTGGCAATGGTAGCCGTGAGATCAAAACTCCTATTGACTATTTTGAGCTTTCCGGCTTCAAGTTTTGAGATATCCAGAATATCATCCACTATCACCGATAGGGTATCAGAAGAAGTTACCATGGCGTTGAGATACTGCCGCTGCTTCTCCGTTAGTTCGGTCCCTAGTAACAGATGGGTCAGGCCTACAATACCATTCATCGGGGTTCTAATCTCATGGCTCATATTGGCCAGAAAACGCGACTTGACCTTCGCAGCAGCAAGAGCATTTTCCATTTCTTCCTGCAATTTGCGATTGGTTTCAGTAAGCTCTGCGATTAGCTGCTCCTTCATTTGGGTGTCCATACTTTTGTCATTCTCCGTCATCGTCGTATCACTCATATCTGAAAAGGGTAAGAACCTAGATTATTGTATAGAAGATTATGTTGCTTTTAGCTAATTATTGTACGTCAATTATCATTTATGGTTCTGCTGTTTTGGCCAATAAGTCGTTGACCGTTTTCACTACCTCTACCCCTGAATAAGGCTTCACAAAGTAAGCAGCGGCGCCTACCGCAATTGAAAAATATTGCACATCATAGCCTTCCATAGAGGATATCACCACAACGGGTGTTTTATCAAACAGTTGACTTTTGTATATATTGAGCAGTTCCAGTCCCGAAAGATTGGGCATAAGAATATCAGTAATAATGAGCACCGGCTTGGTGTCAACTATCATTTTTAGTGCATCGACCCCATCGCTCGCCACCTCAACCTCATATCCTTCTGGCGTAAGCAAAGCGACCAGATTATTAGACATTATTTTATCATCTTCAACAATTAGAATTTTCATATGCGGTTCTTTCTTTTAGATTGTAATGTTAATAGTTAATTGATACTACGGTGAAACCAGCCAATGCAGAATAAAAATAAATATTCCTATCATCATGATTAAACCTACTGCATAATACTTGTATATCTTTTCTTGTTCCAACTTATGGACAACATCGAGCCTGGCAAATATGTTCTTCACCTTGTTGTTGATGTTGATCATGGCACTTTCATTTTTAACTACATAATCAAATGCGCCAAACTTCATAGTAGCAACGGCAATGGTTACATCTTCCCATCCGGAAATCATGAGCACTTCAGTTTCAGGGTTGGTCTCCTTCACCTTCTTCAACACCTCCACTCCGTTCAATACGTTCTGATTTTCACTGGACAATTCATAGTCCAGCACCACAATTGATGGATTCTTATGCATCTGTTTCAAGCACGACTCTCCAGTAGCAAATGTCCTCACCTTTACCTTACCCAAGCTACTGAGTTCACTTTCAATCAATGTCAGGAATACCGTGTCATCATCCACCAAATAAATTAGTTTCTGAACATTATCTTTGGTCATTTTGTCTGTCTTACTCATTTAAATTCCCTCTTCCCTAAAAAACAAAGCTTGTCAGATAATACATTAAGCCTAGAAACCCAGCAAATAGGATTAAGAAGACAACCCACATTTGACGGAATTGCCCATTTTCCTTCACCAGGTTCTTTAATCGAAGCAACCGCGAGATTGTGCTGCGGATGCGAATGAACGCACTTTGGTTCTTTACAACATAATCGTAAGCTCCCAGTTTCAACGCGTTGGCAGCTACCTCTATCTTATCCTGACCGCTGAGTAGCACCACTTGTATATTCTCATTGTATTTCTTGATATGTTTCAGCACATCAAGTCCATTCATTTTTCCATCCAGAAAATAGTCCAATAGAACTACATCCGGCATTCTTCTTAAGTTCTCCACGCAATCCTCGCCGTTAGAAAAGCAGGTGATGGTGTGCGCAGTATGTGATTCCAAATCATATTTCAGACCAGATGAATACTGTGGATCATCTTCCACAAGAAAAATACTGAGTCCATTCTCCTTTACAGATTCTACTGATTCTGAACCTTCCGCATCCCTGAAGGGGTGAAAGAACCGGTCCAACCAATTGTTGTTTCTTACTGTTTGTTTGAGTGTGGTCATGTCGCTATGTATTAGATTTAATGGCAATAACTATCAGGAAAACAATCACTGAAAGGGTTACTGCAACCCGCCATCTGAATTTATTTACTCGTTTACGTATTTTCTCATTAATTACATTTTGCACAAGTCCTGAAATCCGCATGAAGGAATCGTTGTCCTTAACCACATACTCATTGGCCCCTGCTTTTAGCAATTCTGCGGTGGTCACCATCTCAACCTGCCCTGAAAGAACAAATATTGGCACAGTCTGATTGGATGATCTGATCTCTCTGAGGATCTGCAACCCACTTTTTGCATCAACTATTTCACTATCTAAATAATAATCAAGTACAATTGCTGCGAGGTTACCATGTATCGCTGACAGGCATTCTTCGCCAGTTTCAAAAGAAACCACTTCCACTTCAAAATCATCATACTGTAATTTACGTAGGCTGTTGGCAAGCATGCTGCCCATTAGCGGATCATCATCCACTACAAATATTTCAATTTTATCTTTTTGTCCCATTTTTATAAATCTTTAGATAATTGTTACTATTCCAACCACATGCCATAGCAAGCGAGGCTCTGAAAAACAACAAGTTACGCAAAAACATACCGATTGTTATTTCCCACAATGGGAATAAGGAGGTGTAATTGGGAAACTTTATGGCCTTCATAATTGTGTAAGTTCTTCACGCAATTGTGTCATGGCTTCCTCACAAACCTTCTTTAGCCTTTGCGTTAATATCATTATTTCAGCAGGGTTTACCGGTTCCTGTGAATACTCTTCAATCAGGCGTATATCTTCCTTTAAGGAGTTGATTCCCATAAAATCAATTGAGGGCTTAATCCTATGGGCAATCGCACGTACGCGCTCCCATTGTTTATTTTCTGCATTTAGCGTGATTTTTTTCAGTGAATCAGGTGTATGCTCAAGGAAGCCTTTGATCATCTTAACCGCAAATTCGTTATTGCCATCTGAAACTTCCTGCAAGAATGACAGATCACATAGCTTGCTGGATGGTTCCTTGCTAGCGAAATCTCGTATTGGTGATGGGTCAGCAATCGATTCGCACCTGGCTGTAAAGTTGGCGATTTTGATCTTGAGATCCAGCAGCTTAAATGGTTTTGAAAGGTATTCATCCATTCCTGCGTCCATAAATTTTTCTTTGTCTCCTTTCAGGACATTAGCTGTAACAGCTATAATGGGTATCTTAAGTTGTAATTCATCACGAATTATACGGGTCGCCTCAATTCCAGCCTTAACTGGCATTTGCATATCCATGAGTATAACATCGTATGTATTGGCCCTGAGCATATCTACTGCTACCTCTCCATTGGCAGCTGTGGCCACATCAATACCTGGCTCTTCCATAGTAGTCCTTGCAATCATCTGGTTAAGTGCATCGTCTTCTACCAAAAGCACTTTAATTTCTGACAGATCTTGTTTGATTCTTAGCTCCTCATCCTCGAGGTCTAAGCTATTGCTGCCCAACCAATTGATTGCCTTATGTACAAATCCATACATAGTTGAAGTTGTTTATATTAGATCTTCTTCAAATGCTATATATGTGGCGGCTATTTTGACAAACTACCGTAACTCATCTCCCAGTAACCGGGAACAAACAACTCTTTAATAATTGTCAAGATGCGTTTAACAGTATAATTGCCTTTTATGATGTAATCTTTCGCTCCGAATTTAATACAGTCCATCATGTGCTCTATGTTTATCTCGGATGAAAGCATTATCACAGGCACATCTGGTGATGTATGTTTGATTGTTAACAGAGCCTCCCATCCATTCTTGTTATCATCTTCTGCACTATCCAGATAATAATCAAGAATGATCAAATCAGGAGAATGCTTCATTGCCCTTATGCATTTCTCCACAGAATCAAACATCTTAAGCTGAATGTTGCCCTCTTTCTTTAGTAAATGCGCAATATACTTCCTGTAGATAGGATCATCATCAACTATAAACACGACAATTTTTCTGATGTCTTTCATGATATTCCGTAGGTGTAACTGTTTTAACTCCTTGTTGTTCTGGCTTAAGAATTCTTTCCATGCCTGGCGAACAGATTAACGACTGTGTAGAAGCTGGTACCAGGTTAAAATAATATACTGGCAGGAATTCGTTGAATCAAGCCCAAATCTCAACAGCCTATGATCTCTTACATCCCAAGGCTCTCATCAACAAATTACCCTTGTCATCTACCTAACTAACCTCTAATCTTAAGCCGCTTCCTTATTTTTACCATAATCACCTTTTGAGTGGAACTGCTCCTCCTCAGTAGAACCATTCATGCTGGTTGTGGATGTCTCGCCACCAGTAATGGTGTTTTGCACGGCATCAAAATATCCAGTACCAACATACCTCTGGTGCCTAACGGCCTCAAATCCCTGATCCTGCAACTCAAACTCCCTCTCCTGAAGCTGGGAATATCCTGCCATTCCACTTTTCATATAATCACTGGCCAGCTCAAACATACTCGTATTGAGGGCATGAAAGCCAGCGAGTGTGATGAACTGAAACTTATAACCCAGCGCTGCGAGATCTTCCCTGAAAGTATACATCTTATATGCCGACAGGTTGGCTGCCCAGTTGAAAGATGGCGAACAATTGTATGCCAATAGCTTGCCTGGGTACTTGGCATGGATAGCCTGTGCAAACTCTCTGGCTTCTCCAATATCAGGCTTACCGGTCTCACACCAAATAAGATCCGCATATGGTGCATATGAAAGCCCCCTATCAATCGCCTGCTCCAGGCCACATTTAACATTAAAGAAGCCTTCAGCTGTACGCGCGCCATTGATGAATTTTTGGTCTCGCTCATCAATGTCGTTTGTCAGCAACGCGGCAGCATTGGCATCTGTACGAGCAATCACAAGTGCAGGTACGCCCAATACATCAGCTGCCAACCTGGCTGCTACCAATTTATTGACTGCTTCCTGTGTGGGAACGAGCACTTTGCCTCCAAGATGCCCACATTTCTTGGCTGAAGAGAGTTGATCTTCAAAATGAACTGCAGCAGCTCCTGATTCAATCATACTCTTCATCAACTCAAAGGCATTTAGGTTACCTCCAAATCCAGCTTCAGCATCTGCAATTATAGGTGCCAGCCAATCAATAGCAGGGCTTCCTTCCACAAAGTGGTTTTGGTCTGCCCGAAGAAGCGCGTTATTGATGCGCTTAACGACAGCTGGAACAGAATCTGAAGGATAAAGGCTCTGATCAGGATACATTTGACCAGAAAGGTTGGCATCTGCAGCAACCTGCCACCCACTTAAGTAAATGGCCTTGAGTCCTGCCTGAACTTGCTGTACCGCCTGGTTACCCGTTAGTGCACCGAGCGCAGATACATAGGGTTCATCATGCAACGATTTCCAGAGTTTTTCTGCCCCCCGTGTTGCAATAGTATACTCAATATCATAAGAGCCTCTAAGTGCAAGCACTTCTTCTGCTGAATAAGGACGCTCAATACCATTCCATCTCAAATTATCATCCCAATCACGTCTGATCTTGTTTAATCGCTTCTGCTTAGTCATCACTTTAGTTTTTGGTTAATAGTTTGTTGTTTCTCTGGTTAACCCTACACACCTTTACTGACCATTATAATAGTACTGTAAAACGTATTGAGCCTGGTGCTGCATAAAACCAACATATAAGCAGTGGCGGAAATAATAATATGAACGTGTTCTAGCATTACCATTGATTTTGATATTGCTCTGTCAAAACCAAGCCAGAATGCGATAATCTCCGTAAATAGCTGATTTACTTACTCTTACAACAAGTGGGGGTTGTAATCTTTTTCCCTTTATGGGAATTATCTACCAAAAATGGAATTCCTACTCCTCTTTTAGCATTCGATAAATAGTACTCTTGCCAATGTCGAGTTTTTTGGCTACCAATAGGACATCATCGTTATTTTTAACGAGGTGGTATTTAACGATGTTGTGAATATATTGCTTCAGGGTAAGGCCTTCATTAAGCACACTGTTTAATGAGCTGGCGGAATGAAACTGGATATGTTCCGGCCTGATCTCCTTTCCATCAGACAGGACAGCAGCAAGATCTATTACGGCTTTGAGTTCACGGACGTTACCAGGAAAGGGATATTCCTTGATTTTTGCGCTCACCGCCTCACTCAGCTCCATTTTCTCATTCCCACTTTCTTTAACATATTGGTCCAGAAAGTGCTTGGCCAGGATAAGTTCATCATTGCCTCGGTTTCTCAGTGGTGCCAGATTAATCGGCAGGCCTAAAAGCCGGTAGTACAAATCTTCGCGAAAGGTGCCTTTACGCACTTCCTCACCTATATCCTTATGCGTGGCAACAATAATCCTCACATCCAGCTTCACCACCTTGTTGCCCCCAACACGCGTTACCTCCTGCTCCTGCAGCACCCGTAAGATCTTGGCCTGCATGGCCATATCCATTTCACCAATCTCATCCAGAAAGAGTGTTCCCTTATCGGCAACTTCAAATTTTCCAATACGATCATCAACAGCACCGGTAAAAGCACCTTTCTCATGCCCGAACAACTCGCTTTCTAATAGTTCTCTGGGTATAGCTGCTACATTCACAGGCACGAACAGGTTCTTCTTCCGATCAGAGTTGTAATGAATACACTTGGCTACCAATTCCTTACCTGTACCAGTTTCCCCTGTAATTGAGACCGTTATATTGCTTCCAGCTGCCATTTCCATCAGCCCAAAACATTGCTTTAACACCTTGCTTTCACCGATGATTCTCTTGCCAAAATCATGCTTCAATTCAATCTCAGAACGCAACGAGGTCACCTCTTTGCGCAGGTCAACGTTCTCACAGATCGTATTCACCACATTCAGAAGGCGTTGCTTAGCATCCTCCCCTTTCTTAATATAATCGTAAGCCCCTTCCTTAAGCAATTCAACTGCGACCGACACATCCTCCTGTCCCGAAATAATGATTACCGGAACATCTGGCAATTCCCGTTTAATCCGTTTGAACACCTCGTCACCTTTCATATCAGGCAGATAATAATCCAAGGTAACGACGGCAGGTTGTTCATGCAAGTGCTTTAACATCTCACCTGCAGTTGCAAACTTCCTTACTTCACGATCATGGTGCAGTGAAAGTTGGTACTCCAACCATTTACTGTAGAATTCATCATCCTCCAGTATGAATATTTTAATAGGGCTGGTCATTGACGTTCATTACTATTTACAGTGATACAATAAACAAGATGCTTGTGTAGGGTAGCAAATATAACAGAATAATATATTAGAGTGGACTGTAAATCTATCAGCGCACATATTCGCGCCAAAGAAGAATAAAGCCCATCACATAAAGACTAAACAATTTTGCCGAAATCTTACATCCGCAACAAACTCCACATTGTTGGCTGTATATGCTGCACCTTGTACAGTTACTTTGTGCCAGTAATTAATTTGAAATACCATGAAGCAAAAAAGAGTCGTCATCATCATCACCATCGTGCTAGTTATAGGGGCTGTAGTTGCTGGGACCAGTGTACTTTCATTGATTCAGGCCAAAACACAGGGCACCATCACTGGCAAAAACATCCAGCCCACTGAGATCAAACCAGATAATCAGGGTTTTGCAACTACTCATAAACGCAATACAGACTCCGGCAACGCGACTGTTCTCAGACCCAATGTCTTCTTTGATGTACAGCACTAATGCAGCCAGTATTTCTGCCTGGCAATAACATCCTTACTTAAAACTTCTTCACGCAAAGCAGTTCTGTAACTGAAGTCAACAATAGTCCACTTAACTATTTGATCATTTATAGCATTTCAATCTTGTTTTTCCAGATTCCCGTATTAACTTAGTACCTTTTAGGCAATTAATTATGGTGGACAGGTTAAACTGTCCTGATGACAGAAAACTAAATTATGGACCTCAAACATATATTCAAGAACAATCAAAGCTGGGTTGCTGCTAAACTTGAGGCAGACAAGAATTATTTTCAAAAGCTATCTAAAGGGCAGACTCCAGAGTTGCTATATATAGGATGTTCAGACAGCAGGGTTACTGCTGAGGCAATAATGGGCCTGGAGCCGGGTGAGGTGTTTGTACATCGCAATATCGCC
>Ga0302120_10001264_pt1 | contig 11851 bp, 8 predicted proteins | sample AG5_Bottom_MG_FD_203118 | JGI IMG/M metagenome (GOLD analysis project Ga0302120, IMG submission 203118) | Marine microbial communities from Western Arctic Ocean, Canada - AG5_Bottom | ecosystem: Environmental > Aquatic > Marine > Oceanic | place: Canada: Western Arctic Ocean | collected 2017-10-01 | reverse complement strand
CCGTCCCAGCCCACGATGAGAACGCGCCTGGAGGGATTTTCGGAGCTGCACGCTCCCAGGCCGGCTACCAGGCAGGCACACCACAGCACCCACTGAGGCAATGAGCTGGCGATTGGGGGGCGGGAGTGGGTCACGGTGGGGGTACGTAGGCGGGGCACGGGGGGTTGGATTTGTCTGCCGACACGCGTGCCCATGATGGCGGGTTGAGCTCTTATCTCCAACGACCAGGTTTGGGCTCCGTAGAGGGTGAGGCGTTACACTGCCTACCTATGAGATCCCTGTTCCTACTCCTGCCCCTCGGACTCAGTGCCTGCGCCTGCGGTTCGATGGGAGAGACCCCGCCCCACGTCCTGATTCTGTGCGTGGACACCCTGCGCGCCGATCGATTGGGGTGCTACGGGGGGACGGGAAACCTGACGCCCAACCTGGATGCGCTGGCGGCCCAGGCCACGCGCTGGGAGAGATGTTCCGCCAGCTCTCCTTGGACGGTTCCCAGTCACGCGTCCATGTTTACGGGCAAGCACCCCAGTTCCCACGGTGCCTACTCCTTCGAGGTGGAGGACATGAGTGTGGACAACTGCTTTGTTCTCGAAGAAGAGCAGTGGACGCTCGCTGAGGCTCTAAGGGGGAAGGGCTACGCGACAGCAGGGATCGTAGCCAACGCCGTCTATCTGAAGGGCGAGTTCGGCCTATCCCAGGGGTTTGATCACTGGAGCATCAGCCGCGAGCGCGCGCCGCGTCTTTGCAGCAACGTCTTGGGTTGGATTGACGGCCGCGCGCAGCAGAGAGACTCGGATCGGCCGTGGACCATGTTTGTGAATTTCATGGACACCCATCGGCCCTACAACGTTGAACCCCTACCCGGAGAGCGCGAGTACGACCAAGCCACCGAGTACTCGTCCGACCTTCTCAACCGCTTGTATCAGCAAGTGATTGTGCGGGGTGAGGAGGCTGGCGACCTCGGTCTGACCCTTCAGGATCAATACAATCGTGCGGTCCGTAATCTGGATTTGGCACTGGGCGAGTTCTTCGAGGAACTCAAGCAGCGCGGCCTGTGGGATGATCTTTTGCTGGTCGTCGTATCCGATCATGGGGAGTACTTCGGCGAGCACGGCCTGGTCGAGCATTCCAAGGACGTCTATGAGCCGGCTCTCTCCGTGCCGCTGCTCATCAAGTACCCGGGGCAGACGGTCGGGGAAGTGCGCTCCGAGCGGGCGGGTAGTGCCCACCTGCCGGCCCTGATCTTGGACGGCCTGACAAGTGAAGTTTCGGACCAGCTGGGTCCGGATTTCCCCCAGCGGCCAGGGGGGAGCTTCGTTGTGTCCGAGAATCACTACAGCCGCCTGCCTGACATCTTGCATCCAACGGTTGGCGAGCGCTTCAGGCGTGTGCGGACCGTGGTCTACGACGGGCCGTTCAAGCTGATCCAGTCATCGGATGGAAATCACGAGCTCTATAACCTGGGGGAGGATCCCGGGGAGATGGTCATACGCAACGATCTCGATTTCTTTCAGATGCACAGCATGCTGGATGCCTTGAGTGAGGAGCTGAAGGGCACGGAATCGGCACGCGAGCGGGAGACCGTGAGTGTGGACGGGGAGCGCCTAAATGACCTCAGGGCCATGGGTTACGCCGGTGGGCCGGAGGGGGACTAGCGAGCTCCTACGGCTGTGGAATGGCTCGATTTGCGAGTTTAGGGACAAGAATTGGAGCAAGATGGAACCTTTTCCACCCTGGGGGCCTACTAAGGGTGTGTGCTTGGTCTCTCGGTCTCTCGGTCTCCAAGGCTCCCTCTCTCAATGACTCTCACCCGAAGTTCAAATATGTCTTTCAACTCGCCCCCCCGCGCTAAATCCGTCCTGTCCGCCTTCGCCCTCTGCGCGGCGACAATGCTGCCATCTTCGGCTGCTGCCCAAGATCCCGCCACGCCGGATTTTGTTGAGGTTATCGGCAATATGGAATTCACGGGCCGCATGATCGCGCGCCCTCTACAGGTGCAGCACGCCCGCAAATACGGGATGACGCGTGCTGAGGTCCGGCGTCGGGGCCAGAACGCGGATGCTGCCCTCGCGGCCTACCCTCTCGCGGACTACGCGATGCCGACCGATGAGTACATCATTGAGGTGGGTTTGGGTAACGAGAACCTCGTAGCCAAGGAGCTGATGGCCCAAGGGAACTTCGAGTACGTGGAACCCGATTGGCGCGTGTTCCCCATCGGATGTCCCAATGATCCGGGTTTGGGTAGCCAGTGGCACCACAACGCGAACCGTATGAACTCCTGCAACGGATGGGATCTAGAGACGGGTTCTAGCGCCGTGGTCGTGGCGATCTGCGACACGGGTGTGGAGCTCAACCACGAAGACCTCCAGGTGCACCGGGTGGAGGGCTATAACGCCGTGGACAAGGTTTGGGAGTCTGCCGGTGGGCAGATCAATGACATCAATGGTCACGGCACGATGACCACTGGCTGTGCTGCGGCCAAGGGCAACAACAACAAGGGCGTCGTTGGAACGGGTTGGCGCCTTGCACCGCGCATGATGCGAGTATCCAACTCCAGCGGCGGCGGCAGTTCCATCTCAACTCTGACCCACGCAGCCCAAACGGCAGCCCTTGCGGGAGACCGCGTGGCAAGCGTGAGCTACAGCGGAGGCACCTCTAGTTCGGTGAGTACGACCGGTGATTTCCTCCGCACCAAGGGCGCGTTGTTGATCTGGGCTGCAGATAACGCAGGCAACAAATACAAAGGCAACCGAGATGACGGCGCCATCATGGTGGGTGCAACCGATAGCGCCGACAACCGCTCTAGCTTCTCGAGCTATGGCAACTACATCGACCTGTTCGCACCGGGCAGTAGCATTTACACCACGACCACGGGCAACGGATATGGGTCTGCTTCGGGCACCAGCTTCGCAACGCCCTTGACTGCAGGCCTGGTAGGTTTGATTTTTTCCGCAGATCCCACTCTGACCCCCGATCAAGCTGAGTACATCCTGCGCTACGGCTGCGATGACTTGGGTGGTCTTGGCGAGGACAGCACCTTCGGGTACGGCCGCATTGATGTGAACCGAACGATGCAGTTGATCTACTCCTACGAGACCCTGTTTGCCGACGACTTCGAGAGCGGGGATTTTGTCGCCGGTGGATGGGTCTTGCCGACGGGCAAAGCCGTGGTGAAGGCCGTTGCATCCGATACGGGTGGCTTTGGCGCGCGTATCCGCAGCACCGGGAGCATTGAGCGTGCAGTCGACACCAGCACCTACGACCAGGTTGCCCTGCTTGTCAGTCGACGCTCCAAGAACTACGACTCGGGCGAGAGCCTGGAGGTCGAGTGGTTCAACGGTAGCACCTGGAGTTCGGTCGATACCGTCACCACCCGTAAGTGGAATGGGCGCTTCATCGAACTGCCCAGCGGTGCCGACAACAATCCCTCCTTCAAGATCCGTTTCCGTTCCGTGGGCAGCATGGGTAAGGAACGCGGTGATGTGGACGATGTGAAGGTTGTCGGGATCAAGATCTAAGTCTTGTCCAGAGACTTGGCGCCCTGTCGGCTCCAACCGCGGCCGGCAATCACTCCTGTGGTTGCCGGCCGTGATCTTTAATTCGAGAAGACCATCGAAGTGGCGTCCGGCAGCTGGGAGCCAGCCCCGTTGTGTGTCCCAAGGGGCCGCCCTTCCCGATTAGCGTACGGCGTTGAGTTTCTTCGAATCCGTGGCTGTGAGCCTCCTGAGCTTACCTTGGCCTCGGCCTCTCATTGGTGGACGATTGCATGGACTGCGGCCTGCTGCAATGGCGTGGGCCGCACCGGGATGAAAGTGCCGGTGTAGAATCAAGCTGGTTCAAGCCCAGTCTTCGAGGGGCGCTGGCTTGGCCAAGGTCGGCTTCTTGATGCGAATCTCCTTTCTTCCCTGCGCGTACTTGCTCCTATCTGGCGCTATGGCCCAGAGCCTCTCCCTGCAATATGAGGGAGCCGTCGTTTTGCCCGGTAGTGCTCAGGATGCAAGCGGCCAAACGTTCACGGTTCGTGGATTGAGCGGGCTGGCCTACCGAGGGGACCTGGGCTACCACGCAGTGATGGACAACTCTGATCGCATCGTTCCAATAGACATACAGCTCAATGCGGACGGAAGCGTGGCGCAGGTCGGCTATCTGACGGGATTGCAGATGGATCAGGTCCGGGATCATGAGGGCATCGCGCACGTGCCGGGTCTTTCTGCCTTGTACTTGAGTGAGGAAAACGGCCCCGGCCTGCACAGGCACGGGTTGGATGGGACCTGGCAAGAGAGCCTGATCGTGCCCCCCGTATTCGGCGCGGCGCGGAGCAATCGAGGCTTCGAGTCCTTGAGTATCGCATGCGACCAACTCAGCCTGTGGACTGCGAATGAAGAGGCTCTCAGTGTGGATGGGGCGTTGGCGACACCGACCTCTGGCAGTGTCGTCCGTCTATTGCGATTCGATCTGACGGGCCCAAGCCCGGTGGCGGCTGAGCAGTACGCCTATTGGGTCGAGCCCATGCACGGCCCATACATTCCTGGCGGGAGCGGGCAGAGCGGTCTGGTCGATATGGTTGCCCTACCTGATGGGCGCATTCTGGCCATGGAGCGCTCACTGGCACTTGCCTTCCCTCCTTTCCTGACCCGTATCTTCGAAGTGGACACAACCGTGGCCAGTGATGTGAGTGCACTGGGTGCCTTGGCCGGTGCTACGTTCACACCCGTTTCCAAGAACCTCCTCTGGGCGGGTGCGGCTACCAATCTGGAAGGCCTTGCTTTGGGGCCAGATCTCATTCAGGGCGGGCGTAGCATCACGGGTGTGACTGACGATGGGGACCCCATCACGACCAACGCGTTGGTGGCTTTCGATTTAGTCGGAGCGGACGGTCCCTGCGGCTGCGAAGCCTCGCCTTACTGCGTAACCACTCCCAATGGAGCGGGCGCGGGAGCTCGAATGGGTTGGCTAGGTACTACTAGCCTCAGTTCGAACGACCTGGTTTTGCAGGTGACTGGTGCCATCCCCGGGCAATTCGGCCTGTTCTTTCTGGGAGACAAGCGCACGCTCCTGCCGGTGGCGGATGGTATGCGCTGTGTCGCCGGCAACCTGGCAAGGCTGCCAGCATTGGGCCTGGATAGCCTGGGCAGTGCTCAGTTTGCCCTCGATCTCTCTGCACTGCCTGGTGGCACCACCCTTGCCCCAGGCACCACCCTGGACTTTCAGTTCTGGTACCGGGCACCGCTGCCCGGAGGTGCTGGATCGAACTTCTCGGACGCCCTTGAAGTGCGCTTCTGTGATTGACAATCATCGGGCCGGAAAGATCACCCGAGCCTCCCCTTCCCATTCCGGCCCCAACTGTGCGATTCACCTTCGTTGAAGAGTTGACCTCTGCTTCATGCGCCGGCGCTGAGCTAGTCGATAATTCTCCTGCGATCCCTGGCCGGGCCGAGGAAGTACACGCAGGCGGTCATGCCGATGGCTACAAGTGCCAGTGCGATAGCTAAGCCCCACCAGATGCCGGGTAACCCCATTCCGCGCTTGAAAGCCATCCAATGGGCCAGGGGTATAGCGAGCACCCAGTATCCCACCAAATTCATGCCAGCCGCGGGCAGAGTGCGTCCCATGGCACGCAGAATTCCGCTGCCGACCACCTGCGTCCCGTCGAAGATCTGAAACGCTGCGGCGATCGGCAGGATTAGGGCACAGGCTTGCAGCACCTCTTGTTGCCCTGTGTAGATACCTGGCAGGGAATCGCGCAAGAGGAGTATTGCTAGGCCGCAGCAGGCCATGACACTTGCACCCATGCCCATGGCCACCCATGACGCCCGCTGGGCATCATCGTGCCTTTGCGCCCCGATCAGGTTTCCCACACGCGTGACGGCTGCTGCTGAGATACCTAGCGGAATCATGAAAGTCAGGCTGGCCACGTTCATCACGACAGAGTGCGCTGCGGTGGCGATTGCGCCGAGCTTGCCCGCCATCAGGGTCGAGTAGCTGAAAGCCCAGATCTCAAGGGAGAGGTGCAGACTTACGGCTGCACCGTAGCGGAGAGTGGGCCCCCATGAATCCGGGTGAAGGGCTCTCATGCTCCAAGGAACCCAGGCACCGTGGTGCAAGCGCGCACGCCAGACCATGATAACGAGGGCAATGAACATGAACGCGCGGGTCAATCCGCTGGCGATTCCTGCCCCGTCGAGTCCCATGGCGGGCAGCCCCAGATGCCCGAAGATGAGGGCCCAATTAAGGATCGCGTTGAAGATGTTGGCAATGGCCGTCACCCACAAGGCGGGTGCGAGAATCCCACGACCTTGCAGGTATTGGCGCAGAGCGGTGAAGAGCAGAAATGGAACTACGGAGTAGGCCTGCACCCGCGTGTAGCGGGCCGCCATCCGCGCCAACTCCGGATCCTGTCCAAAGGTGAGCAGGACGCTCTCTGTTCGCGTCCAGAGAAATGAGATGAACAGGCCCAGGACCATGGCGATGACCACGCCACCCTGCAGGGCACGGCCTGCTTGCTCACCCTTGCCGGCTCCGTGGGCTTGGGTCACCACCGGGTCGAGCCCGAACAGAATTCCCATGGCAGCCAAAGTGGTGCCAGAGATCCAGACGTTGGCGAGGGCTGCTGCGGCCAGGATGGGTGCGTCGTTCAGGCGCCCCACCATGGCCGTGTCCACAGCCCCCATGAGCATCGAGCCCAGGTGCGTGAGGACTAGCGGGACGGCTAGACTCGTCAGGGTGCGGAGTTCACGGCGGCGGGGAGACATGGCAGGGGGCTCTTCTGAGCCCGAGGAAGATACCCGGCGTGGGGCTATAATCGGCAGGTTCTAAGCAGCAATGATTGGGATGGGTGTTCAATTCATCGGAACGGTTCTGCGATTCTTCAGTCCGCGCCGTACTCTGCCCTGTCCATGGCCTCCACCTCCAATCCTCCCAACACCCTTCCCCTCGCTGCGCTGGTCTTTTTCGCGACCAGTACCGTGGTGCTGCTTGTCTTCATAGTCATGCGTGGGGCCGCCTATACTTCCGGCGGAGATAGCGAATCCTCCTATGGGGAGAGTTCAAGGGTCAGGCTCTTTCAGAATGCCTCTCCTTCGGTGGTTCACGTGCGTTGGGCGGGTACGGAGTACTCGCCTCTCGAAAAATCCGCGCCAGAGAAGGCAAACTCGACCGGATCGGGTTCAGGAGTGGTCTGGAACGACGAGGGTTACATCGTCACGAACATGCATGTCGTGGATACACGAGCCGGTGCCGTTGTGACGCTGTCGGATGGATCCGTCTGGGAGGCGCTTCTCGTGGGCTTTGAACCAAGTCTCGACTTGGCCGTCCTTGCAATCGAGGCCCCTGCCGTGCAACTCATCCCCGCGCAACTAGGAAACTCGAGCGAGATCTTGGTGGGACAGGATGCCTACGCCATCGGAACACCCTTCGGATTGGAATGGACGCTCACGGCAGGCGTGATCAGCGGACTCAACCGTCGCATTCGGGGCTACGATGGAGTGGAGATCGGCGGGATGATTCAGACGGACGCCGCCATCAACCCGGGTAACTCCGGCGGCGCGCTATTGGATTCCTACGGACGGTTCGTGGGTTTGATCACCGCTATTCATGGCTCCTCCCAAACCAACGCTGGTGTTGGTTTCGCTATTCCCGCGGACCGGGTAGCCGAGTGGGTTCCGCAAATTATCGAGTGGGGATTTCAGCCGTGGCCTGAATTAGGCTTGGTCCTTGGATCGGATGAGTTCAGCGCCGGTTGCTTTGAACGCCTAGGGGAGGACTCTACGAGTGTCGGCGTTGTAATCGTTGAGGCTCGTCCGGGTGGAGAAGCTCAGCGAGCCGGTATCCGTCAGGCGGAGATGGGGGCGGGCATTGTGCGTGTTGGCGATGTGATCGTGGGGGTGGATGGTATTCCGGTTGCGTTGCGTAAGGACTTACACGCGGTTCTAGCCCATAAGGTGGCGGGCCAGACGGTGCTTTTGGAGTTGCTGAACGGAAACCAGCGGAGGGAGGCCTTGCTGACCTTCGGTTCGCGTCACTAGCTGCTAATGGGGAGGGGAGCGGCCGAATCCTGGGCTTGTCTGCCTGTGCCTATGACCGCCGGGGGTGTCCAACATTGTGGCATTGGCGTTACTCTTGGTGGGCGGTACCGCGCTACTCATGACTACACCTGCCTCGCCGATCTACTGCTGGTTCGATACAGAGTTCACTTCTCTGGAGATGGATACGGCCAGTCTTCTGCAGGTGGCGCTCGTGGTGACCGGAACAGATCTGGTGCCCATTGTCCCCGACGACTGCCCCGACGTGCCTGACTCTATTCGTCGACGCAACGGGATCAGCGTCTACCTTCAGCCGCCAGACGGCTGGGAGCCTGGGACCTTTATCGCCGAGAACATGCCCAGCGTGGTAGAGGCTTGTCGCGCGAGTGCCTTTGACGTGGAGGATGGGGATCGTTTCCTTTCCGCCTATCTGGACGCCGCGGTGGGTGCGGCTTCCGAGTCCATAAAGGAACGTCCTGTCATGGCCGGAAACTCAATCCACGCCGATTGGTTCTTCGTACGCCGGGATCTAAAGCGTTTCCATTCTCGATTGCACTACCGTCTTCTTGACGTGAGTTCGATCAAGATCGAGTGGCGCGTGGGGCGCGGTGGGCCGGGCCCCGAGCTGGACAAGGGAAAGGCGCCTGAACTGCGCGCTGCATTCCCTGCTGCGGATTTGGAGGGGGGCGCGGCTCACGATGCCTACTATGACGCCCAGGCCTCGTTGGCCGAACTGGCCTGGTACCGCTCGAACTCCTAGCTCTCGGGCTGGGACCGCATGTAGACGTCGCGCTTGGGGAACGGGATCTCGATGTCTGCGGCGCGGAAGGCATCGAGTATTGATCCGTTCAACGAATCGAGGGTGATCCCTCGTAGGCTTGGGTCTTGAATCCAGACTAGGAGTTCAAACTCAAGCCCATCAGCCCCGAAGCTGCGAAAGCGAACACGCGGAGCGGGAGAACTGCAAACGCCTGATTCCGCCGTGGCGATTTCATTCAGGATCCTGCGCACCTCCTCCACATCGCTTTCGTAGCCGACGGAGACCTTGACCCGCATGCGCATGCGGGTGGACCCGCCTCCGCTCTGGTTCGTGATCTGACTTGATCCGATGAGCGAGTTGGGGATAGTGATCTCCACGTCGTCGCGAGTCAGAACGCGCGTGCTACGCAGGCCGATGTTGACCACCTTGCCGCGGGTCGTGGCGTCGAGAACGATGTAGTCCCCGATACGGTAGGGGCCGTCGGCCACGATGAAGACGCCAGCAAACAAGTTCGAGAGGGTGTCCTTGGCGGCGAAGCCGATTGCGACTCCGGCGATACCGGCACTCGTCAACCAACCACTGGTATCGATATCCCAGATTTGAAGCAAAACATAGATGCCACCGGCGAAGATAAGGAGGCGGGATAGATTCTCAAAGAGTGGAAACGTCCGTGACTCGACGACCTTGTACTTCGAAGGATTTGCGCTGGCGTGCTTGAGCAGTAGGTGGGAGATACCAAAGAAGAACCAGAACCAGATAAGGGCCCCCAGGGTGAGGAGACCGTGCAGAATGCTCCGGCGTGACTCGGGTTCGAGTTCAAGTAGGCCCATGGCCAGGTGCCATCCGAACAATAGGACGGACGCAACGACGGGAACCTGAAGTCTGGCGACCACTGCATCGTCCACATCCGTGGCCGTACGCTTCGTCCAAGTGTGCAGCGTGGCTGAGATCAGAAGGTGCGTGAGTTTGCCCGCCACGAGTGCGGCGACAACAACTGCGGTGGCAGCCAGGGGCCCGGGTTCCATCCCGACCCTCTCCAGAAGTTTCTGGAGGATGGCGGAGCTGTCTTCAGTCATGGTGCGGTGAGTCTCTCGCGCTCGGCTGGCCTTTCCCGCCGTGCACTGCTGATCCTAGGCTCACGCCCCATGCTGGCGTGCTCACAATCCGTGAATTGGTGCGGGAAGGGGGACTTGAACCCCCACGGCCAAGGCCACAGGATCCTAAATCCTGCGCGTCTACCAATTCCGCCACTCCCGCGTGGAAGGCGATCCTACAACGCTAGCAGTGCTCTTGGTACGTCTCGCTGAGAGCTTCGCCCACACTAACGGCGTCGTTACCCTCGATGTCCTGGCGTTGCATCATCTTGACCAGCTGACCGTCCTTCATCAGGGCGATCTGCGGGCTGCTCGGGCGGTAGGGCTTGAAGTACTCGCGGGCCCTCTCCGTCGCCTCTTTTTCCATGCCGGCGAATACTGTCACCACCTGATCGGGCTTGGTGTCGCCTTGCAAGGAAAGCCGGAGGCCGGGACGGGCGCTTCCAGCGGCACAACCGCAGACTGAATTCACAAAAACCAGCGTTGTGCCCGGCTGGCGCAGGGCCTCATCAACGGCTTCAGGGGTAGTCAGTTCGGTCACGCCCAATTGGGTGAGTTCATCACGGAAGGGCTGGACGAGTGCAGAGTCGTACATGGTGCTGGGGTCGGGGCTAGGGTGTAGGGGACGGGGCCCACTCTACCGTACGCGTGAGGGTTCGGGAAGCGCCCCGGGTGGCCGAAAGGGCCATTCAGAGCGGTGGGTACTTCTATTTGCTGCCGGTGCCCATCTTGAGGCGCTTGAGCTCTTCCGCATAGGCGCGGCCGATGGAGTTGCGCTCCAGTAGGGCGAGGACCCGGCGTCCTCCCTCGGTGTCCACTACTGGAATGGCGCTGACCCCGCGCCGGGTCATGAGGCGTTGCACGTCGTGCAGGCTATCCTCCAGGGTCACGGTCATGACCTGTTCGCTCATGAAGTCGCGCACGATGACAAAGTCACCGACCTCTTCTTCCAAGAAAATACGTCGTAGATCCGTCAGGGAGAAAATCCCGACCAACTCTTCTGCATCATCGACAACCGGAAAATGTGTCTCGTGGGAATCCGCCACGATTTTCATGGCCCCGCGTAGGGTCACGTCTTCGTGGATCAGCCGCGGCGGTCGCACGTCATCCAGTACGTCGCGCACCTTCATGCTCTGCAGCACGTCGATCACAAACTCGCCCACGTGGGCAGGTGAGTCGATCTGACGCGTGACCTGGGCTTGGTACATGGTCCAACCACGGGAGAGCATCAAGTGCACAACGGCCACCAGCATTAGCGGCGCCAGCAGGTCGTAGCTACCGGTCATTTCCGAAACCATGACCACTGAGGCAATGGGCACCTTCGCCACGCCCGCGAAGAACCCACCCATGCCAACCAACGCAAAGGCCCCGGGGTGTTCCACTAGGCCGGGCATGAGCTCGTGGGCACCCTGGCCCACCGCCGCGCCGAGCAGGGCGCCGATGGCGAGGGCCGGTGCGAAGACACCACCCGAGCCACCGCTGGATATCGTGAACGAGGTGGCGAGGATCTTGGCGACTACGAGGATGATCAGAGCGGAGATGGCCAGCTCACCTGAGATGGCCGACTTAATCAGGCCATAGCCCCCAAAGAAGATCCCGCCGCCATCTACAAAGGGAGAGATGGCCAGGGCGGTTAGACCCAGGAGCAGGCCACCCAGGGCGGGTCGAAGGGCCTTGGGGATCCGTTTAGCGTTCCCGGCGATCCGATCCACGCCGTAGAAAACGCGCGTGTAGAGCCAGCCCGCGCCGGTGCAGGCCACTCCCAGTACCAGGTAGATGAGCAGTTCCCTGGGATCGCTGAATTGCAGGTTCTCAAAGACCTCGGGGGGGATCTCCACCACGCGGTGCACTCCAGAGATGGCGGCAAACGTGGCGTAGGCGAAGATCGAGGCGATGATGCAGGGCACCAACGCGTCGCCTTCAATGTCCTCGCGCTTGTAGAGAACTTCTGGCGCGAACAGTGCGCCGCCCAGTGG
>Ga0302120_10001263_pt1 | contig 11851 bp, 9 predicted proteins | sample AG5_Bottom_MG_FD_203118 | JGI IMG/M metagenome (GOLD analysis project Ga0302120, IMG submission 203118) | Marine microbial communities from Western Arctic Ocean, Canada - AG5_Bottom | ecosystem: Environmental > Aquatic > Marine > Oceanic | place: Canada: Western Arctic Ocean | collected 2017-10-01 | reverse complement strand
GCATCACTTGGCCGCGCTCCGGACTAGTTGGGTTAGGTGCCCTACAAGTCGGAGAATGGTTGCCATTCCTCAGGTTGTCAGATCCAAGCCTCCCGATTCAATTTCCCAGGCCTGAAGGAAGCAGGGCCATTTCCGCCATCACAAGGCCTATTCGCTTCGCTTGTGCCGGTGTCGTGCAAGCGGGCGGCATGGCGTAAAGCACGTTGCCCAGGGGTCGTAGAAGCACCCCACGCTCGATGCTTGCCGCACGTAGGCCGGCGGACATCTTGGCCATGTAGCCCTCCTGATCACCTGCCGGGGGGCTCAGGTCGAGCGCCACGATGCCTCCCAATTGACGCAGATTACGGACGTTGGCCGAGCCCTCCAGGGACTGAAGCTCGCCCAGGATCGTCTTCCCGATGGTGTTCAGCTTGCCGGGCGTGTCTTCGCCCAGATTGATGTCCAGGGAAGCGAGGGCGACCGCACATCCGACGGGGTGGGCTGTAAAGGTGTGCCCGTGGAAGAATGCGCGGGCCTTGTCTTGGGATAGGAACGACTCGAACATTTCCTCGGTGGCCAGCGTGGCGGAGAGGGGGAATATGCCCCCCGTCAGGCCCTTGGCGAGGCAGAGGAGGTCGGGGGCTACGTCCGCATGGTTGCAAGCGAACAGTCGACCCGTGCGACCAAATCCTGTCATCACTTCATCGGCGATGAGGGGTAGCCCATGCTCCCGGGTGAGAGTGCGCGCGGCCTGCAGGAAGCTGGCCGGGTGCATACGCATCCCGGCAGCCCCTTGCACCATGGGCTCGACAATCACTCCTGCAGCCTTGTTTCCCAACTCATCAAGCAGGGTGGCGAGCGCTTCAGAGTCGGGAGCACAGCGCCGCACCTCAAAGAGCAGGGGAGTGTAGGCCGCGAAGAAAGGGTCGGGATCGCTGACGGACATGCTCCCGAAGGTGTCTCCGTGGTAGGCGCCTTCCAAGGCCACAAACACACGGCGTTCGGGCTCTCCGCGTTGCACCCAACGCTGGTAAGCCATCTTCAGGGCGACCTCCACCGCGGTCGATCCATCGTCTGAATAGAAAACCCGAGTGAGTCCTGCAGGTGCAACTTCGCAGAGGCGTTCGGCGAGTCGCACAGCTGGCTCGTGGGTCGCACCCGCAAAGAGCACGTGGTCCAGCTTGCGCGCCTGCCTCTCCATGGCATCGATCAGCTCTTCCCGTCCATGGCCGTGAAGAATGGCCCACCAGGAGCTGATGGCGTCTATCAACTCACGGCCGTCTTCGAGGGTGAGGAGTGCCCCGCTGGCAGAGGCCACGGCCAGGGGTGGAGCGCTCTCCGCGCCGTGTTGGGTATAGGGATGCCAGCAATGGCGCGCATCCCGAGCAGCCAGCGAGAGGCTTGTACTCATCGCGTCGACACCATTCTTGTGGGCAGGACACAGCCTAGGTCCTGCTTCTCCAACCAGCTATCGAGGGCCTCGCTCCCCAAGGGATCGAGGAGCGGCAACTCAAGTACGGGCAAACGGCTCATGCGGGCCAAGGTGTCGTGGTTCGAGGGGTGGTGAGGGCCGACGAGAATGAGGGCGCGGGGTCGCATGTTTCTCCTCTCGAGGGCCTCAAGAGTGAGGAGCGTGTGGTTCAAGGTGCCCAGGCCGGAGCGCGCCACCAGGACGCAGGGCAAGCGGTGTCGCGCCAGCCAGTCGATCTGCAAGCACTCGTCGGTCAACGGGACTTGCACTCCGCCCGCAGGTTCGATCACCAGAATTCCAGGCCGCGTGAGATGCTCGGTCAGAACCCGGTCGAGCTGATCTAGGTCCACTTCCCGTCCTTCGGCTCGCGCCGCTTCGTGGGGCGAGGCGGGTAGGTCAAAGGTGTAGCCGGGCGTAAGCACTTCTCCCGCGCTCAGGCTCTTCACTGTCTGCGTATCGCAATCAGGTCCGCTCTGGACGGGCTTCCAATAGTGAGCAGGGCCCTCCTTGCTTGCGGCGCGAAGTAGTGCGGCTGAGACGATGGTCTTGCCGACGTCCGTGTCCGTTCCCAGGACCACCAGAGGTGATGCGCCGGGGAGGGACGGCTCAACGGCACCGGCTGCGGGCAAGTTCAACTCCTTCAAAGTCGTCACCAGATCCCGCAGATCTGAAGGTTTGTTATGGCTGTGGCAAACCACCCGCAGACGCTCGGACCCGGGAGCTACCGTCGGTGGGCGAATAGCTCGCACGTCGAGTCCCTTGGCTCTCAGTTCCGTGCTGGCTTGGATAGCACAATGCAGGGAGCCAGTAGGAATGGGGACGATGGCCGCCGCAGGTGTGGGCAGTCCAAGAGCTTCTGCTAGGTCTCGCGCTAGGCCTAAAACTCGATCCCGGCTGCTATCCGCGGCGCGTGCCAGTTCGATGCCCGCCAAGAAGGCACCGGCGACGGCAGGAGCCACGGCCGTAGAGAACATGAATCCTCGTGCACGATGCACCAGGTGATTACGTAGCGTCGTGCTGCCCACGACGACCGCACCCATGGCTCCCAAAGCCTTGCCGCCGGTCACGACGCGTGCGGCCAGCACGCTCGGGTCGCCATCGCTGGCAGCCCAGGCGCCAGCGCCCGCGGGACCCAGCAAACCCAAAGAGTGCGCCTCGTCCACGACCAGTGCCGCTCCGTGCCGGGCGCAGATTCGGGACCACAAGCCCAAGTCCGGCGCATCTCCATCCATGGAGTACACACCCTCCACCAAAACCAGCTTACGGCGCGCACCAGAGCCCTGTTCCAAGATGTGCTCGAGATGTTCGGCGTCCAGGTGATTGTGCACCTCGACGCGTGCTCGTGAGAGGCGCGCACCATCGATCAACGATGCGTGGTTGAGCGCGTCGGACACGACCAGATCGCCGGGGCCGACCAGTGCGGGCACGAGCCCTGTGTTGGCCTGGAAGCCCGAGGGGAAGAGCAAGCCATCTTCGGCGCCCAACCACTCTGCGGCAGCCCGTTCCACTTCGCGATCCAGTCCAGATCCGCCTCCCAGCAGACGTGCCGATCTTCCGCCCGCGCCGTACTGCTCGGCCGCCCGGCTCGCGGCTTCGACCAAACGAGGAGCCTGCGCCAGATTCAGGTAGTCGTTGGTGACGAAGTCGACCATGCCCCCGAGGGCCTGCTCGCGGCGCGTCAGACCTTGTGCTTCCCAGGCGGCAAGTTCCTGGGCCAGCTCCTGATCCAGGGCGCCCATGGGAATCAGTCGGAGAGGGGGGCGAGTCCCAGCTTCGCCAGGAGGGCCGCGTCCCCGCTGGGCTCGGGGTTGGAGGTCGTGAGCAGCTGCTCGCCGACGAAGATCGAGTTGGCGCCTGCCATGAAGCACATAGCCTGACCTTCCTCGCTGAGTTGTTCTCGGCCGGCAGACAAACGCAGCATGCTCTTGGGCATCAGAATGCGTGCAGCGGCGAGTACCCGAACCAGGTCAGCCCAGTCCACCTGCCCCTCGTCCTCCAGTGGCGTACCCTGGATGGCAACCAGGCGGTTGATAGGCACGCTTTCGGGCTGTGGGTCCATGCCCGCGAGCTCCGCCAAGAGTTCGGCTCGACCCATCTCGGTCTCACCGAGACCGAGGATGCCGCCGCAGCAGACGGCCATGCCCGCCGAGCGCACGTTGTCCAGAGTCTTGAGTCGGTCGTCGTAGGTGCGCGTGGTCACTACCTTGTCGTAGTGACTGCGACCCGTGTCCAGGTTGTGGTTGTAGTAGTCCAGTCCCGCTTCGGCCAACCTCTGAGCCTGGCTCTCGTCGATCATGCCCAGAGTGGCGCAAGTCTCAAGACCCAGCTCTTTGACTGAGCCGATCATGCGAAGCACCGAGTCGAACTGTTTGCCATCGCGTACCTCGCGCCAGGCGGCACCCATGCAGAAGCGGTCAGCTCCGCCTGCCTTAGCACTGCGAGCCGCTTCCAGCACGAGGTCTTCGTCCAGGAGCTTCTCCTTTTGGAGGCCGGTATCGAAGTGCGCGCTCTGAGAGCAGTAGCCGCAGTCTTCACTGCAGCCCCCGGTCTTGATGGAAAGCAACTGCGAACACTGCACGCGGCGCGGGTCGTGGTGCTGCCTGTGGACCGTCGCGGCCTCATAGATCAGCTCCATGAGGGGCTTGGCGAGGAGGTCGGCGGCAGCTTGAACCGCCGCCGCTGCGGGGGGTGCCGTCTGAGTGCTGGTGGAGGGCATGCGAGGATTCTAGCAGCGCGGACCATGGAGTGCGGCCCCCGACCACCAAGTCTGCTCTTGCCTGGATTTGACGGGGGGAGCCGCATGCCGTCAGGTATCCTGCTGCCATCATGATCAAGACTCTCCCGTCGCTCTTCGCCGTCCTGCTGCTCCTGCCCGCCTGCGTCTACAGCCAGGGCAACCGCCACCAGCTCCTGGATCCGGAGCTCATCGAGGCCCTGGAGCCCGGAGAATCCACTGCCCAGGACGTCGTAACTGCCCTTGGTGCGCCTACTGAAGTGGTGCAACTGGGTCGCCGCTCCGCCTACCGCTACGACGCCAGTGTGAGCAAGCAGGTCGGCTTGGTCCTAATCTTCGTCGCCCTCCACGGCAGTGACACCCAGGAAGATCGTGCCTGGTTTTTCTTTGATGAGGACGGCCTCTTGACTCACCGGGCGGCGACTTTTGCTGCTGCGAATGCGGATTTCGCCTTGCCGGTAGTCGGCGAGTGATTCGAAGAACGCAGCTTTCCGGGGTGGGCACTCGGCCCAGCTCCATCCAGGCACTTGTCCTGGTTATGGCAGCGTGTCTGTCGGGCTGCCTCAGCGCTCGGCTCGATCACACCACGCAAGATGTTGAGCCCCGGGTGAAAGGCTCTTTGCATGCACGCTCCAGTAATCTCGAGGACTGCTTAGATGAGTTGGGGGCGCCCCTTCTGGTGCGCGAACACCTGGATGGAGCTTTGTTGGCCTGGGGTTGGTCGGATGAGCGCGCCTTCGGTCTGAACTTGTCCATACCCGTGGCGCGTGCCGCCCGCGCGAACCTGGGCTACCACCGCAGCTTTGAGGGCCTGCACGGCTTAGTCCTGCTCTTTGACGAGACCTGGGTCATGAAGAGCATGCACCGGGGTTACCTGGCAGAGATCCTCCCCGAGGAGCGATCGCGCCCGTCTCTCATCGAGTAGTCCGCACCCGATGGCCCTGCACCCCTCGACATGCCCGTTGGATTGCCCCGATGCCTGCGGGGTACTCCTGGAGACCGACGAGCAGGGCCGCTTTACCGGTCTGCGTGGCAACCCGGACCACTCCTGGTCCGAGGGCCACCTGTGCGGCAAGACAGCCATCTATCACGAGGTGGCTCTGGGCGCCAATCGTTTGAAGGTCCCCTTGGTTCGAAAGGGCGGAGAGCTGCGCGAAGCTTCCTGGGATGAGGCCCTCGATCGAATCGCGGAGGGTGTAGGAGATCTCGCCAATGAGGAACTCCTGGCGCTCTCTTACGCCGGCAGCATGGGCATGCTGGCACGCCACGTTCCGATGCGGGTGATGAATGCCCTTGGCGTACGCTCTACGGATGGTTCGATCTGCGACACCACCAGCGCGGAGGGCCATCAGGTGGTGCTTGGTGATGCGGTGGGCCCGGATCTTGAGAAAGTCGTGGATGCCGACCTGCTGGTGATCTGGGGCTGCGATGCGCGGCGCACGATGCAGCACCTCATGCCCCGGGTGAAGCAGATTCTGCGTAACGGCGGTCAGGTTGTGGTCATCGATGTCTACCGCACGGACACCTTGCGCATGGTCGAGGGCTGGGGCGGACGTGGCCTGATCGTGAACCCCGGCAGTGATGCCTCTCTGGCGCTGGGGCTCTGTGAGTTGGCGTTTCAAAACGGCAGCGCCGACATAGCCTTCTTGAAGGAGAAGTGCATGGGGGCTGCGGAGTTACGCGCCGAAATCGCCGGGGCTTACCCACTGGAGCGCGTTGCCGGGGACACGGGCTTGGCGGCGGCGGATATCGAGTGGCTCTCGAATTGCCTAGCAAGCTCAAAGGAGGCTTGGATCAAGACGGGTATCGGCTGGAATCGGCGTCGCAACGGAGCCATGTCCATGCGCGCCGTGTGCTCCCTGGCGGCCGTGCTCGGTATTGCCGGACGCCTACACTTTGAGAGCGGAGATCACTTTGGCCTCGACAATAATTGGCTCTCCCAGCCGGAGCGTATGGGAGATCGCGGACGCGAGCCCATCCGACACATTGAATTGGGCCGCGAATTGGAAGCCGGTCATTTTCGAGGGGCCTTTGTCTGGGGCCACAACCCGGCCGTGGTTCTACCGGAATCGGGCCGCGTACGAGCGGGTCTTGCCCGGGATGACCTGTTCCTTGTCGTCCACGAGCTCGTTCTCACGGAGACAGCCCGCCTAGCGGACGTGGTGCTCCCCGCAACGGCTCTGCCCGAGTACTCCGACGTGTTCAAGAGCTACGGACACCGTGTGATGCAAATCAGTCGCAAGGTCTGCGATGCACCTGACGAGCAGCGCAGCAATTTGCAGACCTTCGCCTCTATCGCCGAGCGCCTGGGCTTGGATGAAGATCTCTTCCGGCTCGATGAAGAGGAACTCTTGACCGGGTTCCTGCAGCACCACCGTAGCCGTTTCACGGACGAAGAATTTGAGCGTCTGCAGCGTGGAGAGCCTGTAAAGCTCCAACCCAGGACCGGTTGGGCCCGCGGAACGCCGAGCGGACGTATCGAATTGGCCAGTGAGCAGTGTGAGGAACAGGGGCAGGGGCGGGTGGCTGCCTACGTGCCCGACGACGGTTGCGAGATGGCGGGCCGCTTTTGGCTGCACCCTACGCCGAGTGTGGCGACTCACAACTCGACCTACACACGCTCGGATCGTCATCTACGACGCGCGGGCAGCCCGCAAGTGTGGGTGCATCCCGATGACGCTCAAGAGCTTGGGCTTACCGTTGGGCAGGGCGTCCGTCTACACAATGAGGTTGGCTCGCTGACCTTGTCGCTCGCACTGAGCGATGACGCTCCGCGCGGGATGGTGCGACTCGAGGGGTTTCCCGATCCCGCACAAATCCCAGAGGGCCTCTCGACCAATGCGTTGACGCGCTCCGCCGGTAGCGATCTAGCCGCGGGCTTCTGTCAGTTCAGCGCACGGGTGGATCTGTCACCGGCCTGAAGATTCCCCGGCATCCTTCGCGGCCTGGTAGCCGAGTAGGGTGGTCCGTGCGCATTCGGCCCAGGTGAGCTCCCGCGCACGGCGCGCACCCTTCTCGATGTACTCCTGGCGCATGGCTTCGTCGGTCAACATGCGGCGCGTTGCTTCAAAAATACGTTCCACATCCGTGGGTTCCACGAGCAGGGCTGCATCACCGCAGACCTCGGGGATGGAGGTCACGATGGAGCTCACCACTGGGGTACCACAGGCCATCGCCTCTACCGGCGGCAAGCCAAAGCCCTCGCTTAGGCTGGGCCACAGTAGAACGTCGGCCTCGGCGTACAGGCGTACGAGTTCCGCATCACCCACCTCTTTGCGCCACTCGACCCGATCGGCGACGGGTGACCTTGATAGGGCGATTTCGAAGTCCTCGGATCCATATCCGGGAGGTCCCACCACGAGCCAGTGGTGGGGAAACCCATCGCGTACCAAGTGTTCAAACGCGTACAGCATGCGCAAGTGATTCTTCCGGCGATCCACACGGCTTACGGTCAAGACGAATGGTGTCGACGGGCGAGGGAAGCCACCCGGGGGGAGGTGAGCCAGGACGTGATCGCAACCGAGGGGCGTGACGAAAACGCGCTCTGGTGACACGCCGAGAGACATGACCACTTCTGCTCCAACGTAGCGGCAGGGCACGAGCACGAGCTTAGCGCGGGCGACCATGGCCTTGGCCGATGCCGTCATTCGCACCGCGGCTTCCGGATCCATGAAACCGGGTCCCTCTGGGTTGTTTGCGTCGAGTGCCGGGATGCAGTCAAAGATTGTGACGACCTCCGCGGCCTCGCGCACGTGCAGTAGGTTGGGTTGAGTGTGGTGGTAGACCTCACACCCGCCGACCAGATCGTCCACACCCTTGCCCATCTTGTTCAGCAACCAGGGCAAGGCGCGAGAGGGGAGCCGCAAGCGCAATAGCTCGGCGCGGCTTTGCTCTAGGCCCAGTTCTGTCCGTGAAAATCGCGGCCCGCGTAGGGTGTAACCGAAGAGACCCAAGTTCGGATCGAAATTCAGCTCATGAAACGCGCGGACTAACTCGCGGGTGTAGCGCCCGATTCCCTCGCGGTTTACGAGGGCGGGCCGGTAGTCGAGACCAATACGCATGGGCTGTCAGTGTAGCGGCGCGCGGGGCGGGCGAGGCCCCCCGGTGCTGCAACTACCCACTCAGTACGGATCGAGCCCAAAGACTCAGTCCATAGCCGAGGGCGAAGCCCAGGGGGCCCCCGAGCCAGAGCCAGGCTTTCCCAGGAACGGTCGGTCTTGCGCCCATTTTCACTAGGGTCGCTGCGGCGCCCAATACCACCCAGGCTTCAGTGACTAGCGTGGCCAAGGCGGCTCCTTCGATTCCCATGCGGGGCACGAGGAGGGAATTGCCGAGTAGGTTTATGAACAGTCCTATGGCGGCGATGCGTAGAACCGCAGTTGAGGAGCCCGAGGCCACTAGCGCTGTGAGCAAGGGGGCCCCCGCGTACACCGCCAGGCCGCCAAGCATCAACCAGCGGAGTGCGGGAGCTGCGCTGGTGAAGCTCGCACCCTCGCCGAACAGGCCCAGGATGGGTTCCGGTAGCCCCCAGACCGTGCCCGTTGCCAGTCCACCTATCAGGAACATGGGCGCAGCCAGTCGGGCCACTGCGGGCCCAAGTCTGCCCGCATTGTGCTCGCGCGTCAGCCAGGGCAGTGACGCCATGGCTGCATAGACGGCAGCCATGATTCCGAAGGACATGAGACGTACGGCCAGGTTGTAGCGGCCGAGCTCTTCCTGGCCGCAGATCGGGCGTACGAATGCGTTGTCAATCCAGAAGTAGGTCTGCTGGCAGAGTCCGGCTAGTCCGATGGGGATGGCCTCGCGAAGCAGTCGGAGTGCGGATTCGGGCTTGGAGTGAGGTTTTGCGGGTGGCAAATAGCGACGGCTGACCAGATGAAGGATCACGTTGCCCAAGGTGCTTCCGCCGGCGACAGCCAGGAGGAACGGTGCAGGGGAGGAGACGCCGCCCGCTACTGCACATAGAACGAGAGTCAAAGAGCTGGTGGCAGCGATGGCGCGCACCAACACCACCCGCGCCCAGGAAATGTGGTTCTTGAGGACGGTGGTGGTCAGCTCGAGCGTATGAGTCAGCGGGTAGAGGGCGGCAAGTAGAATCCACCCAGCACCCTCCTCGTCCAGGCCCCAGGTCAGTAAGCCGACGGCAACTAGACCGAGGGAGGCGGTTGCCATCCGTACCCGTCGGGCCGCCGTGAGAACCGGTCGCAGTCGGCCTGGGTCGGGAGCTGTCCAGCGAACGGTAACCTGGCCCGTTCCAAGGTCCACGAAGCTGTCGAGGATCAGGAAGAGAGCTAGGTAGAAGGTGAAGCGTCCGAACTGGGAAGTGTCCAGATGCCGCGAGAGGACGTAAAGCGTTACTAGGGTGCAGGTCGAACCCCACAGCCGACCAAGCACAAGCCAGCCCGTGCTGTTCCATACCTGGCGAGGGACGGGGCGAGGAGGTGAAGAGTCGGGACGGTCCACAACCAGAGCCTACGGGCTCAGGCTGTCAGGGTCGCCCGCACTTGACGAATGACCTCAGGAACTCGCGCCCGCGGGCCGAATAACTTGGGCTTCCTGCGAACCGTCCATCCAGCGCCGCAGTGCCTCTTCGAGATCCTGAGGCTTCACAGGCTTGGGCACAAAGTCGTCCATGCCCACGTGGTTGCAGCGATCGCGGTCGGCCTGATTGCCACCCGCAGTCATGGCGATAATGGGCACGTGACGGGTGCTGCCGGCCTCGCCCTGACGGATGCGCAGCGTTGTCTCCCAACCATCAAGTACCGGCATGCGGCAATCCATGAGGATCGCGGCGATCCGCTGCTTGGCGATTATGGCAAGGGCCTCTTCACCATGCTCGGCGACCTTACAGTGAAAACCCAAGCGTTCGAGCAGCGCGACGGTTACTCGTTGATTGAGGGCGTCGTCCTCGACAATCAAGACCGTACCTTGGGGTGCCGCATCCGGCTCTCCTCCGGGGGCTGTCTCGGGTAGAGCCACAGGGGTAAGTGCGAACTGAGGCTCGGACTCTCCGGTGTGGTAGAAGTGTTCGTCCTGCTGCTCATCCTCGGCTTTGATGATCTGCTTAGAGCGTTTGTCCCGGATCCGTGACCAGGCAGCGGACAAGGCCAGAATCGCGAGTGCGGCAAAGGCTAGAACCCCGGAGGTGTTCGTGCGGGTGGCCCAGACGTCCGATACGTCCCGGGCTATCCACAGGCCTCCTGCTTCGAGCCCGCGTACGTGAGTGAGGTAGTCTCCGGTGAGATCCGAACGGGCCAGCGAGGCGCGCACCGGAACCCGTGCCGGGAGGTGACCATCTCGGTCAAAGGTGGCAAAGGGTGCACCGCCAGAGTCGAAGAACACGGCGCTGCGAACAAGCTCCTCGCGATAGAGAGTGGCCAGAATGCGCTCCGCCTCGGGCCGATCGCGCATGGTGATCGAGTCATTTCCAAGCTCACCGATAATGCGTGCGAGACACGCCAACTCGGAGGTGTGGCCCTCCAGTGCGTTATCTTGGACACGTACCACTTCCACAGTACCTATTGTTCCGAGGGCCACGATCAGGCCCACGGCGAGTAGCCATCCGCGGGTGCGGGGGCGGTCGGAATTCAGGGAGGAAGTATGCAACGGTTGGGGGGGGCGGTGAGGGCTGCCCCTCTCGGTGGGGGCCCACGTGCCGAATTGCCGGAGTCCTTATCCTCTCATTCGTCCCCTTCCGTAGGCCTTCTTGAGGTCCAGGGCTTGCTTGGTGGGTCCGATCCCCCTTCGGGACTTTGTATTTGCCCCTGGAGGTGCTTCAACAGCCCCATTCCAAGACATTCCCCCTCTTGGGTACCGTGTGCTTGTCGAAACTCGTGGTCGTGCCTGTGCTAGTGCGTGGAGTGGGCGGGTCTCTGCTTGAGAGCGCCCCGGGCGTTACACTCACGCCGCCTGAATTCTGAGCATGATCCCCATTCGCCAGCGAACCCTCCTGATATTGCTTTGCGCGGCTCTCGCGACGGTCGGAGTTTTCATCCAGGCGATGCTCCAGCCGGAGCTTGCACCCTTGGATCCTGGGAATTTGTCGGGGATCCAGGCGCCGGGCCCCGAGATCGTTACGCCCATCGAACCCGTGTCTCCGATCATGCAGGCGCCCGGGGATGTACGCGAGGCAAGCGTGCAAGGCACGACGGTGATCCACCCGCTTGAGGTGGAGCTGACCTTGCTCGAGCGGGGCTCCCTCGATGCTCTCCATGGCATTCAGCCGGTGGGCAGCGGTGCATCGGCTCGAATCAAGGGGACTCTTCTTGGCGATAGAGGTGCGCCGGTGACCGGGACCGTGACCTTCACAGCGGGCCCGAACCGTGGCCGTGTACTGCAGACCGATTCCACCGGCAATTTCGGGGCGTCCGACCTCTACCAGGGGCTGTCCATCGTGCTCGTGGAGAGTGGTAGAGGGCTCCGTTCGGAGCGCGAAGTGATGCTGCGCCAGCTTGGCACTTCACGCCTCGACGTCTCCCTGAGCCGAGGAGACGCCTGCGTGGTGCGGGGGTTCGTGCGTGACAGGGCGGGAGAGCCCATCGGCCAGGCGAAGGTGCGCATGGATGCGCAAGAAACGTTGAGCGATGAACTTGGGGAGTTCTTTTTCCCGCGCATCTCGCCGGGCAAGGTCCTGGTCGTTGTGACCAAGAATGGCCGGGCGAGTTACC
>Ga0302120_10001261_pt1 | contig 11852 bp, 7 predicted proteins | sample AG5_Bottom_MG_FD_203118 | JGI IMG/M metagenome (GOLD analysis project Ga0302120, IMG submission 203118) | Marine microbial communities from Western Arctic Ocean, Canada - AG5_Bottom | ecosystem: Environmental > Aquatic > Marine > Oceanic | place: Canada: Western Arctic Ocean | collected 2017-10-01 | reverse complement strand
AAGGGGATCGAGATAGCGCTTCGGGACTTTAAGTGACCTGAGTTCGCCAACGAGTTTCTTACCTTCTTCGATCTCGCCGTCCTGGGCGGCAGACCACGCTTCACGATAGAGGGGGCCAGCCAATTTTGGATCGGACGCCGGGGGCGCGTTCAAGGTTTTAAGGCTGGCTTCGATGCTGCTGAGAACCTGGCTGAGGGGGTCGCGGTGGTAGTCGTTCAAGGTGTGCCACTTCGTCTTGTTGGCCTTCTCAGAAAGGATGAGTTTTTTGTAGGTCGCGTCCTTGCGGTCGATTGCCTTTTGCTCTTCGGCGCGGCGACCTGGTTGGACTCTCAAGACGTTGTCGGCGCGTTCCTTCAGCTTCCGGTCAACGCTAGCGAGTTGGGATTGGACGCGGGGCTTGTAGGCTGCGAGGGCTTTCAGGGTAAGGTCCCGGGCATCCGCATAATGCTCGGACGCGGCGAAATCGGATTGGATTTTTTCAAAGTGGCGGAGACCCAGCGTGAAGCGGCTTTGCTCAAGGTCAGCCTTCATTTCGCTGAGCTCGATTTCGGCGTCGATTTCGTAGGCGTCCCTGATGCGATCCGAGGCCGGGATCCAGCGACCTTTGAATTTGAGGGCACCCCGGGCCGCTTTTGTGAGCTCATCCTCAAGTTTGATTTTCATCAACTTGACGGTCGCAGCGTGTTTGGAGGTGGTGTGAATATTAAGGAAGGCGGTACATTTCCCCACACGTTCCTGATAATCTTCGATGCTCAGGCGGTCCGGAGTGGGAATGAGGTCCTTGATTCCTTCAAAGTGTGTATCGTCGGGACCGCTCCGTTCAATGCGGAGGATATTAGATTTGAGGACGTCCTTCACGTTCGAAATCCCTTCTCCTTTGATGGTGACAAGATCGGCGGTCTCCCTGGTGATTTTACCCTCTAGCTTGGTGCCATCCTTCAAGATGACAGCATCTGCAAGTGCGAAACATGTAGAGGCGAGGGCAATGAGAAATGAGAGAGCTGGGCGATTCATCACAATTGGGTTGTTGGGTTTTATTCTTGAGCAAAAATTACCAGTTTGGCCACTGAATTTAGTCGCTGGGGGAGGGCGCGGCCAAAAGGGTGCGCAGTTCCTCAGCCGTGCTTGCCTCGCCAACGAGTTTGCCCCCTCGCATGACAAGCGCGCGCACGGTGCCGCTTTGCTCAGGAATGGAAAAGGCCGAGGGGAGGGTCGGATCGAGGCGCACTACCGTGAGGATGCGATTCGCGGGCTCCTTGAGGACTCCCTGAAGCTCTTCCAGCGGTGCCTCGGCCGGTCCATCGAGGCAGACCAGAGTGTCCGCGAGACGGGTCATGGCGCCAATCCCAAAATCGGAGTGGGAAAGAGTGTTTTGGGGTATCGACTGGGCAAGGCGTAGCTCAATTTCAGTCAGGGCGGCAGCCAGTTCTTCGGAGCCCGTGAGGAGGTTAAGACGAGCGAGCGGACCGTAGATGAGTCCCCAGGTCGAAGATCCAAATACCATCTGGCTGCTGTGGGAGGCCGGCAAGAGGATACGATCCTTGATCGGAGTCTCTCGCAGCAGTCCCTCTTCGGTTTTCAATTTTTCCAGCGCTTCCTGCGCCAAGCCATGAGCCCAAGTCAGGTCCGCCGGATTCAGGTCGTGAATGTAGAGGTTGAAAATCGCATCGAGGAGGGTGGCATAGTCATTTCCTCGGGCGGGAATTCCTCGTCGGCCCTCGGACGGAGCGATGCGCATCAGGCCCCCCTCAAGAACGAATGTTTTGCGAACGGCGTCGAGTTGATTCCGCGCCCGTTTGAGTAGCTCCTGATTGTTTGTTGCGAGACCGAGGCTGGTGAGGGCTGCCACATGGCGAGCCATCAGAGAAAGCGGGTAGGTTTTTTCGATGCGGTTACCTTTTTCGCCGAGCAATTCCTGACGATGAACGAGCAGACGTTTGCGTACCGATGCAAGGCGCTCGGTAACGGCTGCGGCGGGAATTTCAAGCTCGAGTGCAAGCTCGGGAATGGTCATTTCCCTGTGCAAGCTGTTCAGGCGAAAGTAGGATCGCTTGGGATCGTGCTCGATCGGAATATTTCCTAGAGAGGTGATTCCATAGCTTTTCTCGGCTACCGCGAATTCGTCGGGGGACAAAAGCTCAACAAGCTTGTCGCGAGACCACAGGTAGGCTGCTGCCGTTTTGTCCTCCGGAGCGGCATACTGATACAATCCCAGCCTGCCCTGTCCGTCTGAAAACTGTGTTTCGGTCGCGGTGAGCACCTCCTGGGCGTGCATCAGGTATTTTTCATCACCGGTTGCGGAGGCGACCAGGGTCAGTGCGATGACGCACTCGAGCTGAGTCACGCTATCTTTGGTGAAGACGGGGAGAGTCCACCCGCGCGTCCTGCGGGCACTGAAGAAGCCTCCATCCAGCGGGTCATGCACTGCGGACTTCAAGAGCAAGTCGGTGTGCCCCTTGAGCATTTCCACCAAGCGCTTGCGAATGGCAGGGGAGGTCGCCGCATCGTTGGCGGCAACGCTGGCGAATTGAAGGATTCCGAAGGGAACCAAGCCGCCGCTTCTATCCAGCTCCCCCGAGGTCGGATCATAAAGGGCGCTGATCTGTCGAGCGGCCTTGTGGATGGTTTCCCTCAGGTTGATTTCGTCCACGCGAGGAAGACCGGTGGCCAAGCGTTGCGCCCGTTTGGTATTGTCCATCCCACTGTTGCGGACCACGTATCGTGGCTGAGTTTCCCAACGGTCCAGCAGCATCTCGTGGGACTGGGAAAACACCTGGCTGAAGTTGCGGACTTCCGGAAAGGAAAGGGGCAGCCACGCGATAGGATGTTTCTCATGACTAAGCCAGATCATGGTGGGGAATCTGATCGGGCGGCCGAGTTCGGAGGCAAGCGTCGTGGCGAACAATCCAACCTCGGGGTTGGCATGTATGTCGACGAGGGAGCAGATGTAATAGGTATTGAGGATCCGGACCAATTCAGGATTGATGGACAGGGACTCAAGGAGTTCCTGAGTGGCCGGAAAGTTTCCATTCACCGCCAGAGCGAACACGGTTTTCTGTTCTCGCAGGGCGTGTTCGAAGAGTTCGGGCGCCCACGGCTGCCAGTGAACTGGCGCACCGGCTTGGCTGCGGAGAAAGGCGGTGGGCTCGGATCCGAGCCGGTTCTGATGCACTTCCGGGATCGTCTCCGGAGCGGTCCTGAAATAGCGATCCTCCTTTTCGAGAGCCGCCTTGTTCTTCTTGCACCCGGTCGCCAAGAGAAGGGCGGCTAAGAAAAGCGTAGCGGATAGCAGAGTAAAAATAGGGCGCGGGCGCATGCGACAACTGGTTTTGATCCGAGGCCCCACGTGATGTCAGGAATCGTCCGTTTTGTCAAAATGCTTCCCCGAAAGGGGTATCTGAGGAGAAAAGACTTTCACCCAAAATGGGGCGGGCTACAGTGTTTTGACAAAAGTATTCATCGGTGATTACGATTGCAATTTCGAGCCAAAAAGGGGGAGTCGGCAAGACAACGGTCGCGATCAATCTGGCCCACTCCTTTGCCCGTAGCGGACGCCGCACCCTGCTCGTGGATGCCGATCCGCAGGGATCGGTCGGGCTGTCCCTCACCCGTCAGAGCAGGCTCCTAGCTGGTTTTTACGATCTGATCCAGGACCCCACCCTGAGTGCGGAAGAACTCATCGTCCCTACCCGACTCGAGACCTTGAGCCTTGTCCCGGCCGGACAAGGTAGCGCCTACGAATTGGGTGGAGGATCGATGGGAGTCTCCCTTCATCGCGTTCGGGGGTTTCTTCGGGACCTCGATGCGAAGGGCTTCGAGGTGTGTATCATCGACACTGCGGCGGGTCTCTTTGGAGTGACCGCGGATGTGCTCACCGCGGCAAATGCGGTGATGATTCCGCAACAGGCAGAGCCCTTGGGAATTCGTTCCGTTCCCAAGATGCTGGAAGCGCTGACCCGGATGCGCATTGTCAATCCTCACCTGACGGTCCTAGGGGTTGTGCTCACCATGATGCAGGTTAATCTTCCGGAAAGCCGTGATACCGTACAGGCCTTGCGCAACATTCTTCCCCACGAACTTGTTTTGCACACCGTGATTCCGCGTGACGATCTCTTTATCAAGGCCAGCGCGAGGGGGCTGCCTGTCGGAGTGATGGATGCCGGGGCGCTCACCCTGGGGATCTTCGATAAACTTCGCCTCGAGGTGGAGCGAAAATTGGTGGGCGTGATTGCAGGATAGGAGAAGAAACTGTTGAATTGATCTGTCCCCGTAATCCCCTGATGAGAATTGTGATGCTAGAAACGCGGCCGGGCCGGGATGAGGATTTGCAAGCCCCGGTGGGTTGGCGCTCTCTTGGCACTTGGCGATCCGGCTTCTCGACCCCTGATTGAGATGGATCCGATTGAGTCATGGATTGATCGCGATGAACTGCGCCGTTTGGCGGATTCCCTGCTCGCCCAACCCGCATCATCGCAACCGGCGGATGCGACCTATGGCGATGACTTCATCGGATATGGCGGCGACGCCCCGGAACCCTTGCCGCCTCCCATGCGCTCTCCAGCTACCCCGGCCACCCACCCCGGGGTAGAGCAGAATGCGCGCAGTGCCCTCGCGAATGCGCGAGCAATTGTGCAGCGCGGCGGTCTTCTGGGAGGGCCGGTCTCATCTTCCCCACCTGAAGTGGATCCGGAAGACGAGGGCGTGCCTGGGTCGGCGGCGGAACTGACCGAAGGAGCTCCGGTTTCCACGGTCGGTCTGCCCGGCGAGCCTGTGGTGAGCACGCCATTTGTGGACGGCTTGAAGGCCTACGGGATCTGGCTGCGGGAGGAAATCCAGGCCAAATCGTTTTTTGTGACCGATCTTGAGGGCGGCATTCTCATTGATGACGTGCAGTCCCCCAAGCTACATCAGGTCGCCCGCACCCTGGCCCAGGCTTCCCGGACCGCCAATCGGCAGGCTGGAGCGGCGGCGGTCGGAAATCTCCATGTGAAAATAGCGTCTGAAACCGTCCTCGCAGTGATGCCCGTAATGACTCGGTATGGGCCTTTGATCCTCGGGATTATCGTTGCTCAGCCCCTCAGTGGCAACAATGCGGAAACGGTAGCACGCGGTTTGCAACAAGTGATTGACGGGGGACCGCAGGCCCAGATGCCTTAGGTTCTGAAAATTTCAATTTTCTTTTGAGGTCTATGGTTTACTTTGAGTTTCTGCCGGCCTTTGGCCTGTAGACTAGATCTGATCCCTGAACCACATGGCTGACGAACGTCCCCCGAACCAGAATTCGAACGAACCCCGCAAGCCGGGTGAATCGAGCGGAGGCTTCAACTGGCGAGTCCTCATTCTTTTTGCAGTGGCCTTGGGCTTGCTCGCCATTGCCACCACCCAAGTAGGGAAGGGGGCTGGCAAGTTGATTTCCTTTGCCCAGTTCAAAACCCTCCTCGAAGAGGGCAAAATCGTTCGCAATGAGTCCTTGCCCAATCACCGGCTGGAAGTGGTGACGAGAGAATCGTCCTTCAATGCGGAGATTGTGGGTCACAGCACAGTGGAGACCATCGTGCAAAATGATGGTCCCCCGCACCCTTTCAAAGTGCGCGTGAATCTCGACCTTGATGGGGACAAGCTCAATGAACTCCTGGAAGGTCGCATCCGGACCGTGCCTCCCGAAGAGGTCACTGCGGTCGGGGATCAGCAAGATTCTACTTTTCCCGAATTTGAGAACTGGGTGCGCAAACTCGAAGTCGTTCTCAGTGGGGAGAGGGCCTTGAAATTGGCGGCCATCCCGAACACTCCCGATGCCTACCTGATGGGAACACGGCAGCCCAAAAAATCTCTCAGTGCCAAGGAGATTCTCGATTTTCGTCCCAAGCCGACCAAGTTTCGGGTGCCGGTCAACACCATGACAATGGATGACGAGCTCAAGGCTCTCTACCTGAGCGGGGTTCCCTATCGCCAGGAGACGACCTACTTGCGGACTGTGTTGCTAAGCTTCCTTCCCATTCTCATTCTCATTGTGCTGCTCTTTTTCTTGTTCCGTCACCAGATGAAACAGGCCGGACGGGGTGCGATGAGTTTTGGCAAGAGCAAGGCGCGCCTGATGAACATGGAACACAACAAGGTTACCTTCGACGACGTCGCCGGGATCCAGGAAGCGAAAGAGGAACTCTGGGAGATTGTCGATTTCCTCAAGGACCCGCGCAAATTTCAGAAGCTGGGCGGAAGCATCCCCAAGGGCGTGCTCATGGTCGGCGCCCCTGGAACGGGCAAGACCTTGCTTGCGCGAGCGATTGCCGGCGAGGCTAATGTGCCCTTCTTCACCATCAGCGGGTCTGATTTCGTGGAGATGTTTGTGGGGGTAGGAGCCAGTCGGGTCCGCGACATGTTCGAGCAAGGTAGGAAGCACGCCCCTTGCCTGATCTTCATCGATGAGATTGATGCGGTCGGTCGCCATCGCGGACATGGGATGGGTGGCGGACACGACGAACGCGAGCAGACTCTCAATGCCCTTCTGGTCGAGATGGATGGCTTCGATACTCAGGAGGGCGTGATCATCATTGCCGCCACCAACCGTCCGGATGTCCTGGATCCGGCACTTCTGCGGCCTGGCCGATTCGACCGCCAGGTGACGGTCTCGCTTCCCGATGTGAAAGGGCGGGAACAGATTCTCAAGGTGCACGCCAAGAAGATCAAACTTGCGGCGGGCACCCATCTGGGCACTGTCGCCCGTGGGACGCCCGGGTTCTCAGGCGCGGAGCTTGCAAACATCATTAACGAAGCGGCCTTGTTGGCTGCCAGTAAAGATCTCAAAGCGGTCACCCTCGCTGAGTTGGAGGAAGCGCGCGACAAAGTTCGCTGGGGCCGAGAACGTCGCAGCCTTGCGCTGAGCGAGAAGGAAAAGAAAGTGACCGCTTACCACGAAGCCGGCCACGCCCTCTTGCTCTCCACTCTGGAGCACACCGATCCCCTACACAAGGTGACCATCATCCCGCGGGGGCCCTATCTCGGAGCGGCCTTCCACCTGCCGGAAGAGGACAAGTATCACTACCACAAGGTGGAAGGACTCGAAGAACTCATCGTGACGATGGGTGGCCGGGTTGCGGAGGAGATCATCTTTGGCGATGTCACCAGTGGAGCCTCGGGTGATATCAAACAGGCCACCAGTCTCGCTCGCCGCATGGTGTGCGAATGGGGGATGAGTGACGAACTCGGCATGGTCGAATACGGAGAAACCCGGGAGGAGGTCTTTCTCGCCCGCGACCTTGCTCATCCCAAGGGCTACTCCGAGGATACTGCTCAGAAAATCGATTCGGAGATCAAAGCCATCATAGATCGGGCGTATGCTGAAGCGAAGCGGATACTCAACGAGAAGCGTGAACAACTCGAACTCATCGCCCAGGGACTGCTTGAATACGAGACCTTGGATGGAAAGCAGATCCAGGATATTCTGGAATTTGGCGAGATGAAGAATCCTCCACGCCCAACATCGCCCCCCGATCTTCCACAGGAAACACCTCCAGTTTCGCCGGTGAAGAGGAGCGAAGACGACATCGGGGACGATGATGGTCCTGTGGGTGAACCGGTGGGGGCCCCTGCGTAGCCAGGAAATCTGTCGAGAGGGGCCTCACTTTGAGGTCCTTCGACTAGTTCGCAAGACGCGTCTAGGAGTTCGTCCAGGCCGAAATAATGGATCAAGTGTCGAAGAATGGAGTGTTGCCAAGGCGGCGGAGCTCAGTGAATCAGGCCCATTCGCGATGGCCTGCCAAAACCACCAGCGCCGATCCATCATTCAAAGTTTGAAGGCCACCTAGTTCCCGGGGGCGTTCACGCTCAGGCGGACGAAGCCCATGGCGTTCTTGGGCAGCCGAATGGTTACCGTGCCGCTCGTTCCCGCAGGGATGGGGTTGCCCGAACTGACCGAACCCGGGGCTAAAGTGGCGAAGGAGTCGCTTTCCGGATTGGCACTCACGAGGACCGTGAGGTCCGCTGCACTTCCGCCGGTCGGAAGGGTCATCGTGAAGTCAATCGTGGTAGCCATCTCGCCCATCGGCTGCAGCAGCGCGGAGAAAGGGGTTGTGGTGGCATCGAGTCCGAGCGCCCACTGCAGGCCATTGGGGACGCCGTCCTGGTTCTCATCCCCAGCGAACAACTCGCCCGCAATGCTGTTGGATTCGGTCCAAGCAAGGTAGGGATCTGGCGGAGTGATGGGTACCAAAACGGTGCCAACCCCCTTGACAACCCCAGCCGCGGTGATCGGAATCTCAAATCCCAAGGCATCGACGGCGTTTTCGATTTGAACGGGAAAGAGGATCACGACGTCGTAACTCTTCGAGGTTGTGGTAATACCGGTCGGGGTCAAGGCAACCGTGCCGGTGCCCTCTCCCACTCCGCCAAAGGGTTCGGTTGCGAAATCAAAGTCTACAATTTCGTCGATGTCCAGCAGGGGGATACTGATCGAACCGAACAGGGTGCCACTTTGGACGGTCAAACTGTGTTCGCTCGCATCGAATTCTCCGGTGGTGGGATCGACTGCTCCCGGAGGGGTCAGGGTCTCGACCCCCGCTCCGATTTCAGTGCTGCTGAAATCGTAACTGCCGAGGAAATTCGAGGCCGAGAGACTGAGCGGTGTTCCGGAGGCGGTCCCATTGATGATGGTGAGCGCCGACACTTGGTCGCTGTCAGGATCGATTTCTAATTCGACCTCGAGGGATCCGGAGAGGTTGGTGTTGTCGCCGCTGAGGGGAAGGACTGGAGGGGCAATTGTGATCTCGATCGAGTTGAATTCCGGCTCGGGAGTGATCTCCAGGGTCGTGCTTACGGTTTCGCCAAAGAGGAACAGACTCGGGAAGAGCGAGCAGGCTATGGTAAGAGGCGGCAATTTCATTGCTACGTTCCTATCACGGGAGTCCTCCTTTTGCCAGCGAAGAACCGAGCGGCGAGAACGGAACTCAGGCAGGAACCCGTTCCACCGCTCCGCCCAGTTGGAGGAGTTTTTCGTCGATGTGCTCGTATCCCCGATCGATGTGGTAGAGGCGATTGATTTCGGTAGTCCCCTCGGCGGCCAGGGCTGCCAATACGAGGGCTGCCGAAGCTCGCAGATCTGAGGCCATCACGGGAGCGGCACTCAAACTTGCCACTCCGTGCACCACTGCGCGGCCCCCGTCGACCTTGATGTCTGCGCCCATGCGCTTCATTTCCGAGCAATGCATGAAGCGTTGAGGAAAGATGGTATCTTCCACCACCGAGATCCCGGGTGTGATGGCTAACAAGGCTGTAAACTGGGCCTGCATGTCGGTCGGGAACCCCGGGTAGGGGGCGGTTGAAATATCACAGCCTTGCGGTGTTTCGCCGGGGAAGATCCTGACTTCGGTGCCGCTCTCGTTGAATTCCACCAAATGGCCGCACTCCAGGAGTTTTCCACTGGCGGCCTCGAGGTGTTCCTTCCGCACCCGCTTGAGAGTGACCCCTTCGCCCACCATTGCAGCGGCGGCCATGAACGTGCCGGCTTCGATGCGATCAGGAATCACGGTGTGCTCGATCCCCTTGAGTTCATCGACGCCTTCAATGATGATGCACCTTGTGCCGGCCCCTTTGATTCGTGCCCCCATGCTGATAAGGAAGTCTGCCAGGTCGACCACCTCGGGTTCGCTTGCCGCGGAATTGATCACGGTGGTTCCCTTGGCCAGCACCGCAGCCATCATCAGGTTGTCGGTTCCCAGGACCGTGGGCCCATACTTCCCGCGCATGTCGATCTCCGCGCCAATCAATCCTTTCGGTGCACTCAGGATGATGTCGCCACCCTCCATCACCACTTCGGCCCCGAGACCCTGCATCGCTTTGACATGGAGGTCGACTGGGCGATCCCCTATCACGCAGCCGCCGGGTAGTGAGATTTTTGCACGTCCCACCCGCGCCATGATGGGGCCCATGACACAGATCGAAGCGCGCATCTTGCGTACCAGGTCGTAGGGAGCCTCCGGCAGAATCTCTCCCGGTTCTACCCGGACAGTGCCGCTTGATCGTTCGACTTGAGCGCCGAGGGCCCGCAGAATCTGCAGCATGTAGTTGGTATCCGAGACGTCGGGCACCCGGCGGACAATTGATGCGTCATCGGTCAGCAGGGTAGCGGCCAGGATTGGGAGCGAAGCGTTTTTCGATCCCGATATATTGATGGATCCCTTCAGGGATCCCTTTCCATGCACGAGCAGTTTATCCATTGATCAGCGGCGGGGAGAGATTCAGGTCGATGCGGGGGCGCGGGCAAAGACAAAACGTGGATTTTCAGCCAAGTCCTTCACCAACTGGACCTCTTCCAATCCGGCCTCTTTGACGAGGGCGACTACCTGGGGTCCCTGATCAAAACCGATTTCCATGGCCAGGAGCCCGCCCGGGCTCAGATGTTGCCCAGCTTCGGGAACGAAACGCCGAATGAGGTCGAGGCCATCGGGCCCGGCAAATAGGGCGGTAGGCGGGTCGTGCGAAACCTCGACAGAGAGGGAGGCTCGCTCGGACTCAGAGACATAGGGTAAATTTGCCGCAATGAGTTGAAAGGCTCCATCCACCTTGGCAAGGAGGTCGCTTTCAAGAAAGGTCGGCGAGAGCTCCAAGAGTTGCGCGTTCTCGCAAGCCAGGGTGAGAGCTTCAGTAGAGAGGTCGCTCAGGACGGCCTCCTCGCAGTCTTCTCCCAGGGCTTTGGCAAGAGAGAGACCGAGCACGCCGCTTCCAGTTCCGACATCGAGAAGGCGACTGGGGCGGGGGAAGGAACGTTCCAGAATGGCGCTCACCAATTCCTCGGTTTCGGGGCGCGGGATGAGCGCCCTGGGATCACAATGAAACTTGTGACCATGAAACTCGACCGTTCCCAAGAGATGCTGCAGAGGTTCGCCCTCCCCACGGCGCTTGAGGTAGTTGCGCAGAGGAGTGAGCTCCACTTCCCGCAGGGGGCGATCAAACTGGGTATAAAGCTCGACCCGACTACAGCCCAGTTCCTTGGCGACGAGCCATTGCATATTGCGCCGGGCATCTTCGATTCCGCGCTTCTCCAGATAGCGTGCTCCGCTATCGATGCAGTCGAGAACGGTCTTCATCGCTCTCGCTCAGGACGACGCACCGGAATCGGCCAGACGCTGCGCCATCTCTGCCTTCTGTAGCTCTTGGGTGAATTCCTGGACCGATCCCATGAGGATTCCTTCCAGATTGTGCGATGTGTGATTGATCCGATGATCGGTCACCCGCGACTGAGGGAAATTGTAGGTGCGGATTTTCTCGGAACGATCGCCGGAGCCAATCAGCGCTCGCCGCTGCGCGGAATATTTTTCCTGTTCCTCCCGCTGCTTCACTTCGAACAACTTGGAGCGCAGGATTTCGAGGGCTTTTTCCTTATTCTGGGTCTGGCTCCTTCCGTCCTGGCACTTCACCTGGATCCCGGTGGGCAAGTGTGTGATTTGCACTGCCGAATCAGTGGTGTTGACGTGCTGGCCTCCCGGTCCACTTGATCGTGTCGCTTGGATATTCAAGTCATCGGGCTTTAGTTCGATGTCGACCTCCTGCGCTTCGGGAAGCACCGCTACGGTCACGGTGGAAGTATGAATGCGGCCCTGGGTCTCCGTGGCAGGCACCCGCTGCACGCGATGGACTCCGCTTTCGTATTTCATGGTACGGAAGACTTCGTTGCCGGATATTTTGAGAACGACCTCCTTGAAACCACCCACTTCGGAGGGACTGCTCTCCAAGTGTTCGCACTTCCATCCGCATTCCTCCGTGTAGCGTTCGTACATGCGCATGAGTTCCCCAGCGAAGAGGGAGGCTTCATCCCCACCAGCACCTGCCCGGATCTCGACCAAGGCATTGCGTTCCTC
>Ga0302120_10001256_pt1 | contig 11866 bp, 8 predicted proteins | sample AG5_Bottom_MG_FD_203118 | JGI IMG/M metagenome (GOLD analysis project Ga0302120, IMG submission 203118) | Marine microbial communities from Western Arctic Ocean, Canada - AG5_Bottom | ecosystem: Environmental > Aquatic > Marine > Oceanic | place: Canada: Western Arctic Ocean | collected 2017-10-01 | reverse complement strand
TTGACCTGGGCACAACGAATTCAGTAGTGTCTGTACTTGAGGGTGGCGAATCTAAAGTCATCCCAAACCGCGAGGGTGGGCGTACCACTCCGTCTGTAGTTGCTTTTCAGGACAACGGCCAACGTTTGGTCGGTGGTGCTGCTAAGCGTCAGGCTGTAACTAATCCTACGCGGACGATTTCGTCTATTAAGCGTTTTATGGGTGTTCGCAGCGACGAGCTAGGCGAATTGAGTAGCCATTTGCCATACGAAATAATAGCCGAGAAGGGCGATTTCGTGAAGGTTAAAGTTGGCGACAAAGATTACTCTGCGCCAGAGATCAGCTCCTACATTCTTAGTTACTTGAAAGAATGCGCCGAAGATTATCTAGGTGGAGAAGTGAAGCAAGCAGTTATCACTGTTCCTGCTTACTTCAACGACGCTCAGCGTCAAGCGACTAAAGACGCCGGTGCTATTGCTGGCCTTGAAGTTGCGCGTATTGTTAACGAGCCAACTGCTGCTGCTATCGCCTATGGTGTAGACAAAGACAAGTCTGGGAAAGTAGCTGTCTTTGACCTTGGTGGTGGTACTTTCGACGTGTCGGTGCTTGATATGGGCGACGGCGTTTTTGAAGTACTTGCAACTTCAGGTGATTCCCATCTTGGTGGCGACGACTTCGACGACGCGTTGATTGATTATGTGGCCTCTGAATTTAAGAAGGAAAACGGCATTGATTTGCGTGATGACAAAATGGCCTTGCAACGTCTCAAAGAGGCGTGTGAAAAAGCAAAGTGTGAATTGAGCTCCGGCTCAGAAACACAAATAAACTTGCCATTCATTACTGCCGACGCAACAGGTCCTAAGCACTTAATGCTTACTTTATCGCGTGCTAAGTTCGAATCACTTTGTTCCGATTTGTTCGATCGCTGTAAGAAGCCATGTTTACAAGCAATCAAAGATGCCGGAGTAAAAGCTTCTGATATCGACGAAGTGCTGTTGGTTGGTGGCTCAAGCCGTATCCCACGTGTTCAAGAAATAGTAAACGAAGTGTTTAAGCGCGAGTCTAACAAGTCCATGAACCCTGACGAGGTGGTCGCGCAAGGCGCGGCTATTCAAGCCGGCGTCCTTTCTGGCGACGTTGAAGATTTGGTGCTTCTCGATGTGACGCCACTGTCACTGGGACTCGAAACTATGGGCGGAGTGATGACGGTGCTTATCGAGCGTAACACAACAATCCCGACAACTAAGAAAGAGGTGTTTAGTACTGCGGCAGACAACCAAGATAAGGTTGAATGTTTAGTGCTTCAGGGCGAGCGTCCAATGGCGCGCGACAATAGAAAGCTAGACAACTTCACCTTAGATGGCATTCCAGCTGCTCCGCGTGGTGTCCCACAAATTGAAGTTGAGTTCGATATCGACGCTAACGGCATTTTGTCGGTGCGCGCGGTCGATAAAGCGACTGGCAAAGAGCAACATATTACTATTGAGCAATCGTCTGGTATTTCTGATGAAGACATCAAGAGCATGCGTGACGAAGCTGACAAATTTAAAGAGCAAGATGATGCTGCTAAAGAAAAGGCCGATAAGCGCAACACCGCTGATCAGTCCGTTTGGCAAGCTGAGAAACTCATCAAAGAAAGCGAAGATAAGATCGACGAAGCTGATAAGTCAGCCATCGAAGAGAAAATCGAAGCTGCCAAGAAAGCTCTTGAAGGAGAAGATCTCGCCGCAATTGATACTGCTGTTGAAGAATTGAATACAACGATTCAGCCAGTGGCGCAGAAAATGTACGAAGCGGCAGCAGCTGAAGAACAGCAGCAGCCAGAAGCGCAGCCGGCGTCTAACCAAGAAGACGACGTTATCGACGCCGACTTCGAAGTCAAAGAATAGTAGTGTTCGAAAACGCACAGCAATGTGCGTCTACTCAACGAGGCTAGGGGATTGTATCCTTTAGCCTCGGCATGCTTTTTGCCCTACCTAGTCGATGATCGAAATTGAAGCCTTAAGTAAGCAGTACGGCAGCGTGCTAGCGCTCGACCGTTTGTCCATCAGCGTGGGCAAGGGCGAGATACTTGGCTTGCTAGGTCCGAATGGCGCCGGCAAATCAACGGCGCTTAAGATTCTTAGTGGCTATCTGCCGCAGTCATCTGGCGAGGCCTGTGTCAACGGCTTGTCACTGCGAGAAAAATCGCTTCAGGCCCGCGCCTTGGTGGGGTACCTTCCTGAGAATTTCGTGGCACCCAACGAGTTATATGTCGCTGAATATTTGCGTTACCGCGCAGGTCTTAAACGCATCGCTCGTAAGCAACGCGCTGCCGAGGTTTTGCGCGTGATGAAGCTCGTGGGCATTGAGCAGAGAGCCAAGCAACGCTTTGATGCTTTATCGAAAGGCTTTAAGCAGAGGCTCGGAGTTGCTGACTGTTTGCTAGGCAGCCCGCCAGTCCTCATTCTTGACGAGCCGTTTTCAGGGCTCGACCCACTGCAGCGCCAAGATTTCCGCAATATATTGAGCGGCCTTAAAGAAGAGGGCAAAGCTATTATCTTCTCTTCACATGTACTGCCCGAAGTTGAAGACATTGCCGATCGCGTGCTTATTATCCACCACGGAAAAACACGGGTGGCAGCAGATATCGAGCAGCTGTTAAGCATAAATCAGCAAGTGGTTATTTCGACTCATGGCGACCATGATGAAAACTTGTCGAAGCTTGTAGAGTGTGGCGACGAGTTAACATCGGCAGTCGTTTTGCGCGCTAATACCTTCGTGGTTGACATCGATGTTTCACGACGTGCAGATTGTCTAAAGAAAATGATTGAACGCGGAATAAGAGTTACAGGGTATTCAACGTCGAAGCGCGATCTTGAAGACGTGTTTGCCGAATTCGTTTCTTCTCCGGCCGAGGTGGATTAAATGGCGTCGTTCTTCGCATTGCTCCGTAAAGAATTGTTTGTTTTGGCAGTCTCGCCTTTCGTTTATGTGTTGCTGGCCGTATGGTTTTCACTAAATGCCTTGCTGTTTAACATCAGCATTGACACTCAATACATTCAAGCAGATCTTAGTTTATTGCCACCGTATTTATTCGGCTCCGGCATGTTGGTTTGGTTGCTGCTGCCGATATTTCCGCCGCTACTGTGTTTGCGTATGTTCGCAGAAGAGCATCGTGTCTCAACTCTCGAGCCACTACTGACCGCACCCATTACGGATAGTGCCGTGGTGTTGGCCAAGTATTTAGCAGCGTGCCTGTTCTTCTTGGTGTTCTGGGGTGGCTTGCTGTTTTTCTTTTTGTTGCTCGACATGCATGGCGCAACACTCGATTGGGCGCGCATTATCGGCGGCTTCGTCGGCTCGTGCTTATTAAGTTTTCTGTTTATCGCTACAAGTCTTTTCGCATCTTCATGGGGCGGAAACTTGGTGTTAGCAGCTGGCGGTGGTGCCGCTATAAATTATTGCATGTTGTTCTTGCCGGCATTGTTTCAATATGACGATACGGTTCTAGGCGAAGTGTCTCGCAACAGTCATTTGCCAAATCTAATTAGCAACGGCTTTGCGGCAGCGCTCATCGATAGTTATGCCGTTATGTATTTAGTGTTGTTAAGCGCATTGTTTTTGTTCTTGACCTACTTGCGCCTAGTTTCACGAAGGTGGATACCATGAATCGCAAATTCTTATTGCTCTCGATATCGCTCGGCCTTTCTGTGGCAGCGATTTGTTTGGTCATAGGATGCTTGTATGTATTCTCATCGCCGAACGCGCGACTACGTTTCGACTTGACGGCTGAAAAGAGTAACGGGGTCAGCGAGCGAATGTTGAACGCAATTGCGAGTATCGATGCACCGGTACGCCTGACTGCATTCCTATATCGCGAAGATGAAAAACTGACTTCTTATAACTCAAATGTTTATATGCGCGCATTTGATCGACTACGTCTGTTAATTGACGATCTCGAAGCGCGCACGTCTGGCAGTTTCTCCAGCTTAATTGTTGACTCCAATAGCCCCTTGGTAGAACAACAGCGGTTGCAGCAGTTGCATAGTCGCCAATCTGGCGAGGTCATCATTTTGTCGACAAGCGACAATCATGTCGTCTTGAAATTTGAAGATTTGTTCGAGGTTAGCCAAGCTGTCGATGAACAGCGCATTGCCGCTCGTCTACGACGTGAACGCATTGACGAAGCTATTGGTGACGCTGCCTTACGACTCTCGAACGCAAACCCGTTTAAGGTCGCTGTGATTAAAGCGCTTGCCGACGATGTTTCGATACAGCCCTTTTTAGAGTTTGTAGAGCGTCAAGGCCACACCGTTTCGCACGTGAATAGTTTCTCGATGGTTGGTGATCAAGATTTAGTAGTAGTGCCGGGGCAGCTTACGCCATTTACTCCACTCGATTTTGCAGCGGCTAAGCAATGGGTCGATGACGATAAGCATCTTTTTCTAGCATTGGGCGCCTTTACCACCACAGCGGTGGTCGATCAATGGAATCAAATCCTCGCAGAGCGCGGTGAGCACTTTGAAGAGGGTTTGCTCTGCGAGGCGATACCCATTGCAGGTACTTTTATGGAGGGGCGCCATGAATGTGCCATTCTAGAAATCAACGCTGGTAAGATTAGTGGGCAGCATAAGATTAACGAACCTCTGCTTAAGGCTAAACGCAGTTTGTTGTTTGCGGGCACCCGGCCGCTAACCTTTGGCGACTCTATAAACAAATACAGTCAATCACGTTTGCTACGTACTTCAGTTGGTGCATGGATTGACAACGACAAACAAGGAGTTCGCTTCGCACGCGATGGCAATGAGAAAGCTGGCATTCATGCTATCGCCATCGCCAGTGCGGCATGGCGTCCGCAGTCGGCGTTGCGAGCAGGGCACTTGCTGTTGTCGGGTTCAGATGAGATCATGCGCGAGCACCTTGACTACAATAAAGATTGGCTAGCTACATCGATCATGTTTTTACTTGGCGACGATCTCGAGAAGTCAGGATTGCGTAGCATCAATGAAATACCATTCCATCCTTCGCGTGAAATACTCGGAAGAATAAAGTCTTTGACCTTGTACCTACTTCCAGGATTGTGTTTGCTGCTTTCCCTAATCGTTTGGATGCGCCGTAAGTAATGTCGAAAACCAAGATTCTGTTTATGGTTATCGTGTTGCTGGGTGCCTTTGTTGCGCTGCGCAAATTCAATGCGACTATCAACGCGACAGAGACGCCTGTCGAGCAAGTCATTGCCGACCAGCTTTTTAGCGAGCTTAACAATGTAGAGCGCATCGTCGTGAGCCGACCTCTTTACGGCAACAGTGTCAGTTTCATACTTGATGACGAGCGGTGGTCGATGAGTGAGCCCATCGTCGACGCTGTTAATCAGAGTGCGTTAAGGGCACTGTTTAATGAATTTAACGATTTGCGTATGCGTGACTTGCCGCTAAATCTCAAAAACCAAACTGCGGCAGAGCTTGGCCTCGATACGCCAAGATTCGTCGTTGAAACTTATTCGACTAACGGCATGAAGCACACTTTGCTGATAGGTGCGCAGTCGATACAGTCCGATTTCGGGGTCGGTCAGTTTGATGGCAATACCTGCCTGGTGCCGAACAGCTTCGTCTCCATACTTTCTCGCTCTATTGACTCTTGGCGCGATCAGCGCTTGTCTACCCTCGGCGCTAAATTGCAAAAGGTCGAGTGGCGGGCAGTTGACCCAGAATACTCTTTTATCGCTTATAAGAACGATAACGTTTGGCGATTTACAGAACCCTTTGATGGATTGTTCAGTCTTAATGCGAGTACTCTGCTTGACGCAGCTCTCGGAGCTCGAATTGCAGCTCTGGGAGCTCCGCTTACTTCTGATTATGCGCTGGGCGCAAAACTAGGTCAGCTATTCTTAAGTGGCAAAGGCGAAAACGTTATTCTGGATGTTTACTCAGATTCAGTAGTATCAGATGAGCGCGCGTTCGTGCTGCATGTCACGCCACAGCGCTTCGCTATTCTTCAACAGCCGCCGCTAGCGCTGCGCAGCCAGCGCATTTTAGACTTCAACCCACAACATCTTTCTGCTGTTGTCGTGCGCTACCGCGAAGAAAACTTTGTTCTGTCAAAGTCAAGTGATGGATGGCGTGATGCTGCGGCTTCTAAAGTTTATGAGAATCACATTATTGTCGATTTGATAAATCAAGTTCGCTTGGCCGGATTCAGCGACGAGACCAAAGCACGTCCAGAGCGCGAAGCCGATGGCATGATTGCAATGTCAATCTCGCGGGTGCCGCGCATAGAGAAGTGTCCGCAATTGTTGTGGTGGCTCGACAGCGAGCAACGCGTATGGGTAGGCGCCAAAGACTCGAAACAAGTGTGCCTGAGTGAAGTGAACTTCGAATTAGGCGTTAAAGCTATCTTCGCCGTCAAGCACTAACTTAATCGCTTGCGGATAGGCAATGAGTTCCGCCGCAAACACTTTGGATGCAATGTCGTCAGTGGTGTCATCGGCGTGGAGTTGAACCGCCGTTTGTAAAACTATAGAACCACGATCGTACTCGGCCGAAGCAAAATGCACCGTACAGCCACTCACTAAATCGCCAGCATCTTTAACGGCTTGGTGAACGTGGTGTCCGTAAAAACCCTTGCCTCCGTATGCCGGCAACAACGCCGGATGAATATTCAGCACTTTTAACTCTAGCTCAGCTGGGATCGGCAGCAATTGCAGCCACCCGGCGAGTATGACTAAATCTGCTCGCGCTTCGAAAATAGCGCCAAGTATGAGTTTGTTGCGCAGTTCGACGTCAGGGTGGCTTTGTGGTCCAATAATCAGATAGGGCAGCTGCAACTCTTCGCAGCGGTCAATAGCGCCGATGTCGGCCCTTGATACGATGACCAAGGCGATGCTGGCCGTTAACTTCCCATCAAGGATGTGTTGCTGAATATTGGCTAGAGTGCGCCCACCGCCAGAGGCTAATACTACGAGATTATACATTTTTGCTAAAAGCAATCTCTCCGCTAGTGGACCAAACAGCTAATAATGAGAAGCGTTGCACGAATAAGTCAAGAAGCTGTAGCGCTGAATAATGCTTGCCATCATTTAAGCTAGAAATGATAGCAGTAGCCTTCAGGATTGCGGCCAATTCTGTAGCGGCGACCGAGTTAAAGTCGAGAGGCGTGAGCAGCAGTTCCCATTGTTGCAGTTGCAGAACAGCGTCTTTGATTTGCTGGCTAGTGTATGTGCTAGAGTCTCTTAGAATGGCTGCGGTTTGTGCGCAAGCCACTAGCAAACTTAAGGCCTGGGAATCACGGTCGCTCTGGATGTCAATTTCAGCACTTAAAAGCAATGAGGTCCATTGATTGGCTTTTAGGTATTCTTGCCAAGAGTCGTGCCGCGGTGTGCGCTCGCCACGCACCTGTAACATCAAGTCTATACCAGTCAAGTCGGCCTTGGTCACGAAGGCACGTTTACCTTCAAGGTGTTCTTCAATGCGTATCTCGCCACCACTTAATCTAGCCAACAATGTTGCGTGCGCTGCAGCGGCGCTGGTAAATAACTGCAGGTACGCGTTGGCGCTAGCGGAATACTGCGCTGGAGCAGACTGCGCTGGAAGCTTGCTTAACCCATCGATAGCAGCATTCAGATCAAAGGCGGATAGAGGTTCACAAACCAAATCGTAGTGCTGCGCTCTAAAAACCTTTCTCTGCTTGAGCAATTCGGCTTGGTTGAACGCATCTGTCGCAACAAGGCGCGCAGAGTTCAATGCGCCGATGCGCGGTTGCCACGAAGGTGGGTAACCGTAGTCACCAATAATTAAAGCGGCGAGTTCTGCAGTAGCTGTTTCTGCTTCAGTAAAAGACAGGTCCTTCAACAGTTGCTGATGGTTTGCCTCGAGATCGTTAAGCGCGCTATCGAATATACTGAAGACAGACTGACGCGCTTTGGCCTTGTCAGCCTCGTCTACTTTTGCTGAAGCAATGCTGTCTAGCGCTTCATTAACTTTAAGCGTGGCCATCAATTCAATGACGCTGCTGTTCAGCGTATCGACTAACATTTTTTTTGTGTCAGCTTTGTTCACAATCTCCGGCTTCAAAGCCTCACCGGTGTCGCTCTCGGTGGCAGTGTCCAGTCGAGCCTTTTCAGCTTCGAGGCGGGCGTGTTCGGCGTCGTCTAATTCGGCTTGCAGACGTTCGACTTCAGAGGCTAAGCCTGTGTCGATAACTTTTTCGACAACAATCGGCGCTTTAGAATCGTTGTTCTGGTTGAGTGAGACGAAAGCTGTTGCGCCAATCGCGAGCACTGCCACAGCAATCAGAAGAATCGGCGACCGTTTCTGGGGCGCTAAGACATCGTTGCAGAAATCAATAATTTCAGTAGCGGATTGTGGGCGCTCGTCTTGCTTCTTTGCCATCAACCACTCGACCATCTCTTGAGCATCGCTACTGGCGTTAGCCACGTAATCACTCAGCTGTGGAATATCGGCATCGCGGTGCGCTAACAGAATTTCTTTAACGGAGTTCCCGGAGAAAGGTGTGGCACCAGTGATTAAGCGAAACAGAGTACATCCGAGGCTGTAAAAATCGCTGCGCTGATCAACGGCTTCAGGCGTGGCGATTGCTTCAGGAGGCATAAAGTGTGGAGTGCCGCCAACAGCAGTGCCTCCGACCAACTCGCGCGTGGACGACATGCCTAAGTCAGCTAATTTGACTCGACCATCGGAAGAGAACATTAAGTTCTCTGGCTTGATGTCGCGGTGTACCAAGCCATTACTGGCCGCGTACTGCAAAGCTTCTGCAACCTGGCAAACGACGTCGATCGCTTGCGCTTCACTGAAAGCACCGAAGCGCTCTAAATGAGCTTCGGCATCGCCGCCATCGACGATTTCCATGCCAAAGAAGTAAACACCATTCTCTTCTCCTACGGAGTAAACCTGAACCAGATTAGGGTGCGACATGCGCCCGGCAGCAATGGCTTCACGCTTAAAAGCTTCGATAGTCTCAGCGCCCTGCAGTGTCGATTTATCATTGAGAACCTTGAGTGCAACTTCGCGCTGCAAGTCAAGTTGTAGTGCGCGATAAACAATGCCAACGCCGCCGTGGCCCAAGCGTTCGATGATTTCATGGCCACCAATAACCGTGCCGACTAAAGGGTCGTCGATAGCAACAGCGGCATCAATAATGATTTCAACTTCGCAACCGTCGCCAACAAGAGTGACACCGCGTTTCGCCGAAACTTCGATTTGCTGAGTAGTCTCTCCGTCGAACAGTACGCTACATTCGCCACAAGCTGTAATGGCATACAAGCCGTTTTCTTGCAAGCTAATGCTGACACCATTACGTGCTGGAGCCGAGACTGCAAGTCGATCGAGACTGCCGCCAGTTAATAATAAATGCAAACTGCCATCCGGAAACTTAAAAGCTCCTGATGACGTTTCACTTTTCCAAACTAGCTTGGCGGACATAACGGTATTTTAACCGCTGACAGGGAAAATAGCGCGCCCGACACGGACAAGATTAGCGCCTTCCGAAATTGCTATTTCGAAATCACCACTCATCCCCATAGAGAGGAGGGCATCATCCTTGATAAATTGCTGCTTTTGCAAGGACTCGAAGCTCTCGCGTACTGCTGCGAAATCATTATGCAGTTGTTTGTCGCTGGCATCGGCTACAGCAAGATTCATTACTCCAGCCAACTTTATGTGCTCTAATACGGAAACCTCATCGCAAAACTCGTCAAGCTGTTCAATGCTCAGCCCATTCCTGCCATCTTCTGAGTGGACGTTAACCTGCAGTAATACACTCAGCTCTCGGCTATTCTCGGCTAGTACTCGCTCGATACGCTGCGCCGTTTTGATATCGGCTAAAGCCTGATATAGGTTGCACGCAGCCACACCACGTAGAACCTTTTTTCCCTGTAAAGGTCCAAGTAGGTGCCATTCTGCGTCCGGTAGCACCAAGCGGTGTTCTTCTAGCGCCTGGACGCGATTATGCCCAAACAGCCGGTGCCCTGAGGAATATGCTTCACGTAAATCGTCAGCGCTAGCAGTCTTAGCGACTGCAACCAACGAGATCGCCTCTGCTGGGCGTGAACTACGTTGTGCAGCGCTTTCAATACGCTGTTTCACAATGTTTAGGTTGTCGGAGACGGTAGGCATGACTAAAATTCTCGCCCTAGGATACACATCATGCTAGTAGGAGTCCCCAAAGAAATTAAAGTACTTGAGTCGCGTGTTGCACTTACCCCCGGTGGTGCAGCAGTATTATGCGGTCAGGGTCAGCACGTGGCGGTAGAAACCTTAGCCGGCAATGGCTCCGGTTTTAGCGACCAGCAATACATTGATGCCGGCGCGACTATTTTGTCGTCCGCGGCTGATGTTTGGGCGCAAGCCGACATGATAGTAAAGGTTAAAGAACCGCAGCCAAATGAAGTGGCAATGGCGCGCAAAGGGCAAATCATTTTCACCTACTTTCACCTTGCTGCTGACAGAGCATTAACTCTGGGATTGCTCGAGACCGGATCGCATTGTTTCGCCTATGAAACCCTCGAGCTAAACGGAACATTGCCACTGCTTACTCCTATGTCCGAAGTGGCAGGGCGCATGTCTGTGCAAGAAGGTGCCAAAGCACTTCAAGCTCCGGAAGGCGGACGTGGTGTTCTGCTGGGCGGTTTACCAGGTGTAGCTCCAGCACAAGTAACTATTCTTGGCGGTGGCGTGGTTGGTACTCAGGCGGCTTACATGGCTGCAGGCCTTGGGGCTAATGTCACCATTCTCGACCTCAACCTCGATCGCATGCGCTACCTCGAAGACGTCATGCCGGCTAATGTGACTACTGTTTACTCGAGTCCGCAAGCAATTAAAGATTTGCTCCCTACAACCGACTTGTTGGTTGGCGCAGTTCTCATTCCTGGGGCGAAAGCTCCGAGGTTAGTTTCTCGAGAAGACCTTAAAATAATGCAAAATGGCGCGGTCATCGTTGACGTAGCTGTTGACCAAGGTGGATGCATCGAGACATGTACTCCGACTACTCACGCTGAACCCACTTTCGTGATTGAAGGAGTTGTACATTACTGTGTGGCTAACATGCCAGGCGCAGTTCCTCGCACATCTACTTTTGGCCTGACTAACGCAACCTTGCCGTATGTATGCAAGCTAGCGCGCATGGGCGCCAAAGAAGCTTTGGGTGATGAACAGCTGCGTTCGGCTGCAAACGTCATCAATGGTAAATTGTGTTACCAAGCTGTGGCTGACGCCTTTGACCTAGAAAATCATAGCGCCTCGGACTTGGCTAAATCTCTGTAATGTCGCCGCTACTGCTTCTCTTGGTATTAGCGGTCATCCAGGGCCTCGCCGAGTTCTTGCCAATTTCTTCATCGGGGCATTTGGTTCTTGCCGGCCAGTTGCTTCCTGGAGGAGAGAAACTACCTGATGGGGTAGGTGTTGAAATACTGTTACATCTCGGCACCTTGTTTGCCGTGTTTATCCACTATCGTGCTCGTATAGCGCGACTGGTTACAAATTTGTTGTCGAAGTCATTGGCAGGGAGCGAACAACGCGATTATTTATTTAAGCTTATAGTCGCAACTATCCCGGCAGTGCTTGCTGGCTTGTTCGTCTTTGATACTGACAACGCTTTCTTCAAAAGCACCGATGTGGTCGCGTGCGGATTGATTTTCACTTCATTGGTATTGCTCAGTTCAAGATTAATTCGCGAGCCTGGTTCTCTGGTAACGACAGATGTCGAACAGCCAATCAGTCTCTCTAAAGCCATCCTTGTTGGAATCGCTCAAGCAGTAGCAATTTTGCCTGGTATATCACGCAGTGGCTCGACCATCGTTATGGCGCGGCACTTAAAAATAAATGCGCAGCAAGCCGAAGACTTTAGCTTCTTGATGGCCATTCCGGTAATCATTGGCGCGGCAGTTCTTAAA
>Ga0302120_10001253_pt1 | contig 11896 bp, 10 predicted proteins | sample AG5_Bottom_MG_FD_203118 | JGI IMG/M metagenome (GOLD analysis project Ga0302120, IMG submission 203118) | Marine microbial communities from Western Arctic Ocean, Canada - AG5_Bottom | ecosystem: Environmental > Aquatic > Marine > Oceanic | place: Canada: Western Arctic Ocean | collected 2017-10-01 | reverse complement strand
CTCGCTTTGGAAAGACATCGTCGATCTCGGCTGGCCGTCAATTACCATCTCCGAACAACACGGCGGTGCGGGTCTTTCATTCAACGATTTGGCAGTGCTACTTGAAGAGCTTGGTGCGAGCCTCGCTCCCACGCCGTTAGTCGAATCGTCGATAAGTTCATGGGTAATCGACCGCTTTGCCCCAGACTCGCTCAAATCCGATCTACTGCCCAAAATCTCCAACGGCGACATTCTCATCACCACGGCGATAGTCGATCAAAACGCATCGTGGAATCCCGAATCGACAACGGTCGCCGCAACTCGTTCTGTATCAAGCCTCGTAGTAACCGGCGAAAAACGATTCGTTGCCTTCGCTGAACAAGCCACACACGCCCTGACTCTCGTTCGTATCGACAACGAAGAGCCAGCCCTGGTTGCTATTCCAATTTGGAAAGCCGAAGGCGTCGAGCAAACTCCCGTCGCTCACGCATCTGGTGTACCTGTTTCGTCACTAATGTTCAACGAGCTAGAAGTGCCAGTAGGTAACGTAATCGCTACCGGAAACGAAGCAATCAAAGCAGTTGAAGAGCTTACGGCTGCTGGAGGAGTCGCCCGCGCAGTTCAACTCGCCGGACTAGGCAGAGCCGTTGTCGATGCCACCGTTGAATACACATCCAATCGAGAACAATTTGGTCGGCCAGTAGGAACGTTCCAAGCGGTTCAACATCACCTAGCCGAAATGGCAATCTCAGCAAAGCAAGTCAATCACCTCGCTTATTCAGCGGCTTGGACTTTCTCACAAGAAGGATATTCCGTAACCGCAGCGGCACAGGCGAAAATTGCAGCAAGCGACAAAATCGCTGAACTATGTTGGACAGCTCATCAGTGCCACGGTGCCATCGGATTCACTTGGGAACACGACCTTCACCTGTACACTCGCAGAGCACTAGCTTGGAAAACCGACTATGGCGACTCAGCATTTCATAAATCGAAATTAGCAACCGCTATGGGTCTATAAGGAATTTACTACTTATGTGGTGGGCCCCGGTAGAAGAAGAAAATCAGCTACGACATGACAACTGCCTGTTTTGCAAGATTGTCCATGGCGAAGAGCAGTCGACTGAAATCTACTCCGACGATCAATGCATCGCGTTCAATGACATCAACCCTGTCGCAAACGTCCATGTCCTCATCGTTCCACGTGACCACGTTACCTATCTAACAGGCGCTACCGAGCAGCACGAACAGCTACTCGGTCACCTGATGAGAATAGGAGCTCGTGTAGCACGCCTAACCGGTATTTCAGAAGGTGGCTATCGCGTAGCGGTGAACCAAGGAGTAGATGCCGCCCAAATAGTAGACCATCTTCACCTTCACGTACTAGGCGGAGGACTTCTCGACAAGCTTGGCACGCCGCTCAGACCTTCCTAACAAGCGCGGGAAACGCACAAACTTCTAGCTCTAAACGAGTTCGTGTTATTCGACAAGATTGTTTGAAGGGCTAAAGAATTAGTGAGCGTCGGACTCCCGTCCATTCTGTCGGGCACCAGTTACTCGGCATTTAGATTTCGTGAATATCGTCTTTTCTGGATAGCCGCAGCCTTTTCCAACATCGGTATGTGGTCGCTTGTGTACGGCCGCCTATTCCTAATGAGATCGCTAACAGGGTCCGAATTAATGCTCGGACTCGTTGCCACAGCCAATCTAATGCCAGTATTAGTCTTTTCCATGTGGGGCGGCGTCCTCGCCGATCGATTCAACCGCCTGAAAATCGTTCGAGTTACTCGACTCATGTTCGCCGCAGCCACCCTTGCAACAGGCACACTCATCCAGAGCGGATCTATTGAACCCTGGCACATTTTGGCGATATCGGCAGTAACTGGCACGCTTCTAGCGTTCGACATACCGTCACGATCCGCAATGGTCGCTACCATAGTTCCAAAAGAACATCTAGCCGGAGCTATCGCTTTGTACTCCATCGTGTTCGGAGCAGCGGCAATCGTCGGGCCTATCCTGATCGAACCTCTCGTATCAACCTGGGGGTACGAAGGGCTGTTCTACATCATCGGCGCTTCCTACTTGCTCACTGTCGTCACGTTAATGATGATGAAAACTGAAGGGCACAAAGTCGCCGCTACTAGCCGAACGGCAATACAAGGCTTGCTTCAAGGATTCAGCTATCTAAAAAGGCAACGCTCGATTTCATCTGTAATTCTGCTCGGTGTCACGATGGGCTTGTTCGGAAGTTCATTCGACACGCTTCTGCCTGTTTTCGCAGACGAGATTTACGAAACAGGTCTTGATGTTGGTGGTCGCCTACTTCTCGGTGCTGGTATCGGCGGATTAATCGCCACTACCGCCATCACCTTGATCGGCAAACGAGTCAGACCAGCACTCTATCTCCTTATCGCTGGTTTAGGACTTGGAGCAACTCAACTAATATTTTCTCGTATCGACGTAATATCGATCGCCGTGATAGTCGCTGGATTCATCGGTGGCTTCAAGGTTGTACTAGGAACGATGAACACGACAGTAGTTCAAACCCTCGTCGACGAAGAGTTCCGCGGTCGGGTGATGAGCATCAACCAGCTCACATGGGGAGCCTCGGCACTAGGTGGTCTGTTCATGGGCTACATGGCGCAACGATTCGACGCACCAACCGCCATGACCCTCGGCGGAGCTATAGCCATCCTCGCCACGATTCTGGTCGGTCAACGTCTTGTCCGTAGCTTCGGAATCGGATCAACTCCAAGGCAATAACCTGACTCGGCAGAGAATACATAGTCCTCACTCAACCCTGATTAATACTAAAGAATCACTTTCTATGCTTTATCACATCTCTCTCTATGCCCACATTTCCCAAATTGTTGGTTGCGGCTAGCCCTCCTCTATGGGCATAATGAGCGTGTTCACCTCGGGTACAAAGTTGTACTGTCCCCGAATGGTCAGCCCGGATATCAAAAAAACCGGGGTTTCTTGCTGATATTTCTGTGTTGCCAGCTTGAACTATCTGAATAAACACACGAAAGGAGAGGGCGCTTGCACCCGTTTGCATACGTTGCCCCAAGCACGGTATCTGAAGCAGTTGCCGAGCTAAACAAACATGGCGATCGAGCCCGGCCACTTGCAGGTGGAACAGACCTGCTGGTTAAGGCACGAGCCAACGTCTGGGATCTAGATGCCGTTGTCGACATCAAGAACATTCCAGAACTTATGACACTAACCATCAATGGCGATGGTCTCAGTATTGGCGCAGGCGTGCCTTGCTACCAGGTATACGACAACAGCGAAGTAGCTGCTCAGTACCCTGGAATAATCGATGGCACATCGATCATCGGTGGAATCCAAATTCAGTCTCGCGCTGGCCTCGGTGGAAACCTTTGCAACGCTGCACCTTCTGGCGATGGAATCCCGGCTCTAATCGCGCACAGTGCGATTGCAAAAATAGCGAATGTCAGCGGCACTCGCGAAGTTGCTGTCGAAGATTTCTGCACCGGCCCAAGCCGAACGGTTCTCAAATCTGGCGAGCTTCTCGTCAGCATCGAAGTTCCTAAGCCTGCCGCAAATACAGGCGCTGCCTACACACGGTTCATCCCTCGAAATGAGATGGACATCGCTGTAGCTGGTGTAGCCGTATTTGTTCAACTCGATTCTTCGGGTAAGAACTTTGAATCTGCACGAATCGCTCTCGCATCTGTCGGGCCAACGCCTATTTTGGCGTCAGCCGCTGCCGACAGCCTTGCTGGTAAGCCGGTCAACGACGAGACAATCGCCGCTGCCGCTGTTCTTGCTAAGGATGCTGCAATACCAATCACCGACATGCGCGGTACGATCGAACAGCGAAAACAACTCGTAGAAGTCCTCACTGGCCGAATGATCAACAAGGCCGTTGAACGGGCAAGGGGCTAACGCACAAATGACTACTACCTCACCAAGCAAGGTTCACGTAACAACGACCATAAATGGTCAGCAGCACGAATTACTCGTGCCTGGTTACATGAGCCTGCTCGACACACTTCGTGAACTAATTGGCCTCACCGGCACCAAAGAAGGTTGTCTTGACGGCAACTGTGGTGCTTGTACGGTCAGCATTGACGGCCGAATCGTAGACTCCTGCCTAGTTTTAGGCGCAGAAGTAAACGGCAAGAAAGTCGACACCATCGAAGGAATGGCAACTCCAGAGGGTCTTCACCCTCTTCAGCAGGCATTCCTGGAAGAGGCAGCATTGCAGTGCGGTATTTGCACTCCTGGCTTCCTCGTAGCTGCAAAAGGACTACTGGACAACGAACCTTCGCCTACTGAGGGACGAATCCGACACTGGCTTGCAGGAAACCTCTGCCGATGTACCGGCTACGACAAGATTGTCCAAGCCGTACAAAAGGCAAGTGACTAACACGCAATCCCAGATAGCTGTCGATTATCCAAGATTCCCAGAATTCCTAAAATTTTCGGAATTATCTGATTAGTCGGCAGCTTTCAAACTACAGCTGGCCCAGTCTAATTTAGGTACGGAGAGAATATTATGGTCGCAACATTTGAGCCAAAAACAGATTACAAAGTAGTTGGGACACGCCCAATTCGTCACGATGGTTACGACAAAGTAACTGGTCGGGCGGTATACGGCGCAGACGTAAAACTACCCGGATTAATCTGGGCAGTATGCGTTCGAAGTCCTCACGCTCACGCCAACATCAAGTCAATCGACATATCGGCTGCTGAATCCCATGAAGGCGTATTTGCAGTCATCACTGGCGCAGACATGCCTAAAGCCGAAAGCAAGCTAGTCGACCTCGGTGAAGGCAACATCAACTTCAAGTGGGCTTCAAACAAATTGATGGCCGATAACAAGGTTCTTTACCGTGGGCACCCGGTAGCAGCCATCGCTGCTATCGACCGATACACAGCTGAAGAAGCTGCTCGTAAAGTCGTTGTTGAATACGAAGTTCTGCCATCAGTTACTAACGTAATTGATGCGCTGAAAGACGATGCTCCGGTAATTCTCCCCGACTTGGTTGGCGACGACCTCGGTGAAGATATAACAAATACCAACATGGCGGCTCACGTTCGGCACGAGTTCGGCGATGTCGCAGGCGCAATGGCATCTGCAGCTCATACCGTTGAACGCGAGTACAACATGCAGATGGTCCATCAGGGATACATCGAACCACATAATGCAACTGCAACGTGGGACGAAGAAGATCGAATCAAGATTTGGACGAGCACACAGGGTGCATTCCCAGCCCGAACCCAAATCGCCGGAATTCTTCAAGTTGAAGTTTCTCGAGTGAAGGTCACACCAACCGAAATTGGTGGCGGCTTTGGAGGAAAGATTCCGGTCTACTTCGAGCCTCTCGCAGCTCTTCTCTCCAAGAAGTCTCAGCGTCCAGTAAAAATGGTCATGGAACGAACAGCCGTGTTTGAGACCACTGGTCCAACACCGGGTGCTCGAATGATCGTCAAGCTAGGTGCTGACGCCAAGGGCAAATTAACTGCTGCTACCGCCGACATCTGGTTTGAAGCAGGCGCCAACCCAGGTGCCTTCATCGGTCCAGCTGCTATGTGCGTATACGCTCCTTACGAGATTCCAAACACCCGTATCGACGGTTGGGACGTTCTCGTAAACAAGCCAAAGGTAGCTCCTTACCGGGCACCGGGTTCGCCCCAAGTCGCATTCGCAATGGAATCGGCAGTAAACGAACTATGTGAAAACGCTGGATGGGACCCTCTAAATTTCCGAATCGACAACGCTTCTAAAGAAGGAACTCGCCGTGGAGACGGAGTTCTGTTCTCGAAGATCGGAATGCAGGAAGTTCTAGCAGCAGCCAAAGAATCGGTTCACTGGAACGCCCCTATTGGCGACGCTCCAGAAGGCAAGGCCCGCGGTCGTGGGATCGCAAACGGCTACTGGTTCAACATTGGACTCAAGTCATCTGCAAACCTCGCCGTAAACAGCGACGGAACTGTTCAATTGACAGAAGGTTCGACCGACATCGGTGGCTCGAGAACCTCAATGGCAATGCACGTTGCTGAAGTTCTCGGCATTGGTGCACATGATGTTCGACCTACGGTTGGTGACACAGAATCAGTCGGATACACCGATGTGACTGGTGGTTCTAGAACTACCTACGCAACCGGTTACGCTTGCTGGATCGCAGCCAACAACCTTGTGGACGTACTAAAGGAACGGGTAGCCGTTCTTTGGGACATCAATAAAGACGATGTTGAATTCAACGACGGCTCATTCAGCTCTAAGGCTGAAGCTCAGAAGATAATCGGATTTAAGGAGCTCGCCGGTAAGCTCGACGACCTAGGTGGTCCTGCGAACTCAACCGGTAGTGTCGACCTAGAATCGGCTGGTGACGGCTTCGGCATGCACATTGCCGACATCGAAATCGACCTTGCTACTGGCAAGAGCGACATAATCCGATACACCGCTGTACAAGACGTTGGAACTGCAATTCACCCCGCATATGTCGAAGGACAAATGCAGGGCGGATCAGTTCAGGGAATCGGCTGGGCGCTAAACGAGGAGTATTACATGCAGGACGATGGCAAAATGGCCAACTCCAGCTTCCTCGACTATCGCATGCCAACATCGCTTGATCTACCACTAATCGAAACTGTTCTGGTCGAAGTACCAAACCCACTCCACCCTTACGGTGTGCGTGGTGTTGGTGAAACTCCGATCTGCCCTCCAATTCCAGCGATCGCAAATGCGATCAACGATGCGATAGGCAAGCGGCTCTACAGCACACCTATGAATGCAGGCAGCATTCTCAAAGCCCTGAAATAGTTCTACTAACGAACTTGTTCGGGCTAACTGATAAGTAACAAACCGAGTGGCCGGGAATTGGTTTTTCCAACTACCCGGCCACCTTGTTTCCAACAGAATTTTGAACTGGCTCAATAATCGGATCTATTCCCTCTTAGAAAGAGGGAATATCCAATGAGGAAATCGAATGGTCGCAACCTACGAGACGAAGACTGATTACAAGGTAATCGGACAATCACCAATCAGGCACGATGGCCTAGACAAGGTGACTGGTCGAGCTATCTACGGTGGAGACGTAAAAGTCCCAGGCCTAATTTGGGGTGACGTAATTCGCAGCCCGCACGCGCATGCTCGAATCAAGAGCATTGACACTTCTGCTGCCGAGGCAATAGAAGGCGTATTTGCTGTTCTCACTCACGCAGACTTCCCGCAGGCCGATGACAAGACCATTGAAACCGGCGAAGGCACAGTTAACCTCCGACGCGGTCAGTCGAACGTTATGGCCGACAATAAAGTTCACTACAAGGGGCACGTTGTTGCCGCTGTATCAGCTGTTGACCGAAACACAGCCGAAATTGCCGCCCAATCGATCAAGGTTGAATATGAAGTTCTTCCAGCCATCACCAGCGTAGACGCAGCAATGGCCGACGGCGCAGATGTCATTCTCGAAGGTCTCGTTGGAGACCACCTAGGCGAAAACGTCGAGAACACCAACGTCGCTCGAGTATTCCGACATGAGTTCGGTAACGTCGAAGACGCATTTGCAAACTCCGACCTCGTTATTGAACGAACAGTTGAAATGTCGATGATTCACCAAGGCTACATCGAGCCGCACAACGCAACCGCAATCTGGGCGCAGGACGATAACCTAACCGTTTGGTCCAGCACACAGGGTTCGTTTGGTGTTCGAAGCCAGGTTTCTGGTCTACTCCACATGCCTGAATCTAAGGTTAAAGTTAACTACGTTGAAATCGGTGGTGGTTTTGGCGGAAAGACAGTCGTTTACCTAGCGCCAATTGCTGCGCTGCTTTCCCGAAAATCGGGTGGACGCCCAGTGAAGCTGGTCATGGATCGTTCATCTGTATTTGAGGCTACTGGTCCAGCACCAGGTGGCAAGATCCGAATGAAAATCGGTGTGAACAAGGACGGCAAGATTCAAGCTGCCGACACTGATCTCATGCTCGAAGCCGGTGGATTCCCAGGATCAGCAGTAGGCGCAGCAGCACTCTGCGTATTCGCTTGCTACAACCTTCCTGTATCACGAATCACTGGTTACGACGTTCTCGTAAACAAGCCTAAGTCTGCTGCATACCGAGCTCCTGGCTCACCGCAAGCATCTTTCGCTATCGAGACTGTAATCGACGAAATCTGTGACGAACTCGGCTTCGACAAGATTCAGTTCCGACTAGACAACGCTGCTCACGAAGGCACACGCCGTGGTGACGGAGTGCAGTTGAACCGAGTTGGTCTTGAAGAATGTCTCATTGCAGCTAAAGAATCCGACCACTGGAACTCACCACTCGGCGACGCTCCTGCTGGCAAGTCGCGTGGTCGTGGTATCGCCTCTGCTTACTGGATGAACGGTGGCGGTAAGTCGACTTGTGACCTGATGCTTCAGGACGACGGCACAGTTATGTTGAACGAAGGTTCTGCCGACATTGGTGGAACACGAACTTCTATCGCCATGCAGGCTGCTGAAGTTCTCGGAATCCCTGTTGAGGATTTCCATCCTTCAATTCCTGACACCGAGTCAATCGGATTCACAGGTGTTACCGGTGGATCTCGAACGACTTACACAACTGGCCTAGCCGCTTACAACGCTGCGCAAAAGCTTGTTGTTGAGTTGAAGAGCCGACTTGCCGACCTCTGGGAGACCAGTGCCGACAAAATCGACTTCAACGAAGGTACGTTCACGGCGAACGGCGACTCGATTGGAATTCAGGAACTGGCTGGCAAGCTCGACCCAACTGGCGGTCCTGCCACATCCACATCATCTGTAAACCTTGCCGAAGCTGGTAACGCTTACGGTGTTCAGATCTGTGACCTCGAAATCGACCTCGCTACTGGCAAGACCGATGTTATTCGATACACAGCTGTTCAGGACGTCGGAAAAGCAGTTCACCCTCAGTACGCTGAAGGCCAGATTCAGGGCGGAGTTGTTCAGGGTCTTGGCTGGGCGCTAAACGAGGAATACTTCATCACCGATGATGGAGCAATGGCCAACCGGTCGTTCCTCGACTACCGCATGCCAACATCGCTCGACATGCCTATGATCGACACGATCATGGTGGAAGTTCCGAACCCTCTTCACCCTTACGGTGTTCGTGGAATCGGAGAAGTTCCGATTTGCCCACCGCTTTCTGCCGCTACACAGGCAGTGAAGGAAGCAGTCGGCAAGTCTTTCTACTCTCTTCCAGTCAAACCTGGTCGAATCCTAGAAGCACTTAACGGCGACTAATTAGTTCTATCGAATCAGATTCAAACAGGTCGTATTTGACCCAAAACGATCTGAAAGGGAGGTAAAAATGGCAACGGTCTTCCTCCCTTACGCTCTGCGCAAGTACGCTGATGGCGCAGAGCGGGTAGAAATACACGCCAAGACTCTTGGCGAGCTTGTCGACAATCTTGAAGCTGCCTACCCCGGCACAGGAGATCATCTTATTGAGGATGGTCGACTCAAGCCGGGGCTGGCGGCAATTGTCGGCCACATGGCAACCCGGAGAGGATTGCTACAAAAGTTAGAACCTGATACCGAGGTTCATTTCATCACCGCTATTTCCGGCGGATAATCGTAACTCATCCGATTCAACTCTAGATTGTTAGGGTTCGTAAGAATTTATCGAGGCCTGTTGTGCATCCTATTTGTGTATAAAATTGCAATCTGCGATACGGAAACATCGAATACCTACGCCAGAGAACAATTCATGAGTAACGATCACCCTAAGTTCGATTTCGAAAATGGTGCACTACTAGATGCATCCTGTAAGCAGGTGATCGCCGATGGCGTCAGTTCAATGCTGAAGACAGTTGGCGACCGTGTTGATGTGAAGGGAACTGCCGACACTCCCAAGCGTGTCGCTAACATGTACGATGAAGTCCTTTCAGGCTATTCGATCGACCCGGTCAAACTACTAAACGGCGCTATGTTCGATGTCGAGTATGATGAGATGGTTGTTGTGAAAGACATCGATTTCTATTCACTTTGCGAACATCATCTGCTCCCGTTCTATGGCAAAGCTCATATCGGATATCTTCCGAACAATAAAGTCATCGGACTTTCTAAAATCCCTCGACTCGTAGAGATGTTTGCCAGACGTCTGCAGGTTCAGGAACGAATGACTCAGCAGATAGCTTTCACTATGGATGAGCTAATTCAGCCATCTGGAATTGGCGTGGTTATCGAAGCACATCACTTATGCGCCGCCATGCGAGGCGTTCGAAAACCCAACACAACGATGACAACCAGCGCCGTTAGAGGACTCTTCAAAAAGAATTCCTCAACACGTGAAGAATTCTTCAGCCACGTTCGACAGTCGTAATTCCGAGTCGAAGATAACTTTTATATGGATACAAACGGAAAAGTAGCCCTTGTAACCGGCGCCGGTAGAAGAGTTGGACGTTCGCTCGCTCTTGCTCTCGGCGACGCCGGCTGCAGAGTAGCTGTGCATTACGGTAAATCAGAAAAAGACGCCCACGAAACTGCTGCATTAATTCAGTCTATGGACAGCGAAGCTATCACCGTTCAAGCCGATCTCGAAGATCCTGCTCAGGTCGAATCGCTCGCCGTTGCGGTAGAAGAGCAACTTGGGTCTATCGATATTCTTGTGAACAACGCATCAATCTTCGACAAGATCGAACTCAAAGACATTTCCGTTGAAGATTGGGATCGTCACTTCGCCATAAACGCTCGAGCGCCGTTTCTACTAGCCAAGGCGATGCAGTCGCAACGGTCGTCCGACTCACCAGGCAAAATCATCAACCTCAATGATTGGCGCACAGCCCGTCCAACCAGGTTTGCTTACGGCATTACCAAAACAGCCCTCTCGGGGATTACACGAACACTGGCACTATGTATGGCGCCTAACGTTCAAGTAAACGAAGTATCTCTCGGAGCGATACTTCCTCCAGCCGACATTCCGCTCGACCGCCCAAGTGGCGAAATACAAATCGACCTCGGACCTGCCGGCCGAATGGGAACGCTCAACGAAGTGGCCGACGCAATGATGATGTTAATACAAAACGACTTCATCAATGGCGAAACAATCAACGTCGACGGCGGACGACACATTCAATAAGTGGTGGGTGGCATTGTTACTTTTTCTAGCAATAACGTATCCATGAACCTCAGGTATTCACTCAATACAACAATGACATCTTCTTCCGACAACTCCCCGCAACTAGACACCGTGCGTATCGAGCGACTTCAGCTCGATTGCATCATCGGCATTAATCCGTGGGAACGACTGACCAAGCAACGCATAACGATCGACATAGCAATGAACGCCGATTTGTCAGCTTCCGGTGAATCGGATGCGATCGAAGACACGATTAACTACAGAACCGTATCGAAAGCCGTAACGGCTGAAGTGGAAGCATCGAGCTACGGATTAGTAGAGGCCCTTGCGGCACGGGTAGCTGAAATTTGTCTTGAAGATGAAAGAACACAGTCGGTAGAAGTAACCGTGCGTAAACCGGGAGCAGTACGTAAAGCTTCCGCGGTTGGCATCATAGTTAGGCGAAGTCGTCAAAGCCAAATCTAGAGACCAGAACCTGACAGCAATCGTCTAGGTCGCAGCCTGACCAGAGATCACTCGGAATTCGCTCTCGGCGTTACGAACACGCGCTTTTAGTTCGGACAATTTATCATCGTAGACACCCAATTCTTGGACCTGCCCAAGAATTCCGAGTGCGCTATTAAAGTCTGATCTATACGCATAGTGACAAGTCCGAACCGGTGAACAACTCCGATTCTCGCGAGAGGACCCTAATCCTAGAGCTCAATCCGAATAGGAACTAAGTTCAAAAAATTCATAACACACAACTAATAGTGTTTCGTAACTGCATAGCCACTAGCAGTTACGACGTTAAACGAGTTATAACTAAGTTACACCAGAACGCCATCAAAGCTATTCCGTTAACTTCGAT
>Ga0302120_10001251_pt1 | contig 11899 bp, 8 predicted proteins | sample AG5_Bottom_MG_FD_203118 | JGI IMG/M metagenome (GOLD analysis project Ga0302120, IMG submission 203118) | Marine microbial communities from Western Arctic Ocean, Canada - AG5_Bottom | ecosystem: Environmental > Aquatic > Marine > Oceanic | place: Canada: Western Arctic Ocean | collected 2017-10-01 | reverse complement strand
ACGCAAGACGTTCACGCCGACGGGTATCCCCTGGGCCCCTTCGATGACCGCACTCAAGCCAAGCGCCAGACTGGCTATGGTCTCAGCGGGTACGTGGTCCGGGAAAAAGGGCGTGTCCCCGAAATTCTCGACAATGAGACCGTGGCATCCGCCCGCCACCAGGGCATCCGCATCTTCACGCGCTCGCGCCAGCCAACTGCCGCTGGATGGGGCATACCCGGGAGAACCGGGTGTGGGCAGCAAGTGGACAACCCCGATCAGGAAGGGGCGTTGAAAGGGGAGAGCAAGCATGGTGGGCGCTGGCGACTCTACCAAGGCTGGGAGCCCGAATGCAGAGGCTGCCTTTCGGTCCGCGAACGCAAAACTGGTTCCCAGACCTCAAATCGGATACGAAAAGGCCATGGTCAAGGACTTCGACGCGGACGATCCCCTTCAACTACTCATGCAGGAGTGGGCCCACCTTTCCACCTGGTTCTGGTCACTGCTCCTCGGGGCTACGCTTTGCTTGGGAGTTGTGCAGGAACCCGGCCTGAAGATGCTCGGTTGGGTCCTCCTGGTCTCAGCCCTGGGCCTACCCCTGCTCAAGCTCGGTCCGACCCTGATCATCTTGGCCAACGAACTCCGCAAGCACAGCAGCAGCCGCGACGATGGCACCCCATCGGATTCAGACGACGCTTCAGAAGCTCCTCAATTCCGGCGGTAGACGATCACGGTCAGATCATCGGGCTTACCTGGGATCACTTCGGACCCTTTGGCCATGCGCTCCTCAGCCAGCGCCACCAGTGTCGGACCCGCAAGGCGCGGGGGCGCAACGACAAGGATGTCCACCCACTCCTCGGTACGCATGTTGTCCGTCAAGCCATCGCTGGCGATCAGAAGAGTGTCACCCGGCTCCCAAGGAATGAATTCTCCTCGCTCCACACGCATGGAGGTCGACCCAACCATGTTCGAGATCACGTGCCTATCGGGATGCCGCAGGGCTTGGAGTTCTGTGAGTAATCCCGCCTCCTGCGCGTAGCCCACGGGCGAATGGGAAACGGTGCTCAGCTTGAGAAGCCCATCGCGATCGACCAAGGCGACAATGGAATCACCGACGTGGCTAGAGCGCAGCCCCTCTGCGGAGAACTCGACGAGGGCGAGTGTCGTCCCAGCCCCGACCCCCAGGTCCATGATCGACTGGTTGGCACCTTCCAGAGTGCGTTCAACCATCGGGCCTAACTCCTCCTCCGATCCAGAGCCCAACGCACCCAGTGCCCGGACCAGAATCCCTGAAGCCTGGTCCGCACTCGGCTGCCCACCTAGACCATCTGCCACGGCAAGCAAGCCCTGAGTCCCACCCCATGCCACAGCGACAGCGGCATCCTCGTTGGATCTGCCCTTGCCCGGCGCCGGAGCAGAGTGCACGAAGAGATCTCCACCCTGAAAGGCAAGATGGGTAGAGGAGAGCCCGTCGCCCTCCGTCACGATGAGCGGGAATTCTGAAGAGGAAGCAGCCATGGCCTTAGCCAAATACTGGCCCCGAAGAGCCGCTCCTGGACCCCCAAAATCCATGAAACCCAGATCAACTGTGAGAATTCGAGTCGTGGGCCGCGCGCTGCCGATAAAAACCGACGGCACCGGGCCTCCACACCCTCAGCGGAGGATGGAGCCAGAGATCGGATTTGAACCGACAACTTCTGCTTTACGAAAGCAGTGCTCTACCATTGAGCTACTCTGGCTTGTTTTTTTTTGGCGGGAGAGCCTTCGGAAGACTCCCTCAGGGACCCTAGAGGAGTCCGTACGAATCGCAAGCATACAAGCGGCCCCCCCGGGCCAAATCAAGATCCTGGGGGGGCCGCTCGGTTTTTGAAGAGGGTTCTGGGCCGTAGGCCCTAGTTGAACCCAGTTGAACCCCTTTCGCTAAATGTCGCCGACGAGGCCTGCGCGCTCGCTACCGTTGAGACGGGCCAGGCCAATGGCCTGAGCTGCGGCAGTCCGCACGCTGAGAGAAGCATCCGAGAGGACCACGCCAGCCAGACCGGCAAGGTCATCGCCACTCACATCGTTTCTCCCGAAGATCCCGGCCAAAGCACGACCGGCAGCGGTCCGAGCGGCGTCCGAACGACTCTCGTCTGTGATCACGGCAAGAATGCCCCCCGCCTGCGCGGGAGTTCCGGCACTCGCCAGAGCGCCCAGTGCGGCCAAGGTAACGCCATCAGCGCGATGCCCAATGGGCTGAGCTAATCCGCCCAGTGCCGCACTGATGTCGGTGCCGGAATGCGCAAGGGCTCCCAGTACCTCGGCGGCGCGACGGGAGAGGTCGTCCGCTCGAGCACGATCACCCGTCAGGCTGGCTTCAAAAACAGAATCCAGCTCAGAGAGATCGGAGAGATCACTGATCACGCCAGTGACTCGGTCCGAGTAGGCGTCTGCCGTGTTCTCATCAGAAGAGACCAGGAAGATGGGCGTGTCAGAACCGTCAAGGCTGGCAGCGGCGAGAACCTGATCCACTGTCATGTCGCCAATCTGGTCACCAACGACGATCGCATCGAAGCCGCTGACGCGGCGCAGGAGACTAATCCCCCCAGCGCCCGTGTCGCGGTGGTTCACGAGAACGCCCGGGCCACCGATCGAGCCGGATAGGCTGTTGGCCCGATCCGAGTCGCTGTCAATGACGGCCACGAGACGCATGATCTCACGGCCCGCAGCGTCACCCAAGGCGGATACGAGACCGTCGCTGGCACCGCTTCCGGTACGAGCGGCGATAGTTCCCATGGCCACAGCGGCCTCGCCGCGCAGGGAACCATCACTGGACCCAAGGGCGGCTTGGAGGCCGGCAGCCCCAGTGTTAGCACAGGCGCTCAGAACTTGAGCCAGAGCGGCACCCGTTGCGGGGTCGTCGGCGACCACGCTCCAGTGCAGAGCAAGGTCTAGGGCTTCAACTCCACAGGAGGCAGCGATCATGGGCCCGCCGTCAGCTGCGGCCTGATGGTCGCTGATATCTTCACCGGACTCAGCCAAGCGGTTCAAGCGCGTGGAGATGTCCACGGCAGCACGCGCTACGCCCGCAAGGGCCTCGGTGCTGGTAGATGCCTGGGAAAGAGCGGCCATGTAGGCGCGCTTAGACAGTGTGCTGTGATAGACGGAGCGTGGAATGGAACTGCCGCTAAGGCTTCCGTCGTCCCAGGACCAGGTCACGTCGCTGTAGTCGAAGTCTCGCAGGACGTTGTCCCGGCGGTAGTAGTAGTCCTCGCCCAAGACCATGTATTGGGCTTCTGAGGAGCCATTCGACCCACATTTGGTAGCGGCCTTCAATGCGGCGCGCTGAACCTTCCCGTCGGCATCCGTGCCGGCGACCAGACTCAGAGCGGCGGCAGCGCGACCGTCACCGATGTGCCCGAGCACCATGGCAACGTTAGCGCGCTGGTAGGCGTCACTGGTGTTGAGGGCTTCGATCAGGGGCAAGACGACGTCCGAGTCCATCTGCGTCAGCGTGTGCATGGCAATGATGCGCCAGTCCTCGTCCGTGGAATCGGCGAGAGCGCGCACGAGGCGGGGAACGGCGTATTCGCCGTGTTCGGCGGACAAGGCGCTGATGGCTGCCCGGCGCTCGGCTGAGTTCGAAGCATCCTGAAGCGTGCCAACAAGAGTGGCGATGGCGTCAGCATCGTTGCGACGCTCACTGCGTCCGATGCGTGCGCGGTCGAGGAAGCGCTTGGCGACGAGTTCGAACTCGCCCCCCTCAACCAGCATGTCGAGGAACAATTGTTCGTCGGTGCTCTTCCAGAGCTCATAGGCAGCGTCGTTGCTGGGGTCGCTCGCCAGTGCTCGTTGGAAGGCCTGCAAGGCCGCATCCTTCTTGCCTTGTCGAAGAAGGCTGACACCCTCTTGGAAATCATCGGCGGCGTCTCCGCTCAAAACGGGGGCGGGGGCGGCGTGGACGGTGCCGGAGAAAGCCAAACCAGTGATGGCCAAAGCAGCCAGCGCCACACAGAGGCTCGTGGTCTTGCCCAGGTCGCGGATCAGAGCGAGGGTCATATCGATTCCTCGAAGGAGGGGAGAGTCTTGGGGGGAGAGGTTCCACCCCGGCCTGGGCCAGCTGAGTACAGCTGGCGGCCCGCAGGGATGGGTGAACGTGAGAAGGATTGAATGCTGAGACCACGCTGTAACGCCTTACCGCAGTCAGGATCCCCGAGACCGGATTGGCGTAGGGAACCCAGAGATTGGGGTCAGGAGTGGCAACAAGTGGGTGGCGGAATGATAACGGGACCGGCTTCAGGGTCAAGGGAATGCCCCAGGACAGGCCCTGAACGTAGGCGGTCAGCCGGACGATCGCCCGGCTCACAAGCCCATCCCGCAGGGTGCCCTACCCGCATGGGGTGGGGGTGGCTACGGGCCCAGGTAGCTGGATCTGGAGCTAATCACCGGGGAGGTGACGGCCCCGGGCTCAGCTTGCCCAGGACCCGGCCAAGGGCCGCCCCACTGGCCTCCGGGCGAGTAACACCCTGCCCCAAGGCCCAGCGCGCTGCCAAAACCGCGAAGAGGAGCCCCTCCCGCCCGTCCGGATCCACACCTCCAGCATCACTGGGAACCACCCGGCAGGCCGAATTCCGGGCAGCCACGGCTTCCTGCAGAGCGTCCATCAAAGGCCCGTTGTGTACGCCACCACCCGCCACCCAGAGAATCTCCGGCATGAACGGTAGAGAGCGCTCCATCTCCCCCGCCACGCTCTGGGCGACGAGCCTCACCCCCGTGGCTAGGAGGTCCTCCGCCGAGCTCTCCGGCCCCCCCCACCCGTGGATCCAAGCTTCACCAAAAGTGTCGCGGCCCGTGCTCTTAGGGAGCGGTTCACTAAAGAAGGGATGCTCGAGATGAGTGGCCAGCACCTCAGGCAGAACGCTTCCTCTCGCAGCTGCGGCTCCGCCCCGATCCATGTCCTCTCCCAGGTGCCTCCGCGCGAGGCCGTCCAGGAGGGCACCGGCGGGACCGGTGTCAAAAGCCAACAACTGCTCACCGTTCAGCCAGGACAGGTTTGCCATGCCGCCCAGGTTCAGAACGCACAGTGGCTCTGGCTGCCCGGCAAACAGTACGTCATCCCCGTAGCCCGACAGCGGCGCTCCCTGCCCGCCCGCAGCGAGATCGGCCTGACGGAAATCGCTCACTACGGGGCAGCCTGCTTCCTCGGCCACAAAGTCACCATCCCCCAACTGCAAGCTGGCCGGCCCCGAGGGCTCGACTCCATCATGGTGGTAGACCGTCTGACCATGACTGCCCAAGAGGTCGAGACTCCGGCCCGCATCCACGCAGACTTCACGCACCGCAATGCCGAAAGCGCGGCCTAGATCCCTATGCAAGAGGGCGACCTGGCTCAGAGTCTGCGGCTCGCCATCAAGACAAGCGCGAACGCGCGCGGCCAGACCTTCGGGCCAGGGTCGAGTGCAGTGGATCTCAGCCTCCAGAAGGCGCAGATTTCCACCCTCCAGGCCGAAGCGCCCCACAGAGACGTCAATTCCATCCGCGGACGTACCGGACAGGACACCCCCTATACGGGCTTCGCCCAGCTCCAATTTGCGTCGTATCTGCTCCATTTGACGAGAGGGCCGCCCTAGAGTCGTTGCCCTCAAGCGGGAAGGGTACGAAACTGTAGGCATGAACACGAAGGACAAGAACGGCGAGGAGCAACGGGCCGCGATCCTGGTAGTCGATGACCAAGGGGATATCCGCCAGTCCCTGGAAATGCTGCTCACCTATGAGGGCTACGAAGTGTGGACGGCCAAGGACGGCACGGAAGCCCTCGCGCGCCTCGACAGGGAATCTGAAGGAGGGCGCTCCCCGGCCCTCATCCTGACGGACCTGAAGATGCCTGGCCTGGACGGGCTGAGTTTGCTCGACGCCATCCAGAAACGGGAACCTGCACCGCCCGTGATCCTGATCAGCGGGCACGGCGATGTCGCAGTCGCGGTGGACGCAATGAAGAGGGGAGCGAGTAACTTCCTGGAGAAGCCCCTCGATGAGAACCGGGTTCTCGTCACCCTGCGCGCCACCCTGCGCATGCGCAAGCTGGCCGTGGAGAACACGGGCCTGCGTCGCCAGCTCACCAACCGTTGGGAAATCATCGGTGCCAGTGCGGCCATGCAGTCGCTACGCGATCAAGTTCATCGGGTGGCGCAGTCCGATGCGGCCGTTCTGATCACCGGAGAAAATGGAACCGGCAAGGAGGTCATCGCGCGCAACGTCCACTACCTGGGCGCGCGGGCGACGGGCCCCTTCGTGACCGTCAACTGCGCCGCCATCCCCCACGACCTGGTGGAGTCCGAGCTCTTCGGTCACGAGAAGGGCGCTTTTACGGGAGCCGTCGAGAGCCGCACGGGGCACTTCGAGGCGGCCCAGGGGGGCAGCCTGTTCCTAGATGAGGTGGGTGATATGCCTCTTGACGCCCAGGCCAAGGTGCTGCGCGCCCTGGAGACCCATGAGATCACCCGCGTCGGTGACTCCAAGGCCCGCCCGGTGGATTTGCGCGTCATTGCGGCGACAAACACAGACCTGCCCAAGGCCGTGGAGGAGAAGTCCTTCCGCATGGACCTCTTTTACCGCCTGAATGTGGTGCCCTTCGAAGTACCGGCCCTGCGCCACCACAGGGAGGACGTCGTTTCACTGGCGGGTCACTTCCTGGCCCAGATGGCCGAGCGCACGGGCCGCGCAGCTCTCACTCTCAGCCCCGAAGCAGCCCAGCAACTGATGCAACACGAATGGCCGGGGAACGTGCGTCAATTGCGAAACCTCTTGGAGGGCGCCGCCGTGTTTGCTGACGACGGAGCCATCGGGATCCAAGAAATTGAACACGTGCTCGCCGCTGGCCCATCCCTCAACCCGCCGCCCAGCGCCCACGACTCAGCCCGCGAGGACCCCTACGAAGCGGGCACATTTGAGGCGTTCAAGAATCTTTCCGAAGCGCACTTCTTCCGTACGCGATTGGAACGAAACGAAGGCAACATCAAGCGCACGGCCGAAGAGCTCGGCATGCAACGTAGTCACCTCTACAAGAAGTTGGACCGCTACTCGCTGCGTTAGCGCAGGCCGGCGCCCGACCTCACTCCGGCAGCAGAGGCACCCGCAACATCATTCCTTCCTGCAGATCATCCGGGGAACCCAGCACGTCGCGGTTGGCCTCGTAGATGATGTCACACCGATAGCCCTTGCCCTCGCCATAGATGCGCTCGGCGATCTTCCACAGGCTCTCGCCCGAGGCGACCTCGTGCATCAGGTCCCCGGCGTTGTCGCTCATCACCGGCACGAACAGCACCTGCCCCTCTTGTATGTCGAGGATGCCCTCGTTATTGCAGCGCAGCGTATGCGCATGCATGGCATCTCCATACAGGCGCTCGGAGAGGCTGACAAAATCGTCTCCGCCCACGGCCGTGTAGAGCATCATCTGAGGGTCAAACGGGTGGACCTCTAGGCCTTCAAGGGTCACCAGGTCCCAGTCCGCGGCGATTTCGGCCGGAGCCGCAGCAACGTTGAGGACCTCAGGCATGGAGTCCTGCTCCACCCGGGGGACATGAACCTCCGCGTTCAGGAGAGAGGCGACCGGCCCCCTCTGGTTCGTCGCAGCCTCGGTTCCAGTTTCCACGACCCGACGTCCATGTTCGCGTGGATTGACATTTACGCGAATGGGGACCTCGGAGGGCGCGCCAGCGTTGACTACGCCAGACCCTCCCACCGCGGGCAACTCGTCACCCAACCCACGATCCAGCGAAACCGCCAGAATGGAAACGATGACGAAGAGAACTCCTAGAACCACAATTTTTTCGACCTTGCCCATCCTGCAACCCCTGTAAGAACTCGTGGAAACCGGTAGAGCTTGTAAAAGCTCGTGTGTGCTTGCGTTTGACCCGAAAGGTGCCGCATGGGTTAGAGCCCACTTGCTGCAGCGAATGCAGGATCCCGCCCAGCGGTATGCCAAGTCAAAAAGAAACTGAGTAAAACGCTGCCCACGGCGGACTATCCCTACGGAACCTCATTCCCAAAAGGGGGAAAGATGGGGCGCTTGATGAACCGACCGAGGGCAGTGTTGCCTGCAAGCGGCCGGCGAAGGACACTACTGTCACTCGGCACTCGCCGCCTAAATCCCATGGAGTTGCCCCACACCGCCAAGTCTTCAGCGCAGGCACCCTCGCGCAACACCTGGGTACTGCTCGCGCTTACAACCCTGGCCCTGCAGTGCGGCACGTGGATCAACCTCGAGGGATACCAACTCGCTGACTCGGTGGAGTACATGGAGCGGGCCCAAGCCGTGGTACGCAACCAGTCGGTGATCGACTCCCACCAGATTCGCTCCTTTGGATTCTCCGCGTTGCTGGCCCCGATCTTTCTGGCAGCGGACGCACTGGGTATCGAAGATTTCCGCCCGGTCATCGCAACGATTCGTCTCCTGCAGATAGGGCTGGGCCTGCTTCTGGTTCTGATTGCGGTACGCATCGGAAAGGCACTGGGGGGGCCCTGGACTGGATTTGGGGCGGGTCTAGCACTGGCCACCAATCCGACGTTCCTGCGCTTCTCGGTCTCTCCGGTTGCTGGAGTGAGCGCCGCCATCTGCGTGGGCTTGGGAGTCCTCGCACTGCTCCAACCGCCTGAGAAGAAGCGCGGCAAGTGGGCCGGGCTATGGCTAGGTATTGCCCTTTGGATGGCCTACAAGACGATTCCTATCACAGCCGCGCTGGTCCTGATGGTGATCCTGCGCGAGCGCCGTCGTAGCTTGGCGATCCTGCGCCCCATGGCTCTCACCTTCACCCTGGCCGTGATCCTCCAGGTAGCCATGGACCGCGTGGCCTACGGCACCTGGGGCGCGAGCCTGACTGCCTACCTCGGCGAGAACGTGCTCGGCATTCTAGCTCGCCTAGCTATTCAGCTAGGCCAGGCCGACTGGGCGGACAGTATGTACCTCTGGTACTACGCAGACGTGTTCACAGATCCACTGAACACAAACCGCGTACTGGCAGCCGCTCAGGACCCCACGTGGTACTGGACGAATCTGTTGTCGTTCGCCGTCCTGCCGGTAGCCATCCTGGCTCTGATCGGTTTGGGCCGTGCCCTGATGCGCGCCACGTGGACGTCCAGCCTGTTGCTAGTGGCCGGTGCACTGAACATCTATCTCTTCTCCCAAAAGGGTGCCAAGGACTTCCGCCTGTGGCTGCCGCTGCTACCCATTCTCGCACCCCTCGTGGGCTGGGGCCTAGACGGCCTGCTGCATGCCTGCAGAGGGCGGATCGGCAAAGGCCCCTTGGCCGCTGCCACCCTCATCGGGACAGCGCTCTTCTCCCTGAGTGCCCAGAGCGACCTGAACACCCAGAAATTCGGTGGCTTCTGGCGCGCCATGGACTACGTGCGAGAACAGGTGGAGTCCGGCTACGAGCCCATTCCATTCATCGTCGATCACTACATTGATGAAGAGACCCATGCCCTCAATCGGGGTCGTGTCCGCGTGGCCAGTGCCTATCACTGGAGCGTGTTCGGGCGTGAGGGGCCGGATCTGCAGCTGATCAAGCTGCCCAACCAACTGGACGGCTGGGCGCATCTGCCACCACAGGTCCAGGCGGACAACGTAATCCCGGCCCTAGATCGCCTGGATTGGTTGATCGTTCACGAGCCGCTCCTGACCTCGACGGCCCATGCGACGCTGATGCACTTCGTAAACGCCTGGTACACGGTGGAGGCCATTTTCTGGGATCCACAGGTCCACGAGAGCATCGGCCCCGTGTACGTCCTGCGCCACAAACGCGACCGTGGCTTCGATCCAACGCGCCCGACCTTCTACGAGCTCCTACGCGGCCCCAAGATGCTCGGTGCCCGGGACCTATTCGGTGTCATCGGGCAGATCCTGACCCTGCGCACACCGGCTGGCCAGCGGGCCCTCACCTATTGGACGGCCGAGTGCATCCGCCAACGGTACGGGTTTGGGGAGCGCATGCGCCTCATCCGTCCGTCCCTGAACGAGGAGCTTTGGATACTCGGATCGACCTACGAGACCATGCCCGGTGATGGACTGGGTTGGTTGACCACCTACATGTTCGTGTGGGCCCCCATGCTTGCGGACTACAGCTTCGTCGATCGCCTGACCACGATCGGCGCAGCTCCCGACGCACCGGTATGGGAGAACCGTCACCTGCCGGCCTACGGCGTCAAGCGCATCAACACCCTCGGATCTGGAACCCTTGTGCGCGAAAGTTGGCCCGTACTCGCCAGCGCGAACCCCCAAGAGTGGGAGAACCCCAGCCACGCCCTCGGCAACGCCTACCGCGACGGAGATGTCATCCCCGTGGAGCATTGGACCGGAGCCTTTACCTTCTTCTGGGCCTGCGACGAATGCGGCAAAGAAGTACCCCCTGACCCCACGGTGTCTCACGACTGCAATGGAATCCTCTGGCCCGGCCCGGGAGCCGGCGTGGCCGTCTCCGGGAACTTGGACCGGGCGCGATTCGGCAGCGAGGAATTCATACGCAACACGCCCGCCGATTCACGGCGCGGGGCGGCAGCGGATTGGCGCTGGAGCGAGGACGGGTTGTGGAGTGTGGGCCGATTCTTCCTGCCCGTCCAAGAAGGCCCTCACTTCGAGAGGCTGAAGAGCCTCCCGGAAGCCCAGCCGCTGGTGGACTGAGGCCCGCTTGGGCTGGCCCTCCGGGACCGGTTACGCCCTTTTGAAGCAGGTCAGCTTGAGGCCCGGAGGCCCGATGGATAGAGTCCTCCGGGAGCAAATCGCCCGTGATTGGCGTGAATTGGCCCCCGTGAGAGCCCCCCGCCTACGCGCCTACCATGTACTGCACACCGAAATCGACCGCGACCAGAGCGCTCCTCACCCTCGGCGCCCTCGCTCTGGGACTCTCCTGCGCAGGCAACACCAAGCGCACCTCCGCGCCTAAGGTGTCCGGTGGTCCCACGGCCATCACCTTGAGGGACTATCGCAGCGGGATAACCCTGACCCTCATTAACGACAGCACGCTCATCGCACGCAACGTGCCGGGAGACAACGGCGCTCTGCGCCGAGCCGCCTACTACTCTCAACTCGACCGGCAGGCCAACGCCAAGGTCACGGAGAACAGGTACATCGCGGGCGTCCTGGAGGCCTTCGACGACTGGGGTTACTTCGGATTTGCCGGTGCCGGGCCGGCACCGGAGAGTGCCGTTGATGCAACCACCAGCCTGGAAGTCTCCCAAGACGGCCGGACTCAGCACATGCTCTTCAGCACCCGACTCCCGCGCTCAAGCCAGGATGCCTATCAGAACTGTCGCAAGGTCTTCAGCGAGGTGTACAACCGTATCGACCAGTTCCAATCGGCCAGTTCGATTCCGACGATGACCCCCAAAGTCCGCGGACGGTGACGCAACAGATGAGTTCAGCGAACCCGGAGCCTGGATCCCGACAGGGTCCGCTGCGCGCCCTCGCTGTCCTTCCCGCCCGACTCACATCGACGCGCTTGGAACGCAAGGTGCTACTGGACGAAACAGGGCTGCCCCTTTTCGCGCACACCGCCAGGCAAGTGAGCCGCTGTGATGCAATCGAGCGTGTTCTGGTAGCCACCGATAGCGAGCAGGTGCTGGAGTGGGGTACCCGCCTGGACATCGAGGTCGTCATGACTGACGCCGATCATCCCAGCGGAACCGATCGTGTGCAGGAAGCCGTGGAACAGCTTGGTAGCGCCTTTGACGTGATCCTGAACGTGCAGGCTGACGAGCCCGACGTGGAACCCGAGGATCTGAGGAGGCTGGTGCGCGCCTTCGAGTGTGAAACGGTCCAAGCGGCGACCCTAGCCACGCCCCTCCTCTCCGCAGACGACCTCGCCTCCCCCAACGTGGTCAAGGTGACCCGCGACGCACAGGGCCGTGCCCTGTACTTCTCCCGGGCCCCTATCCCCTGTCGCAGCCA
>Ga0302120_10001247_pt1 | contig 11904 bp, 5 predicted proteins | sample AG5_Bottom_MG_FD_203118 | JGI IMG/M metagenome (GOLD analysis project Ga0302120, IMG submission 203118) | Marine microbial communities from Western Arctic Ocean, Canada - AG5_Bottom | ecosystem: Environmental > Aquatic > Marine > Oceanic | place: Canada: Western Arctic Ocean | collected 2017-10-01 | reverse complement strand
TGCAATATGAGGTACAGATTTCACCTTGACAAATTGCACCTATTGGTGAAATCACTGCTGCTGTTCCTGCACAGAAACATTCGTCGGCCTCTAACACAAACTGAATATCCACATTTTCTTCTCTCACCTCGTAACCTCGGTGACGCGCCAAATCAATGATGCTCGCCCGTGTTATCCCTGGAAGAATAGTACCAGTAAGCGCAGGGGTGTAGATCACCCCATCCTTGACGCAGAAGAAATTGGCCGCTCCCACTTCTTCGATGTATTTGTGGTGAACAGCATCAAGATAGATAATTTCAGCAAAGCCATCACTTTTTGCATTCTGACTAGGCATCATTCCCGGTGCATAATTACCGATCGCTTTGACTGCACCCGAACCTCCTGGTGCAGCGCGGTGAAATTCGTCTGAAACTTGGAGTGCGATAGGGTGCATACCTCCTTTGAAGTAAGGACCAACAGGACAGACATAGATCATGAATGTGTATTCTGGTGCTGGCGCAACTCCAAGAATTGCTCCAGTACCCCATAAAACTGGGCGGATATATAGTGCTCCTTTCCCGGTGGGTGGTACCCAACGCGCATTTGCCGCTACAACTTGTTCAACAGCATTGAGAAATATTTCTTCAGGAACTGGCGGCATACCTAATCTTCTCGCCCCGTCAGCTAGCCTCTGAGCATTTCGCTCGGGGCGGAACAGAACAATTCCACCGTTGACGCCTCGCTGTGCTTTCATCCCCTCAAACAGCCCTTGACCGTAATTTAGAACTCCAGCCGCTGGTGAAATTGTGATATCACCATAAGGCTCTAACTCACCTTCCTGCCATTGCTCCCCTAGTTTGCAAGTCGAACTATACATCATGTCAGTTGGTGTGAAACTGAACGTCATTGAGTCCCAATTAATTGACACATCATCACTCATTTTCAATTCCCCCTACCCGCACGCGGCGGCTCATTCAAACCTCAAGACATGGACTCGGTTATCAACCGTTACCCTTTTTCGGGTTAGGAGGGTTCTTTGGGCTCTTACCATGTCGGGAGAGTTGGATGGTGCTTACAACCGTGCAAAGTTGCGTGGTACAAGGCTCCTACATGGGTAGGGATACCGATTCAGGACCTGAAACGGTGATTGAGTTGTGGTGCCGTGCGCGCGAGGGCCACTCAATTCTCCTACTGGTCACTGGAGTTCGGCCATGGTTAGAAATTTCTGTTCCCGGAAGTCCGAAAACTCCCACAAACCTTGATTATTTACTAGACCAAGTTAGGTCAAAGAAGGGAGTCACGAAAGTACACGAGCCGGTTGACAAATGGTCAGAGCGAGGTGTGAAGCCACATTGGCGGGTTGAAGTCTCTCAGCCATGGGCTGTTTCAACTGGTCCAAAAGTAAGGGAACAATTAGAGCGAGATTGGACCGTGACGAGTGCTGATATTCCGTTCATTAATCGGTTATTTATGGACAATGATATCGGGCCACATATTTCTACCGATGCCGAAGTCTTGTGGGCTAGTCAAAATGTTCCTGAAGCACTGCTTGAAGAATTACCGGAATCAGATAAAGGCGAATCTGCAAGACTTCAGGCTGCAGACAAGATTCGCAAGATAGGTGGTTCAGGACTCTACCCAGTTGACTTGATAGTGACTTGTGATTTTACGAAAGTTGTACGTTGTGAACCATTTCCCACACCTTTCGTTTTGATGTCTTTTGACCTTGAGACATCAATTGTTGAAGAGACTATTTTGTGTGCAGCAGCAGTTATCCAACAAGGGGATGGGGAGCGTGTAACCCGCGAATTTCAAGGATCTGAAAAAGAAATTCTCGCTGGCCTCAGTCAGTTGGTCAGAGAATTTGACCCTGACATTATTACCGGCTACAACATAGACAATTTTGACCTACCACGTTTGCACACTCGCATGAAGTCTCTTGCAAATAAAAGAGATTTCTCCAGTGGGGCAGATTTGTTCGGATGGGGGCGAGTGCCAATAATTGAGAGTGAAGCAAAGCGTTTGATTCCCAGCCGAGATTCTAACCGCAGAACTTGGCGAATTCATGGCCGCTGTGTCCTAGATGCATGGTGGCAAGCAAGAACTGTGTTACGGCCAAAGCGTGAGACTCTCAAATATGTCTGTAGATTGCTTTGGCCTGAAAATGAAGACCTGCAAAAGATGGATGTTGATGCATCGCAAATGGATAGAGAATGGGCTGAAAGGCCAGATGTTGTAATGGAATATTGTGTTCAAGATACCATCTTACCATTGGAAATTTTGAGAGAAATCTCCGCTGTCAAGAGAAAAGAAGCATTAGCATCCGTAGCAGCGGTCCCGCTAGAAGTAGCGATTTCAGGGACTACCTCACAATGGATTGACAGTCTTGTTATCAGACTAGCAGACAGAGAAAATATTGCAGTACCACGAACAAATAGAGGTGGCCGCGGCGAGCAAATAGTTGGCGGCTATGTACACGAAGTAGAAGCAGGAGTATCTCGCTGGATTGCTGTGCTTGATTTCAAATCGATGTATCCATCTATTATGATTTCAAACAATATCTGTTATACTACAAGAATTGACAAAAGCACTCGCCCCGATGAAGTTCCAGAATCTGGATACCATGAATCACCTCTTGGAGCAAAATTTCTACCAGTGGAAACTCGCCGTGGAATAATTCCCCGCCTCCTTGAAGATTTGATGAACTTGAGGTCTGACCACAAATCAGCCCTCAAAACAGCCCAAGAGTCAGGCGACAAAGTAGCCGAGCAATTCCACGATAAAATGCAATACGCAGTAAAAATTCTAATGAATTCTTTTTACGGAGTTTTCGCATCCAAATTCTACCGCTTCACCCACGAAGATTTGGGCTCATCAATCACCGCGTGGGCAAGATCCAACATTAAGAGCATCATCAAACAACTCGATGAAGAAGGTCACCATGTGGTCTACAGCGATACTGACAGTGTGTTTGTCGAAGCACCAGTCAAGGAAGATGCACCTTTGAAGGAACCAGCCAAAGGAGAAGACTGTACGGCGTGGGATGAGGCATCAGAAGAACTGGTCAACTTTGGTCATGAATTAGCAAACCGCTTCACCAAAGAGGGGGCTGAACTCGAGTTTGAGACCGGCCTCTCATCATTTTTCAGTCACGGAGCAAAAAAGCGCTATGTCGGTCAAGTGATATGGCCCGAACCAAAACTCCTCATTCGTGGTTATGAAGTAAGGAGAACCGATTCATTCACACTACTTACAGATGCAATGACCGAACTTTTTGAGATGATTCTTGACGGGGAATCAGATGCAGCCGTCAACATGTGTATGTCCTTGATTAACAAAGTGAAAGGCGGTAATGTCGCTCCACGAGATTTGGTGATTAGTAAATCATGCAAAGGTAAAGTTGGAGCAGGTGGGGAAATAGACTTCACCAGCGCATACGTTAATCCAGATAGAATGGTACAGGTTAGAGCCGCTAAACAGCGGATTGAGGCAGGACTCAATTTCACACCAGGGATGAAAGTTGGTTGGTTGGTGACTGATTTTAGTAAAAGCCCGATGCAAGTTGTAGCATGGTTAGAAGATGAAACAGGAGTTGAACAGACTGAATATGACCCCGAATTCTATGTCAAACGCTTGGCTACCGCCCTTGGCCGCATTACCGAAGCATTTGGTTGGAGTGGTGACGATTTAATCAAAGGGAACCGCCAAGCGAATCTTTTCAGTTTCTGATACCCTGCTCTCAGGCACCATTTGGGTGGCGAAATGTGCTAATAGAAAGCGAATGTAACCTATACGCATTACCGAATGGTTGATGACAGGCCGCCACTCGGTATAGCATGATGAAGAGACACAACGTTAGTTCAATGGTTCTCATTTTGACATTGCTTTTAGCAGCAATCTTTCCGGGTTGTTTAGAGTCATTCAATTCTAATTCAGCACCATCTACTTCCTTTTCATTACAAGAAAGTGGCACCTTGAAGGCAGGGATGTTACTTCATTTTGATGCAACGGCATCTTCAGACCCAGATAGTGACGATTTGACATATTCGTGGAATTTTGGTGACACTAATACGGCTACAGGGGACACAACATCTCACACATATAGTTCAGAAGGTGATTATATTGTCAAGTTATCAGTCTCAGATGGAGAGTTTGAAACAGAGGATACTATGACCCTGAAAATTCTTTCAGAGGATGCCGCAATCCCAATCGCAGAAATCATTACTACAAAGGATGATGATTGTGATGACGAAACTGCCTCTAGTTCAGGGACCTATATTCTCGTTTGGATTTGTGATGACGCAATGGATGAAGGAACTAGGGATTGGGACCCTTCAACAACCCTAATCCTTGATGCGAGTGAAAGCGAAGCTGGAAGCGGAGAGTCTTGGTTAGTTTCTTGGAAGTGGGACCTCAACATCTACATTGATACTGATGGGGATGGTGACAAGACCAACGATGATGATGCTGATGGAGAAACCTATTCTTGGGCCACACCACCAGGTGAATGGAAAGTACGTCTAACAGTCACAGATGACCAAGGAATGACCTCGACTGCGGAGACTTGGGTTTACGTTAATGCACGGGCAATTTGGAGCGATTTAGAGATTGGTCGTAACAATACTGCTGATAACCCTCGCCAAGAATTCACTGCTCCGCTAACATATGATTTTGAGAACTCTCACAAATTGAACCAGTTCAAGACAAGACTCGTTTATCCTAAGGAGGATCCCGGTAGTGGCTTCCCTGGAGCGGAGCAGGACAATAGAATGGACCTCTATTTCTATAACGAAACTGATGAAGATGTCCGCAATAGCAGCAGTAATTCAGATGAACAGCAAACCGATTCAGATTGTTCTGAAGATAACTACTGTTTGACTATGACATCTAGCACTGGCGATTTCCGAAATTATTTAGATGGAAGTTGGATGGTTCAAGTATTCAATACTAAACAGCAGAATGCGGAAATTATTGAAGTCCAGATAATTCTCAAATATAAATGAGGTAATTCGCGTTTCAGTGGCCTGTTTAGAGCCCCATTCAAAGAACTGTTAATCTGCGAGTGGTTCAAATAGGGATGGTCTGTCGGCGGGACACTCAAAGGAGTGTATATGCATGGGTTCACAATGGGAAGATAAGAGCAAGGACCACCTGAACATCGTTTTCATAGGTCACGTTGACCACGGAAAATCAACTACAGTAGGTCGTTTGATGCTAGACAGCGGGCACATCGAGGCTCACGTTATTGAGAAGTTCGAGAAAGAAGCGTCAGAGCGTGGAAAGGCGGGCTTCGGTTTCGCTTACGTTATGGATGGATTGAAGGAAGAGCGCGAACGTGGTATTACTATTGACGTTGCACACAAAGAATTCTACACACCTAACTATTACTTCACAGTCATTGACGCACCTGGTCACCGTGATTTCGTCAAGAACATGATTACCGGTACAAGTCAAGCAGACTCTGCAGTTCTGAATGTTGCTGCTAACGATGGTGTTAACGCACAGACCAAGGAACACGCTTTCTTGGCTAAGGTTCTTGGAGTCAAGGAACTTATCGTCAACGTCAACAAGATGGATATCTCTGGTGTTGATTGGTCAGAAGACAGGTACAACAAGGTTGTTGAAGAAGTCAAAGGCCTACTAAGAATGGCAGGTTTCAAGCCTGACGACATTCCTTTCGTCCCATGCAGTGCTATTGAAGGTGATAACGTATTCAACAAGAGTGACAATACACCATGGTACAAGGGACCTACTCTGTTCGAAGCTATTGATTCAGTGAAGATGCCACCAAAGCCAATTGACAAGCCACTTCGCTTGCCAATTCAAGACGTTTACAAGATCGGCGGTATCGGAACAGTCCCAGTCGGAAAGATTGAGACCGGTACTCTAAACGCTGGAAAGACAGTTCAGTTTAACCCTTCAGAGAAGAGTGCTGAAGTAAAGTCAATCGAGATGCACCACACAGTTGTTGAAAAGGCACAGCCTGGTGATAACGTTGGATTCAACGTTCGTGGACTTTCAGCAACCGACATCCGCCGTGGTGACGTTGCTGGATACACAGACAACCCTCCTTCATACGTACGCCACGATGAGACCTTCGTTGGTCAAATCCAGTTGATGGACATCCCAAAGGCAATTGGCGCTGGATACACACCTGTGTTCCACGCTCACACCGCACAAGTGGCTGTCCGCTTCGCTGAACTTCTTGAGAAGACCAGCAAAGGCGAGAAGACTGCTAACCCAGACTTCCTAGTAACTGGCGATGCATGTCTAGTACGTTTCGCACCAACCAAGCCAATGGCAATCGAGGAAGCATCAATATTCCCTGAACTATCTCGCTTCGCTATTCGTGACATGGGTAAGACCGTGGCTGCTGGCGTGTGCATGAAGATAGAGAAAAAGTGATTGCTAACTAATGGAGAGTACTGAGAATTAGTTTCACAGGTCGGTTTCTTCATGGCAAGCATCACAGCAATCAAAATCACTGGTATGAACCATGTTGATGTTGATAGTTTGTGTAATGGTATCAAGCAAATCTCAGAACAAACCGGCGTGGCAATGAGAGGCCCAATACCGCTTCCAACCCGCCGCTTGGTAGTTCCGTGTCGAAAAGCGCCTGATGGTGAAGGTTGCGAAACTTGGGACCACTGGGAGATGCGAGTTCACAAGCGCTTAATTGAATTAGAGATTAACTCAACCAAGGATGAAGCAGTTCTTGCACGAGTTGTTCACGGTTTGGAAATTCCAGACACCGTGACCATTGAAATTACTCTGCGCAATATCAACTAGATTCATCTTAAGCAATAGATGCATCTTCTGCGAATCCTGCTGCAATCAATCCAGATGCAAAGTCAGTTTCGCAAAACTCAACATCACCTTCCATCAGTTCTAACTTGTTGCCACCAGAATCCATAATTGCCGTTGGTAGGTCAGTTAACATCTTGATACGGATCATTCCTTCATCAACCCCAGTGGATTCACTAGTCACACTAGTTGAATCCCCGCTTCCTTCAAGCGATTCACCTTTTTCAGAATCTGATTCGCCCGAACTTGTGATGTCTGGGTTTACCATCCCTGAGGTGGGGTAGGCACTCATTTTGGCAATTCTCTGCTCTTCATCATCGTCAGGATCTTCATATGGTTCGGATTCAACTTTTTTGACCACTACCTTAGGCGGCCCTTGTCCTGTAATCCCTCCATCATCCTTGACAAACGAGTCTAACTGTACTGTACCTCGCTCAACGATAGGGGCTTGCTCGGTTTCCCCAGCCAATCCCTTTTGCAAGACATTCCATGAAACATGGTGCTTGTACTTCTCAATTAGTTCATTCAAACCATCATAAAACGCTCTCTCCGCAGCGTCATGCCTCTGCCAGTCAAGGCGAGATAGTGCACTTTTTGTTTCTCCTAGAACATCTCCATAAGGGGCTGATGCTAGATTATTCGTAGATGCATGTCTAACAAATGCAGTCAACCTGTGTTGAGTTAGATCTGCAACAGCTCTTCTGACATTCCCTTGTCGTCGGCTGAGGTTTTGTGCTTTCACACTCCATCCTTCAGATTTTCCAACATCTGCCAGTTCAATATCGATGTTTGCAAGTAGGGTTGATACTTGGGGCCAAAAATCGGGGCGGGGCAGTTCTATTGGGTGATTTTGTTTGGCTTGTTGCCGCACCAAACTGAATAATTGGTTCTCAATTACCTGCAATTGTGCTGCGCTAACTCGCGTAACTTCAGCCCCCTCGCCACTCATTTCAACTCGCCCGATTTCCCTCTGCTAGAAGGCATCCTAAGAATGCTTCACTCAAAATCATCCAATAATTTCCATAACTCAGTCATGGTTGGAGAGAGTTCAAACGAAGTGAGCACACCCAGTTATGTGCAGAGGTAGAGCCATGGCGGGTAATTCAGATACAAGGAGAGCCAGTCTTCTTGCCCTATTACTCATCATCATGCCAATGACGGCGTTGGTCTCTGCTAACCAAACTATGTGGGCAGGTCCAAGTGTTGTATCATCCCCTCTTGGCGGTGGTAATGTTACTGTTACTGGTTTCCAAGTTCCTCAAGGTGAAGAAGTGCTTGATGCTTGGCTAGAGGTCAGCGAGGATGGTATGACCGACCTTGGGACTGGTGTTGAGTGGGTTGAGGATGCCAATGGCAAACTCAACTTTAGTTGGGGTCTTTGGAACTCAACTACAGCAGACTTCTTTGATGGTGCACTGAGTCTTGATGCAAACCATTCGGTTGGTAGAATAAATGACTTTGAAACCTTGAAGCGGATAGTTCAGAATTGGCAATATGGTGGTACACCAAGTGTCTGGGAAATAAGCGATATGTTGGGTATTGCAGGACCAATCAATGGTTCAGGACGTGAATCCAGTGGTGGCTTGATTCCAATTGGAGGGGTGACTGGACGTTACATCATCGCTACTTCCGACGACCAGGCACTTCCAAATGGGGTTCACAGTTGGATGGAATCCCCCGATTTTCACGTACCAAATGTGATCAACAATTTCAATCTTACTTTTTCATATTGGCAGCATATGTATACCCCAAGCGAAGTTAACGGGAATGCTGATGGCGCTTGGGTTGAGGTGAGTATTGATGGTGGTGCAAATTGGGATTATATCACCCCTGTAGGGGGCTACAATAACCGTATTAATTCTGCAGCACCAGCTCCCAACGGCAGCGGTGGTTCAAATTTTGAAGTGTGGGCTTCACCTAATGCAACGGGATGGCAACAAGGAAAATTCAACCTTGATAACTATCCGGGAATTGCTAATGCTAGCAATGTCCGCTTCCGTTTCGTTGTTTGGACAGATGTCAACTCAACAGTCCAAAGACCAGGAATGTTCCTTGACAATGTGAACCTTACCAATTCTGGAGCAGAGTTTGGTTCTTGGTTCCATGGTAATCTATCAAATTACTATGCAGACGGTGCTAATTCATTCCTTTCATTTGAAGTCAATCTCTCAAACGCAAGTGGCCCTATCATGTTAGACTATGCCGTTGATTTTGATATGGAGGGGGACATCTATGACAATTTCAACTGGGAATGGTCACTCAACAATTTCACATGGACTTCCTTCTCCCCTCAGATGCCTTCTTTTGGAGTTCTCATTGGAGGTCAAATCTATGTTGATGATTCAAGAGGTTGGAAACCTCTTTCACATCCTTTACCGCAATCACTCGCTGGTAACTCTTCTGTTTACATCCGCGTCTACCTTGAGACAGACTCATTCCCTGGTTCAGGTTTTGGTGGTACAACTCTAGACCCACCAGAAGGATTGTTTATCGACGATGTGCGAATATCTTCAGGGACAACGGGTAACCAAACAACACATCTTCATCTGAATTTCACAGACGTCAATAACGGTAATGCTACACACGGAAACATTGGTTCAGGGTTAGACGAGTGGCAACATCTAACCACTCACGGTGTAAATGGCCCTTCCTATCAAGCCGACTCTTTTGAGAATTCACCTCTGCTCCCTGAGGGTTGGGTAATCGATACAGACCGTGGCACTGGGTGGGAATTCCGTGCTCACAATACCACGTGGGTATACGGCCCAGATACTCCCGATTCAGGTTCTTATTACGCAGGTATTGTATTTTCAGAAATCTATCAACCGAATACTTGGACGCATTTGATATCCCCCGCTTTGGCAATTCCTGTCGGTAGCCATGCGCGGATTTCATTCAACCAATTTATCTGTGCTGAACCTGGTTGGGATGGTGGTGTTGTTTACATCTCAACCGACGATGGTCGTACTTGGATTCCTTATGGCCAGAATGAACCCGATTTCTATGATACTCAACAGAATCAGAATCCGGCTTCAGATATCTACAATTTGTGGGCAATGGATGGCAGTAATTCAAAGCCTACTTGTTATGGACAGCGTGGTCCTAGTAATAACAAATCATGGGTTACTAAGGAGGCTGATGTTAGTCAGTATGGTGGCCAAGCAATAAAATTACGATTTTCGTTTTATTCCGATCCGCTATTGGAAGCGGATGGCTGGTATCTTGATGATGTTGGACTTTATGTTGACTGGTTTGAAGAGCAGGGAACTTGGACAAGCGATTTAATTGATACAAGTAGAAATGGTTTAGGAACGATAGATATCGATGCTACAGTCCCGTATGGAACTTGGGTCCACTGCTCACTAATAGATGAAAATGGTGCAACTCTATTAGGAATGGGAAATCTTAGTTTCCCAGTAATTCCGTTACCCGGTTCACTTGGTGAAAAGGTGAGAATCAAATTAGAGATTGGAACTACTGAACCCGAATTAACACCAAAGATTCACGCATTGTATGTTGGAGGGACAAATATCTTCTCAGCAAGAGATGCATCAAATGGTTGGGTAATATCACCATACCTTGATTTGAATCAAACATCAGGTAACCTAACAAATTCAGGGTTAGCTACCCATTCAGTCACAGGTCCTCTAATTTATGCGAATAGTCCAATGGAGATATTTGAGTTATCAGGGGTGGGCGCCGGCGTTCTTGTGACATTGTTAGACGAGAGAGGAGTGTCATTCAATCATGGGTCCTTAGGAAATAAAACAGTTCAAAGGACAATACCTCTAACGGCATATCGGGTTCAAATTGACCTACAGCCAGGGGGCTGGATTAATTCACTAAAAGTTTCAGGGCGAATTCTTCAACCTGGATTAAATGTCTCAATAGATGTTGGTGACGATGGGTCAATTGATTGGGCATTCACTGAAGGAAATGATGGACGCGGTCAACTTGGATGGCAGGATTCTCTAATGTTATCCAATTCAAGAAGTGCAACCACTGATTCTCAATGGAACGGCATGAATTTCATATCTCTACTAATTCCAAATGGTGCAATTGTAACGGGGGGTGTGGTCGGTGTGCAAACTTATCAGCAGTCTGTTGAGGTTAATCTTTCAATAGGTGGGGCATCACTGCTTAATCAGCAAACTATTGAAAATGGGTTGGGAATTATGGTACCATTAAACACGGCAGTCATTCAATCCATCAACGCTCAAGTTGGTATGCCTTTTCAAAATGCAACTAGGGATTGGAAGCAAATTCCAATTTTATTGGATACAACTGATTTAACCCAAATCCGTATTTATGGAGTGAACTACATCCTTAGAGATAACGTATCAGGCCTTGGGCCAGTAGTTTCTCAGGCGGTAAATGCAAGTAGCCCAGTCAATGGGACTTACAGCATTCCAGTTCGAGTTGATTCAGAGGCTGGCGGCATCGGATTGTGGGGTGGGGTAGAGCATGCTCCACTTTTGGTTAACGAAGTGGTCTCAGTTCCAGAAACTTGGCTTCCAGACCGACCCACTATCATCACTACTGAACTAACACATTTGTATGCACGTGAACTGTTGGCTAGTGCTAATCTAACGTTGACAGCGCCTAGCGGGGATTTGATTTCATTCTCCATTTCAGATCTTTCAAGCACCCCTACATTCACTCAAAATAGTGGGGGCGGCCAAGTATCATTTGATACAACATCTACGACAATTTCAACAATTGAAAGAGGCTGGCAGATTGAATGGCATCTACAAACGGAATGGAGTTGGGACGATGTCGATTGGCTAGATGTTGCTGCTGATTCTTGGGCAGTTAGTGGCGTCAACCTTGCTGATGATATTGTCAGAATCGGCATCGGCTCAAAAGCAGTTGAGAATGATATGGAAATAGATACTTGGGAAGTTAGGAACCAAGATGGAAACCTGCTTTCCACCCGCGGCTCGCCAGCGTATCCATTTGAAATCGCCGCTGGTTCAATTGTTGAGGTCTCTGGCAAAGTCCGCTTTGAAGATTCAACAATGCGTCCTTCTAATGACAATTTTCAGGTCACAATCCAATCTGAACATATCAACGGAACATCCCAAGTCGTTGCCTCAAGTGGCTCAAACGGTCTGTGGAACG
>Ga0302120_10001246_pt1 | contig 11910 bp, 8 predicted proteins | sample AG5_Bottom_MG_FD_203118 | JGI IMG/M metagenome (GOLD analysis project Ga0302120, IMG submission 203118) | Marine microbial communities from Western Arctic Ocean, Canada - AG5_Bottom | ecosystem: Environmental > Aquatic > Marine > Oceanic | place: Canada: Western Arctic Ocean | collected 2017-10-01 | reverse complement strand
CCGGACTCCATTTGAGGAAGCTGCGCAGAAGCCAGATCCTCTCGGTGTGCGCGAGGAATTTGGTTGGCCTAAGGACGCCTTTGTGATGATTTGCGTGGCGCGCTTCGCTGCACAAAAAGCTCACGAGGTCCTGCTGCAGGCCCTTAATGCAGCCCGCCGGGACGAGCGCGTGGGATCGCGCATGCGACTCCTATTGGTGGGGGATGATCCCTTTGGAGAGGGCAAGCGCAATGCCGAGGACGAGGCTTCGCGGCTGGAACTGGGAACCCTGGTGCAGTTCGCTGGCATCCGGCGCGACGTGCCCCGGCTGATGGCCGCCAGCGATTTGTTCGTGATGGCTTCCCGTTGGGAAGGACTCGGGTTGGTATTTCTTGAGGCCATGGCCTCCGGGGTGCCCGTGGTCTCCACCGATGTTTCCGCCATCCCCGAGGTAGTCCTAGACGGAGAGACCGGTCGGCTGGTGCCCAAGGATGACCCCGGACGTCTGGCGGCGGGCATGTTGGAGGCTGCTCTGGATCCCGAACTTTGCGCCCGTTGGGCGAAGGCCGGGGCCCTGCGAGTTGCATCGGATTTCGGCTTGGATCGCATGGTGGACGAGACCCTCGCGATCTACAAAGAAGTGCTGGCCGCCCAAGGAGCCTGAGCTTCGCGGTCCTGGACTGGATATGCTATAACAGAGGGCGTGTGGTCCCTTTCCTTGATCCTATGCTTGCCCCTCGGCGTTGAGTTCGAGGATGACTTGGCCAGCGCCGCCCGGGACGTGTTGGCCCGTCAGTGCTTTGCCTGTCACGGTCCTGATCAGGAGGCGCGCAAGGCCCAATTGCGACTGGATGAGCGCGAGGCATTTTTAGTCGGAGGCAAGAGCGGCAGCGTTTTGGATCCAGGTGACGATGGCGTCAGCCTGCTGGTTCAGCGGATCACGGACCCGGCTGACCCCATGCCCCCTGCGGATTCGGGGCACGCGCTCTCTGCAGATGAGATCGACCTGTTGACCGAGTGGGTGCAGGCGGGGGCCCCCGCATCCCAGCATTGGGCTTTTGTGGGACCGGTCCAGCACTCGATCCCCGAGACCCGGGACGGCTCTTGGGCCCGATCGGACCTGGATCGTTTCGTCCTCGCGCGCCTTGAGGCCGAGGGTTTACAGCCCACCGACAGCCGGGATCCTTTTGGGCTCGCGCGCCGCTTGTCCTTCGATCTGCGCGGGTTGCCCCCCAGTTGGGAAGAGGCCGCTGCTTACGCGGCGGATCCTAGCGACGAGGCATACCGGGCTCTGGTCGAAAAGTATCTGGCCGACCCAGCTTACGGGGAACGCTGGGCTGCGGTTTGGTTGGACCTCGCCCGCTATGCGGACTCCATGGGCCATGGGTCTGACCCCCTGCGCACGATTTGGCCCTACCGGGATTGGGTGATTGATGCCCTCAACCGCAACCTGCCCTACGATCAATTCAGCCTGGAACAATTGGCCGGGGATCTTTTGCCCGAGCCGACCCAGGCGCAACGGTTGGCCACCGCCTTTCATCGCAACACCATGACCAACACCGAAGGGGGCACGGACGATGAAGAGTTCCGGGTTCTCGCGGTCAAGGATCGCACCAACACGACCTTTGCGGTGTGGATGGGCCTCAGCATGGGTTGCGCCGAATGCCACAGTCACAAGTTTGATCCCATCAGCCATGATGACTATTACTCGGCCTTTGCCATCTTCAACCAGACCGCCGATGCGGATCACAGTGATGATCGGCCACACCTTGAAGTGTTGGCCGGGTCGGATTTAGAGCGGGCGCAAGACTTGGGCGTAGAGATCAGCGCGCTGCATGGGGAGCGTGATGGGGCCCAGTCGGATAAAAATCTGTTAGCGGACCTTGTCCAGCGCCAAGGGGCCCTGGACAAATCCTGGCTGCCCGTGACCAAGATGCTGGCCGCGGGAACGGAGGGCACGACTGGCACCCTGACGGAGGATGGGCTCATGCTGCTGGGCGGCCCTAACCCGGACCGTGAGCACCTCGTCTTGACCTTTGAAAGCGGGCCCTTGAGAGCCCTGCGCCTCACGGCCAAGGCAGATCCGTCCTTGCCCGGGGGCGGCCCGGGCCGTTCCACAAACAACGGGAACTTTGTGCTCAGTCATTTGGAGGCGCGCCTCGTTCCCGATCCACCCTTGGTGCTCCTAGCCAAAACCGTACGCATCGATTTGCCCGGCGCCAAGCGCATCCTCTCCCTAGCCGAGGTGGAGATCCTTTCCGGTGGCCTCAACGTGGCCGGTGGAGGAACCGTGACCCAGTCCAGCGTGGCCTATGAAGGCCCTCCTGAGTTGGCGGTGGACGGCAACACCAGCGGCGATTTCACCAAGGGATCGGTGACCCACACGCTTACGGAAGACGATCCCTGGTGGCAGGTCGAGTGGCCCGTCGCCCATGGAATCGAAGAAGTCGTGCTCCACAACCGAACGGGCGCTGACCTAGAAGCGCGTCTGGCCGGAGTGGTGGTTAGTTTCCTGGATGATGGGGGGCAGGTGATCTGGCGCACGACCCTCGAGCAAGTGCCCACCCCGTCCTTGGGTTTTCATCCCGGGCGCGATCCCATGCGGGTGCCGATCCAGACTGCCAGCGCGAGCTTTTCCCAAACCGATTGGAGCGTCGAGAACGCGATTGATCTGCGCTTGGATGGGAAGTCGGGCTGGGGAATTGGACCCGGCCAAGGAAACAGCCACGAGGCAATTTTCGGCTTGGATTTCCTGGCCCCGGCGGGGGAATGGACGCTTGAGTTGTGGCAGGATTATGGCACTCAGCACACCATCGGGGCCCTGCGGCTGGCGACGAGTGCCGCCCCCGGGGAACTGATCGCCCTCGACGATGCGCTCGCGCAGGTCCTTCATAAGCCCGAGCTGGAATGGAATGAGCAAGAGCGAAGCAGCCTCTTGATCCAGGCGCGGCTCAGCGATCCAAAGTTACTCCACTTCCAACAGGAGATCGATGCCCTGCAAGGTCAACTCGATGCCCTGCCGCGTACCCGGACGCCCATCATGAGGGCCATGGCCCCGGACAAACAGCGTGAATCCCACGTGTTGATCAAGGGCAATTTCCTTTCCCCCGCTAGGCCTGTCCCCGCGGCCGTACCCGCCGCCTTTGTGCGGGGATCAACCCCCAGCAATCCCACCCGTCTGGACCTGGCGCGCTGGCTGTGTTCGAGTCAAAACCCCCTCACCGCCCGAGTGCATGCGAACCGGCTTTGGGCGCGCTTGTTTGGCGCAGGGCTTGTGCGTACCGAGGAGGACTTTGGCCATCAAGGCAGCGCCCCCAGTCACCCGAAGCTGCTTGATTGGTTGGCCCTTGAGTTCATGGCTTCCGGCTGGGATCAAAAAGCTCTGCTGCGGACCATGGTGCTCAGTTCGACCTATCGCCAAGATGCCCAGCGGAGCCAACGGAAGACCAGCTTGGATCCGGAGAATCAATGGCTTTCCCGCGGACCCAGGGTGCGCCTCGAAGCGGAAATGGTGCGCGATCAAGCCCTGGCCATGAGCGGCCTGTTGACCCAAAAGATCGGCGGCCCCAGCGTCTTCCCTCCTCAGCCCCCGGGCCTATGGCAAGCGGCGTTCAACGGCCAGCGTGATTGGAAGACCGACCGGGGAGAGGACCGCTTTCGGCGTGGGGTGTATGTGTTTCTGCGACGCAGCACGCCCTATCCCATGCTCGAAACATTTGATGCGCCCTCCCGGGAGAACTGTACGATCCGCCGCATTGCCACCAACACACCCCTGCAAGTTTTTGTGACCCTCAACGATCCGGTGTTCCATGAGGCCGCCGTGGCCCTTGGGCGCATGATCGTCGAGCAGGGTGGGAGCAGCCCCGTAGAGAAAGCACGTTTTGCCCTGCGTCGCACCCGGTTGCGTCCTGCGGATCCCGAGCGACTGGCCATCGTGGAGAAACTGTTTGCCGCGGAACTCCAGCGTTTCGGAGAGGACAAAGCGCAAGCCCTGGAGTTCGCCGCCCCCGGAGATTCTCCCCTTGGTGGTCTGCCCGAGGGCGCTGACCCCGCCGAATACGCCGCTTGGACTTTGGTGGCGGGAACTCTTTTAAATCTGGACGAGGTGTTGACCAAATGAGTGGCCCCCAAGAGCCCCTTTCCCGGCGTGGTTTGCTCTCGGCCGGTGGCGCAGGTCTTGCGGGACTAGCGGGGCATGCTCTTGGAAGCGGCTTCGCTGGCTCCCCCCGGGCCAAGCGCGTGATCTGGTTGCAAATGTCCGGTGGGCCTCCCCAGCTTGACATGTTCGACATTAAGCCAACCCTCAACCGGCTGCATGGGACCCTTTGTCCCATGGAGTTCATCGAGGGCAAGCGTTTGGCGTTCATCAAGGGTCGACCGACCCTCTTGGGTTCTCCCTGGCGGAACTACCAAGTGCCCAGCACGGGCTGGACCGTCAGCGAGCACTTGCCCCATTTTGCCTCCATCGCCGAGCACACCACCCTGGTGCGCTCCATGCACACAGATCAGTTCAACCACGCCCCCGCGGATTTGATGATGTTCACGGGGAATGCCCAGCCGGGGGCTGCCTCCATGGGGGCCTGGGCTAGCAGTGAATTGGGTAGCTTGAACCCCAACCTGCCTAGCTACTGCGTGTTGGGTTCGGGGGGCAGCGATCCCACCGGGGGCAAGAGCACCTGGGGCGCTGGGTTCTTGGCCAGTCAACATCAAGGGGTACGCCTGCGTAGCAAGGGCGAGCCGATCCTGTATGTGCAGGATCCTGCGGGTCTTTCCCGTCCCGGCAGGCGTGCGGGTTTGGATGCCCTCTCCCAGCTAAATGGTTTGACCGCCGAACAAAGCGGTGATCCTGAAGTGCGCGCACGTATGGAACAGTACGAGCTGGCTTGGCGCATGCAAAGCAGCGTGCCGGATGTGGCTGACCTGAATAAGGAACCAGCCCATGTGCTTGAGGACTATGGGGTGACCCCAGGCGAAGCGTCCTTTGGAGCCAATTGCCTCTTGGCCCGACGCTTAGTGGAGTCCGGCGTGCGTTGGGTGCAGCTCTTTGATTGGGGTTGGGACCTGCATGGCACCAGCACTGGAGATGATCTGGTGGACACGTTCCCCAAAAAGTGCCTTTCCGTGGATCGACCCATCGCTGCCCTGGTGCGGGATTTGCATCGCCGGGGCCTGCTGGAGGACACCCTCGTGGTCTGGGGCGGTGAGTTTGGCCGCACGCCCATGAATGAGGCGCGATTTGGCTCCACTCGACTGGGCCGGGACCATCACGCGGATTGCTTCAGCATGTGGTTTGCTGGGGCAGGCATTCGGGGGGGAGAGGTATATGGGGCCACCGATGAGCTGGGCTATAGCATTGCGCGCGACCCGGTCAGCGTGCGTGATTTGCAAGCCACCATGCTTTGGTCCTTGGGCATTGATCCCTACTCCACTAGTGTGCGGCACCTAGGTTTGAACAGACGCTTGATCGGCCCCACTAACGAGGGCCGTATCATGCACCACTGGTTCGCCTAAGAATGCCATGACACAAACCAACTGGATGACGCCCGAGTGCGCAGCTTTGCCCTTTGAGATACGCCGCGAAGTGGAAGACTTTGAGGTCCAGGAATTAGCTCTCTACCCTGCTACGGGCGAGGGTGGGCACCTGTACATCACCATCGAAAAGACGGGCCTGGACACGGCCCGGGCTAAGCGAGTCCTCGCTAAGCATTTCGATCTCGACCCGCGCACGATCGGGCACGCAGGACAAAAGGACGCTCGGGCGGTGACCCAGCAACGATTGTCCCTGGAAGGGATCAGCGTGGAACAGGCCATGGCCTTTGAGCATGCGCGCATGCGTATTATCGATGCGACGCTCCACGGGCATAAATTGCGCCGTGGACATCTTGCCGGCAACCGTTTCAGGATCTTGTTGCGCGACTTGCCTGAGGGGAGCAAAGTCACAGTGGACAAGGTCATGCAGCTCTTGCAAGAGCGCGGCGTGCCCAATCGCTACATGGCCCAGCGCTTTGGCCAAAAGGGGGACAACGCCACCATCGGGCGCATGCTGGTGCTGGGGGATGTTCAGGGGGCCCGTGAAGCCGCCCGGGGTCAGGGGCATAAGCACTGGCCGAAGGCCTTGCGGACCCTGATGGTGGGGGCTTGGCAGGCGCAGATTTTCAACGCTGTGTTGGAGGCCCGCATGGGCTGGGAAGGGGGATTGCAAACCGTCTGTCCCGGCGACCTGGCGATCCGCCATGAAAGCGGCGGGATATTCTTGGTTGAAGAAGAGGCGGATGCTTCGAGGGCGAAAGACTTGGAGATCAGCGCCAGCGGCCCTCTGCCTGGTCGGCGAGCCCGTCTGCCGGAAGGGGCAGTGTTGGAATTGGAAGAGGGAGCGCTCGCGGCGGATGGGGTCTCGAATGAAGACTTGCAACGCACGGGCCCGTTCCTGTCTCGCCTTGGGGCACGCCGGCCCCTGCGAGCTCTGGTTAGCAATGTCAGCACAGAGGAGACTCCCGATGGGTTGTGGGTGGTTTTCGAGTTGCCCCCGGGTGCTTTTGCCACCGCGGTTATCGATGAGGTGGGGAAAGGCCTCGGGGTGGGCTGGGGACTTTCGGTCACACCTTCCCAAGGGGAAGTGCAGTAGGGGGCCTTGTGCTGCCGATGTAGAAGGGTCTATGGATCTCCACTCCTCCGATTTCCCAGAGCTGTCTCCGATTGTCAGCGCCCCTGAAACGGGCGCGGGCAGTGCCGGAGGCGTGCCCGAAAATCGGGGACTGGATCGCCGGGAGAGTGCCACCCCACGCCTTTCCTTCTATGCCCTCTTTGGTGGTCGCCGCGCCCGGGTGCGTCGGGCCGAGGAAAAGGAGGGCTCTTTTGTGGATCGCTATCGCAAAGGAGTTGTGCTGCTGATTGCCTGGACCGCTCTGATGAATGCCGGGGACAGTATCTTTACCTTGATTCACCTGCAGTCCGGGGGCATCGAGCTGAATCCCGTGGCTGAGGCCCTGCTGCGCACCGGGCGCGTGGGGTTTGTGCTGAGCAAGGCGTTTCTGATCACCATCGCGCTCTTGGTGTTGGTCCTACACAAGAACTTCCTTTTGGCCCGTTGGGGCCTTTTTGTGGCCGCCGGGACCTACACCCTGCTGAATCTGTACCACCTGAGCCTCTTTCGCTGAGGGTGGGGGGCGAATCCGGCCTGCCGGGGCGCTAGGATCGTCCCATGGGAGCGATCCCTTCCCTCCTCAAGGGGAAGAAAGCCCCGTCCCCAGCGTCTGACCTCCGTGCATCCTACCCCTTCGATTTTGAACGCCCCTTCGATCTTGATCCTCGGAGGCGCAGGTTTCATTGGCCGCGAATGCGCCCGAGACTTGCTCGGCCGCGGCTGGCGCGTGGTGGTTTTGGACGACCTGTCGGCGGGGGACCAGGCGCAACTTAGCCGTGTCGCCCCAGGGGCGGAGTTCCACGAGGGGGACGCAAGGGATTCCCAAAACCTGGCTCGGCTTCTTCGGGAACTGGGGCCTTTCCAAAGAGTCTTGCACTTGGCTGGACGGGTTGGAGTCGGTTGTGTCCTTGATGATCCAGAAGGCTGCAGAGCTTTGACCCGAGACCTGGCCCAATCCGTTTGCGAGGCCCTTGGGTCTTTGCCCCAAGCCCAACGGCCACGGATCTTGGCCGCTTCCACCAGCGAGGTCTATTGCGATGGGCAGGGGCTCTTGGGTGAAGATGCGCCCTTGCGTTCCGCCAAGGGGCAAGGACGTTGGGCCTATGCCGCTTCGCGGGTCGAGGCCGAGCAGGTCTTGGACCGGTGGTGGACGAACTTACATGGCTCGCGGGACCGCGACGCCCAGGGTCCGATCCACCTGCGCTTTTTCAATGTGACCGGCCCCGGTCATGACCCTCGCACCGGAATGGTCTTACCGCGCTTCATCCAAGCGGCCCGTGCTGGTGAGTGTTTGCCCGTACATGGTGACGGTTTGCAAGAGCGCACCTTTGCCCATGTACGTGATTTGGGAAAAGATATTGGGGACTTGATCGAGATGGGCAACGCCCCCGGCGGGCCTCTGAATCTGGGGGGGGTGGCGCACACCTCCATGATCGATCTGGCGCGGCTGGTGCTTGAGGCCGCGGGTCAGCCCATGGATCGCATCGCCCATGTGGATCCCTGCGCCGTGCATCCCTCCTTTGAAGAAGTGCGCCGGCGCGCACCGCAATTGGATCGAGCCCACAAATTGGGGCTGTGCCTAGGACACCGCGACCTGTTTGAGTTGGTGCACGAGATGCTCGACTCTCCGGCTGATTTCGATAACCCGGGCTCCCATACCCTGCTTCCGTGCGCATCGCCCGCGTCCTTACCCGCCTGAACCTAGGCGGGCCCGCACGCCAGACCTTGGCGAGTGACCCGATCTTGCAAGCCCGGGGCCACACCCTGAGAGTTTTTGCAGGCCAACCGGAACCGGGGGAAGGGAACCTGGTGGATTTACTGCGCGCCAAAGGAGTTGAGGTGACCACCATTGCGGGAATGCGCCGGAGGCCCAGCATGTGGGGTGATTGCCAGGCGCGACGCGCCCTGCGCCGAGCCTTCGCCGAATTCCAGCCGGACCTCGTGCACACCCATGCGTCCAAGGCGGGTTGGCTCGGGAGACGCGCGGCCTGGGCCGCCGGGTTGCCCACGGTGCACACCTTTCACGGCCATGTTTTGGAGGGGTACTTTCCCGGACCCGTGTCACGCTTTCTCATTCATACGGAGCGACGCATGGCGCGGCGCACGGACCAGATTTTGGCAGTGGCTCATCAGACCGCGGACGATCTGGTGCGTCTTGGGGTCTGCGCCGAGGAAGATCTGGTGGTGGTTCCTCCGGGGGTAGATCTGGATCCGTTCCTTTCGATTCGGGCCCGCTCAGGTTTCGTTCGCCGAATGGTGGGGGCTGGGGAGGATGACTTTTTGGTGGGTGTCGTGGGCCGCCTGGCTCCGGTCAAGCGCCCTGAGTTGGCGATTCAAGTGTTTGAAATGTTGGCCCAGCGGCATCCCAAGCTGCATCTGGTGTATATCGGTGACGGGGCTCTTTGGGGCGATTTGGCCCGGCGCATTCAAAACGGCTCCGAAGCGGTGAAAGAACGCGTGCACATGATCGGCTCCCAAGCCAACATGGTGGCTGTGATGAGCGATCTCGATGGGGTACTGCTGACATCCTCGAATGAGGGGGCGCCGGTTTGTCTCTTGGAAGCCGCGGCCTCCGGGCTCCCGGTGGTGGCTAGCTCCGTGGGGGGCGTGCCCGAAGTTGTGGCCCATGAACGCACGGGCTGGCTAGGGGAGGGCGTCGATGATTGGGCCTTTGGTTTGGATCAGTATCTGCAGGACGGGCGCTTGGCCCGGGAAAGTGGGCAACGGGCGCGGGTCAAGGTTGGCAAGCGTCACGGGGCCGAGGCCCTAGCGGATCGGTTGGAAGCTGTTTATTCAGGGGTTCTCGCAGGGGCATCCAAGATCAAGGTGGCCCCATGAATCTATTGATGGTGAGTGGTGATCGGCAGGTTTCGATCGGCGAGCGTGGACCCTTTGACTCCATGCAGGAAGAGTTCTCCAAGCACTTTGAGCGTATCGATGTGCTTTGCCCTAATCCGGGCAAACCCCAAACCGTGAATCGGATGCACGGCAATGTGCACTTGCATGTTGCGCCTTGTGGGCGCTTGGGCATGGCCCGTTGGATCAGCCATCGGGGTGTGGAGCTGATTAAGGAACACGGTCATGGAGTGATCACTTCCCATGACTATGGCTGGTTTTACAATGGCCTTGGGAGCGCCCAATTGTCTGCGCGTACCGGTGTGCCGTACCTATCCGAGATCCACCACGTGCCGGGGTATCCCTTTGCTGCTGATTGGCGCGAGCGCCGTGATCGCGTGATCGCCCGGGCCTATTTACGCTTTGCACGCAAGCGTGCGGCCGCCTTCCGCGTGGTCAATCAAAAGCAAATGCCGGACCTGTTGTTGGGCTGGGGAGTTCCCGCTGCCAAAATCTTGGTGCTCCCGTCGGTGTATCTAGACCTCAATGTGTTTCGACCGTTCGAACCCGCGCCGAAACCGGTCTACGACTTGTGCTTTGTGGGTCGTATGGTCAACAACAAAGGCATGAACCACGTGCTCAAGGCGCTGGAAGTTCTCAAAAGTCGGGGGCAGGATTTCTCCATCGTGCTCGTGGGTCGCGGTCCGGAAAAAGACCGTTGGCAAGCTCAGGCCAGCGGCTCGGGCATCAGAGCTTCCTGGATTGAGTGGGTCGATCGGCCCGAGGATTTAGCTCAGATCTATGCCACAAGTCGGCTGGTGATTTGCGCGTCCTCTTGCGAGGGGGGGCCTCGGTTCACGGTGGAAGCCATGGCCTGCGGAACGCCGGTGGTCTCCACGCCGGTCGGAGTCATGGGAGACCTGCTGGCCGATGGACTGTGCGGCCGCTTGACAGGTTTCGATCCCTGGAGCATGGCGGCGGCCATTTCTGACTGCCTGGCCGATGAAAGTGTGCGTTTGGCCATGGGCCGGGAGGCTGCCCAGCGGGCATTGACCTATGAACGCTCCCGTGCCATTGCGACCTATGCGGATGGCGTTAAGGCCCTAGCCCGGGCCCACCCTTCTTGAGGGCGATTCTCCAGGGCGCATTGTTGGGCAGAGCTCGGCCGGGACGGGCCTTGGGATTGCTGGGTCTGGGGGGCTAGACTGACTCACCGTGCGTCTTCTGTTCATCACCCAGGTTCTCGACCGCAACGATCCGATTCTGGGTTTCACCGTCCGATGGATCGAGGGGCTCGCACGTCTCACGGATCGCGTGCGCGTGATCGCCCTTGAGGTGGGGGACACGGAAGGGCTGGGAGACAATGTGGACTGGCGCGTGGTGGGCCGGCAAGGTCGCATCAAACGCTACCTCTTGTTTCGCCGTCACCTGAAGGAGGCCTTCGACGATGGCTTTGGTCACGTGCTGACCCACATGGTGCCCCGCTACTCTCTGGTCGCCGCGGGCCCTGCCCGGCGTGCGAGGGCCCGGCACTTCATGTGGTACACACATGCGGGAGTTGATGGGCGTCTGCGCCGAGCCGTACAGAAAGTCGAGTGTGTGTTCACCGCAAGTAGCGAGTCTCTGGGCCTCGATCCCTCCAACAAGGTGGTCACCGGGCATGGCATCGACTTGGTGCCCTTCCCACGCATGCCCCTTCCCACCAAGGGACCCCGGGTGTTGCTTTCCGCTGGACGGTTGACCCCTTCCAAGGACCCGAAGACGATCTTGCAAGCGCTTGCGCTCTTGCTTGAGGAAGGACGCGATGTTTGCTTGGAATGGGCGGGAGGAGCCTTGGCCCAGGGCGACCCCGCTTTCGGCGCGGAGGTACACAATCTGGTGGAGTCTTTGGGCCTTGAGCAGCGCGTGCGGTTCCTGGGCCCCGTGCAACCAAGCTCCATGCCGGAAATCTACCAACGGTCGAGTTTGTTCCTTTCCGCCAGCCGAACCGGCAGCGTGGATAAGGTCGTGCTGGAAGCCATGGCCAGCGGGCGCGGGATCGTGACCTCGAACCCAAGCTTTCCCCCGTTGCTCACATCCCTAGGCGCGGAACGATCCGGGCGTCATGTGTTTGAAGAGGGCAACCCCGTGGAACTTGCGGCCAAGACCGGCGCCCTCTTGGATCTGGACCCCGGCGAGCATGAGATGCTCGGGGACGATCTTCGCGGGATTATCGAGCGTGACCATGAGGTGGACGCCTTGATGGCCCGGCTGGTGGAACGTATGGGGGCGCCCCTGTGAGCAGCCCCTCCTTGGATCAGGTCAGCGTGGTGATTGTCTCGTGGAATGTGCGGGACCAACTGCAAAAGGCCCTCGAGCTATTGGCCCCGAGCCCCGAGCTTGAGGTGATTGTGGTGGACAACGCCAGTGGGGATGGGAGCGCACAGATGGTGGCGAAGCAGTTCCCCGGGGTG
>Ga0302120_10001245_pt1 | contig 11912 bp, 13 predicted proteins | sample AG5_Bottom_MG_FD_203118 | JGI IMG/M metagenome (GOLD analysis project Ga0302120, IMG submission 203118) | Marine microbial communities from Western Arctic Ocean, Canada - AG5_Bottom | ecosystem: Environmental > Aquatic > Marine > Oceanic | place: Canada: Western Arctic Ocean | collected 2017-10-01 | reverse complement strand
TTTAGCGGATGCAGCGCCGGTGCTGCCAGCAGGTAGTTATTACCAGATGAGCGCTGACTGACCAGTACCCGTCCCAAGAAAGCGAACGAACCCATGCCCAAACTGAACATGAACAGAGGAAAATGAAGAGCAAAACGCATCTCCTGCCAGGTAAAGGCGCGACGATACTCTTCAACCAGTACCGCATCGCTCTCAACCCCTTGCCCCACTAGATAGCGCAGACCGATGGATGCGACCATGGCTACGACCGCAAGGAGTGCAGGAAAAAGGAGAATGTTACGCTTTTTTGCGAAGTCGACATTTTGCCGCCATTCCTCGCGGAACATCATTTTGTATGTGGTCATAAATGATTCTGAAAGGCTAGGAACCGAGTAGAGTCGGTGATCAACTTCGGTCGATATATTTCTCAATTCAGGATTCGGGATATACTCATCCCAATCGGTGCTGGAGATGGAGTTGGTCAAGGGTTATTCCTCCTCGCTCATTCCATCGCCAACCCCTTCAGCATCAGCGATGGTATGTCCGACAAGTCGGATAAAAACATCTTCTAGAGTCTCATTCTCATATGCCTTCAAATCAGCGATGGTACCAGCAGCCAATACTTTGCCACTGTCTATTATCGCAACTCTGGTACATAGCCGCTCTGCGACTTCAAGAACGTGACTACAAAGGAAAATTGTCCCACCCTCGGCTACATGATTCAACAACCGCTCACGGCACTTTCTCTGATAGATAGGGTCGAGGTTGGCAAATGGCTCGTCGAGGAAATATAACTTTGGCTCGTGGATGAAAGCGCTGGCCAGCATTACTTTCTGACGCTGGCCTTTGGAAAGATCTCGACACATAGTGTTGCGCTTTTCCTTAAGCCCGAACCAGTTTATCCAGTACTCAACTTTTTCGTTGATGTCAGAAATGCCGCGCAGGGTGCAGACGAATTCTAGGAATTCTGCTGGCGTCAGGTAAGATGGTGGTGATTCAGATTCGGGGACGATGCCGATGTTGGCCTTCAGGAGTTGCGGCTCGGTTTCGGCATCGATACCCAATACTTCGACCCGGCCGAGCGAAGGCTTCAACTGCCCAGTGAGCAACTTGATGAAAGTAGATTTCCCTGCCCCGTTGGGGCCGAATACACCAAAGAATTCACCCGCGTGCACACGTACGTTCAAAGGATGTAAGGCAACAAAATCTCCGAATCTTTTGGCCAAATCCTCGGCTATCACCAAAGGTTTCTCGGAGTGGTCTGTGCCTTCTTTACCAGCCATTTCCATACCCAGCGCGGTGGCCGAAGTAAAGGGCTCTTATCTAGGTCGCGTGGTTGAATGCCTGATTTGGCAGAGCCAATCGTCATTTAGCGAGGAGTCTTCCCCCTACCATGAGCAAGCCCCCTCAATCTGATGAAGTGTCGTGCGAGGAGTTTCCAATTGAGGCGCAAAATCCCCACAAGGGAGTTGTTGCCAAAGTCACCATTGCTCGTCCAGACAAACTGAATGCCCTGAATTCAGGGGTTTCACAGGCCTTGAAAGAAGTGTGCAATTGGGTGACAGACAATGATGATGTACGAGTAATTGTTTTCGCCGGGGCTCCACCCAACCCACCCGCAGAAGGCAAGCGGCCGAAACCGAATGCATTCATCGCCGGCGCCGACATCAGCGAATTTGTCGGCATCGATAGCGACACAATTCGACAACGATTCAAGGGCAATATCTGGGAAGCGATTTGGCATCTGGATAAACCGACCATTGCCATGGTTGATGGCTTCGCCCTCGGCGGTGGCTGTGAAGTAGCAATGTCCTGCGACATTAGAATTGGTAGTGAGCGGGCCAGATTCGGCACTCCTGAAATAAACCTTGGACTGATTCCTGGCGGAGGTGGTACCCAACGCCTGCCACGCTTGGTTGGTTATGGCAGAGCAATGGAGATGATATTGTCTGGTGAGATGGTCGATGCCCATTCTGCTTTGCAAATGGGGCTGTTGAACCACTTGTACGAGGTCGATGAACTAGAACAGAAAACCCTCGAACTTGCTAAGAAAATCGGCAGTAAATCTCCCCACGCCCTCAAAGTCGCCAAGTCCAGCGTTCGTGCTGCTCTGGAAAAACCAATGTCGCAAGGGCTTGAAGAAGAAGCCATCGCCTTCGCTGGACTTTTTGACAGTGAAGACAAGGAGATCGGAGTCAAGGCTTTCCTAGAACGAAGCGAAGCCGAATGGGTTGGAAGGTAACTACTCAGAGTATTGTAGTAACACTAATCGTCGATGTCGGACTTCAGGTCAGCCAAAGCAGACTGCGCCGGTGATGGTGGTGGTGGCAGGTCGCCAAGAGCAGGTAGACCGAGTGGTGGTGGTGGCAGGCCGCCAAGGTCTGGAAGACCAGGTGGTGGCAGGCCGCCAAGGTCTGGAAGGCCAGGAGGTGGTGGTGGCTCATCACTATCATCGAAGGAAACAAATCCGGAATCGAGTGGTAATCGCAATCGCAATATCCTCGATTCATCGATGCGAATAAAGGTCGAGCCATAGGGGTGACCGGGCTCGACAGATTCGGGTTCTGCAATCATAATCAACCCGTGGTCAGGCTGGCTTAGAACTTCCAGCAGATCTTCCCCGCCATCCTGTTCTTCCCACATCTTCGCGGTTGAGGCACGGATATCGGCCATCTGCGACCTGCGGCGGTCTTGGATTCTGGCGCGAATCTTGGCATGGCGCTCTCGCCGTTCATCAACCGTATCCTCTATATCGGCATCTTCAATCGATTGCGCGTTGACTTCAACGACGAATTCTTCAGCGACGTGGAAATCCTCGACCTCGACTTCAACCACTGGCATGTCGTCAACATCATCCCCATCCTCGTTTTCTGCAGCAGCGGCGGCAATTGAAGCTCTTTCCTTAGCCTTCAGTTTGGCCATCTTTCGCTCCTTCAAGGTAGCACCATCAAGGGAATCCTCGGTAACCAATGCAGGAAGGTCTCCCTCTCCCCCAGTGTCGTCTTCAGAGCCTTCTTCAACCACGACTGATGTCGATGCTGAACCGGTTCTGGAGCCTTGACGGCTGCGAACTTGTCGCCCCTGTTCTCTGCCCGGCATGAATAGTAACATGATGAATTCGCCGACGAGTAGACCAACGATTCCCCATTGCGCTTCCTCATCCAATTCGCTCGCCTGCATCAAATAGAAGCCGAGCGTGCCAATAATGGCCAATACCAAGATGAAGCGCTTGAAATCCATGCCCTACCCTCTTTGTCCAATCGACACTTCGCTTTCATGCTGACGGTGGGCCGATAGCCAGTGATAATGCCTCTAAGGCTTTCTTTCGGTGGCTGAATTTCTGTTTTTCCGACATTTCTACTCCCCCGAAGGGAATCCCCCCCGTTGATACCGCACCTATCTCGCCACTGGGAATTGGCTGACCATCTTTATCCAAATCGTCGGGGATGAAAATCGGGTCGAAGCCGAAACCATTTCCTTCGATGGCTGCGAGGGAGATTCGGCCTAGACATGTCCCCACGCCGAAATAGGTTTGTTCACCTTCCCAAAGTGCGGCCACAGCCTGAAAATTCGCCCTGCGACCTCTGCCTATCGACTCACTGCTAGACTCGGCATCTGTTGGGCGGTCACCGATTCCCTGCATTAATTGTAATATCCCCGAATAACCGATGGTAGCCAATGCGTGGGAAGAATAGACTCCGGGGAAACCACCTAAGCAATCGATGAACAGCCCGGAATCCTCCACCAATACCGCTTCATCACCCCGGCCGAGGGATGAGAGTATCTCCCGTGCCTGGCGTAATTTTTCCTTGGCGACTACTTTGAGACTTTCTGATTGCGGCTCCAGAATCTCGGGATTCTTGCCATCGATGAGAAACTGCGAAACCTGGTACCCATGCGGGCCTAGTACCTGTTGCGCCTCAGCCAGCTTTCCGAGATTTCCGGTCATGAACAACAGTCGTCGAACCTTACTCATCAACTCCACGAGTGGGGTTACGGTCTTGAACGAGCCGGCGTTGGCCCACCCGATGGAGCCAAAGACTCTGCTAATTGTTGCCGTTGGGGGAGCAATGGGGGCAGTGCTGCGATATCTGGTTGGGAATTGGTTGCCAAGTGAACCATTTCCGTGGACGACTCTAAGTGTCAACTTGGTAGGTTCGATTCTCTTAGGAGGTCTGGCTTGTGCAGCAGTCTCTCACAACATGATCTCAGAGCAGATGATGCTGTTCTTAGGAATTGGTATCCTCGGTGCTTTCACAACTTTGTCGACCTATTCGGTCGACTCGATTCGTTTGTACCAAAATGAGGAATGGGTAGCCTTGGTAGGATATATCCTTGCTACTTCAATCGGTGGCCCAATCCTAGCATTGCTAGCCTGGCTTGGCGTTGACCGAATCCTTTCATAACCGAAGGCAACTAAGTGTTGTCACATACTCGGCCTTTGGAGTTAGCCGTGATAACGAACACGAGTCATGATTTCCTTTAATCTAGCCACAACTGATTCGGCAGATGGTAAAGGTCCACCTCCAGCAACTGGGAGTGTGCCGAATTCGCTATCGATGGAGAGGTATCCCTCGATTACCCACTCCATTGCTTGACCATGACTGGGATGACTAGCGCTGAGGATTTCATGGAGAACGTGCAGGTCGATTCCGAAATCCTCGACTTCCTCGGTGATTCGAGACAATCCAAAATCGATTAGTGAAGCCCCATTCGTCGAGCAATAGAGTACATTGTTGGTAGATAGGTCACCATGGGTAATCCCTTGTCGATGCAGCCTGCGCACCAGTTCGCCGCTCTCGACCATCATCGACTGCGCCGATTGGTCGGGAATGGAATCTCGAAGGTGCTCGATTAGCGGCTGGCCGGGGAGTAGGGTCATTATCAGCCGACCTCGGTCGATATCAAAGTCTTGAATTGACGGAACAGGTAACCCGGCTCGCACCAATTTTGTCAAGAGCCTGACTTCAGCCATCATCCTTCGGCTGGTCAAGCGAGCATCCAATTCGGGGTGCCGCCAGCCTCGTGGGCGGCGGATTTTGGCGATAGCAGGCCGGCCGAGATAGGTCCCGAAACTAACCTCGGCCTCTGCTCCAACGTGGATGATTCTCTCGCTTACCCAAGCCTGCATCGTACTCCCGCTCAACGCTCCCATTACAGATGACTTCAAAGCGGTGGCGACTAACGAATTATCTGGGCGAGCCCGGAGAGTTGAGCGAATTGGCGATTTCTCTACCACTTTGTGAGATTGACCCTCGTGCCCGATCTGCCGATTTGAGCGATGAAGAAATCTCCGAGCGCATTGCCGCTGCCAAGGAGACCCTTGGGGGTAAATTGTTGATTCTCGGCCATCATTACCAACGCGATTCCATCGTTACCCATGCCGACCTGCTGGGTGATTCCTTTCTGCTCTCGAAGCTGGCTGGCGAATCTTCGGCAGAGTACATCGTCTTCTGTGGCGTGCATTTCATGGCTGAGAGCGCTGATATTCTGACCAGTGATAATCAAAAAGTTGTCCTTCCCAACATCAGGGCGGGCTGTAGTATGGCCGATATGGCAAACGTTCCCGATGTGCAGACGTGTTGGGATGAGATGCTGGCAAATCTCGACTTGGCCGACCCAGCCGAGCGAGAAGATGCTATGATTCCAGCTGCCGAAGGGGAATCCTTCCTCATCCCGGTCACCTACATGAATTCCAGTGCCGAACTGAAGGCCTTCGTCGGCGAGCACGGTGGGGTAGTCTGTACCTCCAGTAATGCTGCAGGAGTCTTGGAGTGGGCATTTGAAAGAGCCGGCGAGAATGGCAAAGTCCTATTCTTCCCAGACCAACACCTCGGACGAAATACCGGTTTGGCGATGGGTATCTCAGAGGTAGAAATGGCGGTCTGGCAACCTGGTGAAACCACTGATTGGGAAGTCCTTGAGGGGGCTAGAATCGTCTTATGGCACGGCTATTGTAGTGTACACCGGCGTTTCAGCGTCGAGCAGATTGAAGGAATTAGGAGAGATCATTCCGACTGCAAGATAGTCGTCCACCCCGAATGCCGTCGAGAAGTTGTCGAGGCTAGCGATGCAGTCGGTTCAACCGAGTTCATTCGCAACTATGTGGCGCAACAGGACGATGGCGTGGTAATCGGGGTCGGTACGGAAATTAACATGGTCAAAAGACTCGACGATCAATATCCCAACAAGCAGGTCATCTGCCTCGACCCACTTGTGTGTCCCTGCTCGACGATGTATATGATTCACCCAATCTACCTTCTCGACGTATTGGAGCGGATAATCGAAGGCGGCGTTCCCAACCAAATTTCAGTACCGATGAAGGTCTCACAGTCCGCAAATATTGCACTACAGAGAATGTTGGAAATTCCCAAGTAATCGATAGGCCATAATGTACGAATACAGGCTCTTCTATTGAATTATCATTCCTCTTCTTTAGAAATAATTGAATTATCATTTGAGGACGTGCTCTCTCTCATTTTCTGCCATGCGAAGATGGCTGTCAGAACGATAATACTGATGACGGCTAATTGCAAGGCCCGGGAAGAATAGGGTTCTAGTTCGACTTGACGTGAGTGAATCGTCGTCATCGAATTTCCATCGGCATCGGTGGTTATCCAGGTGAAGTGATTCTCGAGGACGCTCGGCTGCCTCTGCTCTAGATTGTCATCGGTCAGATGTTCGGGGTTGACGGCACCATTTTCAACATCGAGATACCATATCTCATGGTCGAGGTAATCCGTTTTCATCTCGCTTGGATTGAGGTTCCATTGGCTCGCCCAGACGACAATACCGTGTCCTACAGCAGGGTCGTGAGCGGGGAATTTGGCATCGCTGATCAACCAACTTTCGCCACGTTCCATATCGACAATTACCAGTCTATCGACCGCTGTCACATTGACGGCCGCTACCAACCAATCATAGTCGAGGTCGAGTTGGACAATCGTCGCGTTCACTTCATCGACCACTTGCCCCCATGATTCGAGAATGGCATTTTCCTCCTCGGTGGCATTGAAAGATAGAGGTTGGTCAGAAATGCTGCCCAGACCAACCCGGCCTAGACGTACCGTCGCCGGCAGGTCATCATAGACCAAGGCCAAGCGGTTGTCATGTACCGCCATGGTGGTGATGGTGGCCGTGGGAATAGGTGCTTCCGGCACCACTACAGCCTCACCATCGAGGGTGATGCCCCGCAGCACCCCCTCTTCAACCACTAACAATACGATGCCATGTCCGAGCCATTCTGCCAGATGAATCTCACTTGGATAAGAAACGTTGAGAATCCACGGCTCGGCAACGCTCTCGGCCAAATTATACACTTTAGCGGTTGAATTATTGGCAACCGCCACCATATCCCAACCGGTATCAAAAGTCGAATTTCGGTCGAGTTCCTGGTGCTCCAATTGTATTTCCTGGCGTGGATTGGAGAGGTCGATTACCACCACCTTCCAGCCCTCGCTACTATTGTCGAGGCTCACCAACCAGCCATCAGCGGCGGTTGCTTCTACCGGTGACTCAACCCCGGTTGCCGGCAAATCGCGATGAGTGATATCCCAGACGATGACTCCTGCGGTCAACATCAAGACCATTGTAATCGCCAAGCCGGTCTCGCGACTGGTCGGTGATTTGATTGCTTCCAAAGCCCGCTTGGTGCGTGACTTCGCCCAACTGTAAGTTCGCTCTCGGGAGGTGAGGACGGTAACCAATCTAGCATTGAAGGTGCGCTCGTCGAGCACTTTCCACAGCCCCTGACTATGCTCGGAAATCTGTACCGCAAGCAGGGCGATGAGCATCCCACCGATGATATCGGAGAACCAATGAATTCCCAGATATACAACTGTAAATGCTGTCAAGGCGATGTAGACGGCCAAAAAATTGGTGTAGTTACGCCAGCGATTATCCTCATCCCATTTTACTAGGCATAGCCAAACCGCGAAGGGAATGCCGATGTGAAGACTGGGCATACCGTTTGTGAACGGGTCGATGCGGGTGAACCAGTCATTGATTTCCGGAGTCAAATTGTAGGCTAAGGCTTCCATTGCTGGAATATGGTCTCCAGTCACTCGAACATTGAGGAAGAGGAAAAACGGAATCGCCAAAGCATAGACGAAGAAAATCGCCACGCAGATTCGGTCGGCGATATAGCGGTCGTCGAAATAACAGAAATACAGCACCGACACATAGCATACCAGCATGTATCCGGCGACATAGAAATGGGTCAGCGCCACAGTCAGGATATCGCTGTAGAAGAATTGTTGTACCCACAATACCATATCGCCTTCAATAGCATATAACCAGGGGGTGAACTCGAATTGGGTATTGGCCATTATCAGCCGATCGAGCCGGTCGAGAATATCCTTCCACATATAGATCGAGAAGACTAGCCCGATATGTGCCCAGTAGCGACGAAACATGTCGATGAAACCGCGTAGATTCACCTTCTGCCACTTTGGTTTGAACACTGGCATCAACAGAATTCCCAGCGCTAGCGCTGAGGCTAACCATGTGATGTAGACACTCGCTGCCAAAGGTATCCCTCAAACCACCGGCGGTGCCTTGTGTTGAAGTCATCTTCGCTACAAAACCGGAAAAAATCACCATGCGCCGTGCACATATGACTTTCCGTCGTCGGGGTCGAGGGCATTTGCAAGCGCCCACAATCGCTCAAAACGATAGATTCCCGAAGAGCAACCTCTGCTCCATTCAAAATGCAGGGCGTAACCGCCGACCGGTTTGACGGTCGGCATCTCCAGTGGGAGTGCAGCCACTTCTTTCTGAAGTAACTCGGCTAAATTCGGTGCATCCCGGCGCGGCCCACACTTGGCGCAAGGGCACCAATATCGTAATGTTCGATAATCGACGGTATTTGTCGACCCGCCCGACCAGGTAAGTTCCATCGCGGAATCACCACGCTCCAAGCGCTGTAATTCCTGAACCTCATCCATTCCTCAACCTCAGATGATTTCAAGCCCGCCAGATTTCTTGGCGGAGGAGATATTTACATCCAGTTGGGCGACAACTTTGGCAAAGGCCAGTGCCGATTCACCCTGTGGGTCGGCTACGATTCGGTGAACTCCATCATCTCCACCGCGGACCACACCAGGGTCAAAGGGTAGACGGCCGAGGAATGGGACTCCCATTTCTTCGGCGGTAGTTTGGCCGCCACCAGCCTTGAAAATATTCATTGTCGTAGACCAATTTCCTTCAGCATCGGCGACAACATCGACCGATGAACCCTCTGGTCCGTCAATCTTCATCTCAGTTTTCGGCTCGGCGGTGCCACGAATCGTGTAACCGCTCATATTCTCTACCACACCCAGAACCGGGACTTTCAGGGAAGTGGCAAAGCCGATGGATTTGCGGCTATCGAGCAAGGCGACATCTTGTGGAGTGGTAACGACGACCATTCCATCGATGTCGGGCAGACTCTGCACCACCGTCAACGGCTCGTCGCTGGTTCCGGGGGGAAAATCAATTATCAGATAATCCAATTCTCCCCATTCAACATCCCCGAGGAATTGCTGAATCGCTCCCAATTTTATCGGCCCACGCCAAACCACCGGGGTATCCTCATCCTCGAGTAGAAAGGCCATTGAGATGACCTTCACGCCACTATGTCCGATCGCCGGATAAATCCGCCCTTCCTCAACGTGTAGACGATGTCCAACCAATCCCAACATCTTAGGTACATTCGGCCCGGTGATATCGATATCGAGAAGTCCGACCTGGTGGCCTTGAGCAGCTAGTGACAGGGAGAGACCGGTCGCTACAGTCGACTTCCCCACCCCTCCTTTACCGGATAATACCATGATTTTGTGCTTGATCTTCGCCCCCATCTCCTGCATTGTCATCTTCCGCTTCATCTTCGCATATGCCTGTTCCATCTGCTGCTGCTGTTCAACCGAGGCTGGAGCATCATCAGAATCGCTATCTGCGGATTTTTCCGAGTCCGGAGTTGCATCCTTGGTGGGTTCGTGGTGACTGATTGGTGAGTCGGACATTTTCTCCCTCTAGGAGTCTCGTGCATAGTGATGGCTTTCAACCCTTTTCAGCGTAAAACAGACTCGCAAGCCACGAATGACGATTCCACAGAGCAAGGTGTACAGCAACCGCAATCAGCGGCGTCATGGCCACCCAATCACTCCAAGCCATACCGTTGACCGCCCACCAATAGCCAATAGTCAGGGGAAGAGCCATTGCCATTCCGAACTTCATCGCTCGCACCCGGTCATCTGAATTTCGCTGACCACCAATTAGTACCGCCAACGGACCGAAGGCATGTACAATGATAGCAATCTCGATGGCAATCAGGCAAAATAGAAAATCCCAGCCCTGCGCCGCGAAGGCGATGTGGAGGACGAAATCGATAGCGAAGAAGAACAGTACTACTCCTAATCCAGTCCATGGTTGGTCGCGGTTGAAGACTCCCACACCATGTCTAAGTGAGGACTGATATGTAATGCTTTGAATTATCCATTAACTAATTGCTAACCCTGATAACAAGCCTATTCGAAACTGGTGCCGCCGAGAGCAGTGATAGAGGATGACTGAACAACCTACAGCGGAACTCTCGGCGGCGGAAGGATCCGCTGCAATCATTACATCATCGTGAGCCTACTTCAATGCTAAGATTAACGGGTGAAACTGAAATTGAAATTCATACTTCATAGAGGGCCCTCTTCTACAGTGTATTATGCGAGTACTTTTCGTCTGCATCGGCAACTCTTGTCGAAGTCAAATGGCTGAGGGATGGGCACGGCACTTAGGTCTTGATTGCGCCAGTGCAGGAACTGATCCAGCATCCAGTGTGGCGGACAATGCGGTAACGGTGATGGCCGAGGTCGGAATCGATATCTCAAAACATACACCGAGTCTTGTCGATGACTTCTCCCCCGTGGATTTCGATTTGATCTTCAGTATGGGTTGCGGGGTTTCCTGCCCCAATATCACCTTCGACGGAGATTGGGAAGTGGCCGACCCGTTCGGCCAGTCGCTTGATATCTACCGGAAAACCAGAGATGAAATCGAGCGAAGGGTGAATCAACTGGCCGAGGCGAGAGAGTGATTATTCCTCTTCGTGCATGTCACCTTGTCCTTCCATCGTGATTTTTATCACGCTAACATTGTTAGTACCACCATCATCTCTAGTAAAAACCTCAGTGGCGAGTTCGATATCAGAGACATCGATGTCTTCAGGGAGTTTACCGGCGATTATTCCGGCGCGTCGCCTACACACTTCAGCCACATCGACAGCCCTGTTGATATTCCTCCCTCTAGCAACTAAACGAATCACCCTCTCGCCCTCTGACATTGTTGCCCTAACCGCATTGATATAACTGTGAAGTGGCTTACTGCCGACGAAAATATCTCTGGGGTTTGGCATCCTGCGCCCTCGCAAGGCGGTATGCTTAGCAGCAAATGAAGGTTGGCTAATCCAACCCACCTCTGCCGTGGTTTTCTTGCCGACAACGGTTTATATGCAGAGTCAATCGGCAGATTCCCAAGCGCGTGTAGTGTAGTGGTTATCACCCGGCGTTGCCAACGCCGGAACCCGAGTTCAACTCTCGGCGCGCGCATTTTCTAACTTTCGTTGTACTGAAAGCAACATATGTGTGAGTCTTTAGTGCTATTTTAGAGCGGAGACCCCCCCCTAAATAACCTCTAAAATGACCCCAAATAGTGAGTCAATAATGCTATGCTGAATCCCAAAAAAAAACTAACATTTTCCCCTACCTAATTACGCCACGTTTCACTCGACGACAACAGAGCCGCTGCCGGACAACTGAAATCCGTTGGTGGTTATCTGTATAGTAAGGGAGCAAGGCGCAGCGGAGCAAATGTCCAGGCCGTTCTCTGTTACGTGTACAATCTCTGACTTTTCCCACGTTAGGTCGTCGCTACCGAACTGAACCATCTTGCAGTTACCGTCAGCA
>Ga0302120_10001242_pt1 | contig 11932 bp, 8 predicted proteins | sample AG5_Bottom_MG_FD_203118 | JGI IMG/M metagenome (GOLD analysis project Ga0302120, IMG submission 203118) | Marine microbial communities from Western Arctic Ocean, Canada - AG5_Bottom | ecosystem: Environmental > Aquatic > Marine > Oceanic | place: Canada: Western Arctic Ocean | collected 2017-10-01 | reverse complement strand
GGTTGTGGTTCCATCGAAGCAATGTTGTTCTTGAGTTTTCGCGACTTCTATAATCATCTTAGCAGCCGGATGGTCAATATCCATTTCTTTGAGGATTGTAGCTCCATCATTAGTGATTACTACATCACCCATAGAGTCTACTAACATCTTGTCCATTCCCTTTGGACCAAGAGTTGAACGAACTGCATCTGCAACGGCTTTTGCTGCTGCAATATTATTTGATTGTGCACTTCGTCCGCGTGTTCTTTGTGTGCCATCCTTTAGAATAAAAATTGGTGCTTGTCCATTACCGTACATTGGATTGAACCTCCCTGTAATTTTGCCGATGGCTCTCCCGACTTGAACCCTACGCTTGTTCGTTAAGTAATTTATTTTACAAAATTAGCAGAATATGTTGCTTAAACACGACCATTTTGCTCTAGCCACATCTGACCATATGCGCCCCATTGCTCCATTGACCAACCATCTGGCAGACCTTCAGCAGGAACTGGTGGTGCTTGTGCGACTGGAACTTCAGCAACAGGTGCAGGGGCCACTGGGGCTGCTGCGGCTGGTGCTACCGAAGGAACTTCTTTGACGGGATCCGGCGCAGAGAATACACCCTGTGACGTCACTGTTGGAGCAGATGCTACAGAACCATAGGTTGATTGTAAACTCTCTTCGTAGCCTTCTTCTCCCCAGCCACCATAATCATCTTCTTCTTCTTCAACAAATATTTGGTTCTTGAGGAATACTCCTCCAACTCCCATAACAACAATGAAAACAATCCAAATCAATATATTCTGGAAATCGAAAGCGGATGATTCTCCATCGATATCACTACCAGCATTGGAATTTGTTTTAGTCAATATGACTTGCAAGTTGTAATTAACTGCATCACTAACAGTCTCTGAACGCGCCCACAATGTGAGATTTGTAGATAAAGTATCTGAATCCAGATTTAGAAGTGTGGTTTCTGAGATATCAAAAACAATAGTAACTGAACGTTCTTCACCTGCTGCTAAAACAAATCCTCGGTCAGAATTTTGAATTCTTGCTTGGAACCAAGAACCGGATTCACCGTTATCTAATTCCATAGCAACAGATTGTGAATCAGTGTATTGGTTTCTAACTGAAACAGTAATTGTATAATCTTCTTCATAATCAAGGATTTGTAATGGTGGTTGGTTGTAAATAATCCTTAACCATCCAAGAGAACCGACTGAGTAAATCGTTTCACCCCTAGCAGAAACATTTTGATCTGAAACGCTAGTTGCTATTACGCCAAGTGTTCTTTCTCCATCTGTTCCGTCAATGAATGAGAATCTAACCGATACATTGACACTTGCACCAGTCTCAATTTCAGACGTTACTCCATCCAGTAATCCTGTGAACTCAGCATTCATTCCGTCAGGAATATCTAATGACATTGTGAAGCGGTCAGGATTATTACCATCATTTCTAACTTCAAAGGCCATCGTTTGAGCTGGGTCTCCCGGAATATAGGATTGCTCAGCATCCTCATTAGAAACCCATACTGCCGCAGTATCAAGGATATCAACGGTAACTGTTATTTCTTCTTTGATTGAATTATCAACAGAATTGGTAGCGATTACCCTAACACTGTATAGACCCGGTGTCAAGCCAATTGGCATTGGTAAATTGAGAATGATTGTTGATTCCCCATCCCATGCATCCAATACTGGACTTTGAGCAGCGGTTATTTCTGCTCCGAGTAACCAATTTGATTGGATTACTGAATAATTGTATATTTCATCATCATTTCCTTGATTTAGAATTGTGATGTAAACCTTCTGCGGAACTCCATTTGCTGCTCCGTCGATAGTGAATACATCAGATTCTAGCGATAGTTGACGGAAGACCGGAACTTCAAGATTACGTACCAAAACATCATTTCCGAATAATGCACCACAAGAACCACATGTTGCTCTCAAATTGAAAGATGCGGTACCTGGTGATGCATCGCTTGGGGCAGTAATATTGAGCATGTAATTGTCATATTCACCACGATTGAGAGTAATTGGTAGAGATTGGGATACACCTGTTTCATTTTCAACTAATGCAAGCCATCCGTCTTCTGAAAATGTTGTTGCAAGGTTAAATGCAGCATCCTTATTTCCTGAGTTTTGTAATCTAAACGGAACTGCTACAGATTCCCCTGGACCAACAGTTCCAGCATTTAGAGACACTGTAGATGTAAGTGATACACCGAATTGTTCTGAGACTGCAACGTCCATTGTCAATCTTCCTTTCTCCCCAGTAGAAGAACTGCTGGCATCAGTAAACCAAACTTCCCAAATCACTTGTTGGACATCCGCACCTGCAGGTATACTAAGATTAACATAAACTTCACGAGTTGCTCCACCTGGGATTGCAGGCATTAGGACATTGAAATCGTGGTCGTTAGAGTCTGCAACATCAATTCTAATCATTGGCATTTGAGGACTCATCCACGACATATTTGTTACATTTGTTTCGATGCTAACAAGGGCGGTTGAATATCCATTATTGGTAAGATCACACTTTAATTGCATGATTCCCAATGGCGGACCTGAATATCCACCAGCAGGGTTATCACAGTCTAATTCCAATGTGTAATCTGAAACTTTTGTGACACCGAATTGAATCCAATCATCAACATGGAACCCTTCACTTGCGCCACCTGAATCAGAATTGAAAAGCATTCCCATGAAGAATGAATTGCCGCCGAGGAATAAGTCTGGGTTACTCAAACTTGGATTTTGCGCCCATGTCACCTGCGGGTCCCAAGATAAGTTCGACCATTGGCCCGGTGCTGGACTTGGGTTACCATTTGCGATATCCCAGTGTACAGACTCCATCGGATTACTGATATTACCGGAACCACGCCATAATTCAATTGAAACGGAATCTCCTGCTTCCATGCTCCCCCATGCTTGAATATGGAATTGAGATGAAATATAATTGCTTGAGTAAAATTGCTTTCGGCAAATCCATGTTTGATAAATTTGAGACATACCTGAATCAAGTTGTCCTTCTAAACCACATTGCCCATCATTGACTTGGTACATATTTACTAAGCGATCATTGGCACTTGATGGGTAATCGGAACCACCCGGAGTAGAATGTCTCCAATGCTTTGTGCCAACTGCACCGGTAGAATCATCTTGCCATGAACCCGCAGCAGTAGCATCACCGCCACTAACAGGATAACGAGCAGATAAGAAAGTTAACTTTCCTGGGCCAGCCCAGCCATCAAAGATATCTTCGGCAATCGCAACTGGAACGGATTGTTCCAACTGGTCGTTCTCATTCCTGTCATCTGCTGGGTAACTAACAGTTGCCCTTAGAATCAAACCACCACTTAGATCATTTGTCGTAGTGTTAAGAATTGAGTGTGCTGCTGAAGGGGTCCATACAAAGGAGTGAGATGCACCCATGCCGCCCGTCATTCCTGTTGCATTCCAACTGAAGGTTTCCATTACGAAGCCGATTGGATGTACCACTTCTAGTGTTGCATCTGTTGATTTTGCTGTCAATCCTATTCCCATACGTTGAATCGACATTGAAATTTCAATTGGTGCTAATTCAAACACATATTCAACTGTGGTTCCATCGGATTGAACCCATGTATCCGGCATTGTACTGCCATTTCCAATACTAATTCCAGTGACTCTAAAATCATCAGCCGAACCTCCAGCGTGAACAGGATATGATAATCCTAAAGCCATTGTTTGTAACAATAGTAAAGCAACAAGGGCAACATTTGAGACACGACGCATTAGTACCAACGACTATCGGACATTGGTTCGGGTTATGAAGATGGCCATCAAATGATTATCGTGAAAACTAGACCCCTATGGGGTCCAAATCAATTCAATTACATTGATTCAATATATTGACGAATGATTTCAACTGGGCCCTAGACCTCTAATTGCAGGTTTTTTATGGTCATCTAGATTAGATTCTGTAGAGACAATATCATCGAAATCACCAAGGTTAAATTCATCTTGAGCCAAATCCGTTATCGATGAGAGTTGATTACTTGAATCACCAATAATATCACTAGCAGCACTAATGCCATCGCCCCCAGATAACAGTTCAGTACCTGATTGTGCCATTCCGACTCCTTGTGTTGCTGCAGTAGTTGCACCTGGGGCGCCTGCTGCCATCGCACCAATACCTTGAACGGCCATTTGTGATTTTCCTACAGCACCTGTTGCTGCGACTATAGCGGCTGTAGCACTGCCTGCTAATACCATGCCAGCACCTTTGACCACCATGCTGTCAAGGAATGCTGGCTTGTCTCTTTCTTTCCCTGCCTCTTCATGAATTAACTCATTACCTATTCTCATCCATTCAGGAGGCTCTCCCGAGCACCCCCCCAGTACTGCTAGAGTGGTGAAAGCTGCCATCGGCATAACTGCTAACGCTGTTAGTAAATCAATGAATGATGTGTCAGGAATAGAGGCGACTCCCAACAGCGATTCAAAGAAACTTTTCTCGAAAGAAAAACTTAACCCATCATCTTCACCTATCCAACCAAGAACAATTATTGCAGCCATACGCCCCATCATATACAAAACTAAAATCGGTGCTAACCAAGATAGCCTAGTCATTGAAACTAACCATTTTCTTGTCACTGCCGCTGCACCAATATACTTGTATGCGATTTTGGGGAAATATCTCATCACAAAAACAAGACAAATTAGGTAAATCAATAGAGCCAATTCTAACCCCCTATCATTTCTTACAACATGTTCCGGCAGAAGTAACAAAACCGCCAATGGAATTGTTGCTAATAGAACTTGAAAAGGGACTGCTAGTAGCATTAAACCCCCATGCGTAGAAAGAAATTTATAGCCCGCCACATCTCGGTCATACGCCAATATTGCTAGTTGACCGTGTGGTGAATTTGCAGCTGATCTTCTAGACTCCCTACGTTGATGTGCATTTCTCGGATTACGGCTTAGCCCAAGTGATCTTCTCCAGCCGCCTCTTTCTACGATTGAAACTGGAGTATACCCCCCCATAATCAACGCCAACAATAATGCTAGCATCCCATAAAACAACGATGCAGCACCTATCCAAGGAATCATTTCAAGTTGAAATGACAAAGAGATTGAATCACCAGAATTATCAAAATCAACAAGATAAGTCATTGAAAATGCGATTAATGGAGTTAAGAAAATTTGTGCGAAAGCGATTATCGTTAACCACAGCCTCGTGCTTAACGGTCCCTTGGCAGAGTTCCTTCCCATAACCTTCGGGCATTGCTTCAAACCTCAAAGGTTGCCCTTCACAACAGCCCAAAAAGTACTTTTTAGGCAGGTCAACGATTTTCCGAATTAAATGCTAATCAGGGTTATTCTTCACTTTGTTCACTAACAATAGGATGGCCGTCACTTGCTAATAATCGCATACTGCCAGCAAAGATTCCATCAGACCTCTTTCGACCTAAGTCAGGCCTTGGCATTTCATCCAGCGTAATGTTACAAGATGAACAACGAACCGCAGTCAATTGCCATTCAGGTTCTGGAAAGCCACAACATGGATTTTGCTTTGATTTATTCATAACGACTTGCAACCGAATAGCCATTTCATAAGTCCAAGGAGGTGGAGTTCCACCGATAAATGTTTGAAGTCTGTTGATTACTGACCATCCTGAACTTAGCCACATCCCAAACCCAAATGCTGCAGAACCCCAAACAAGTGATGCATAACCAGCCGCTATTGGAATTAGAGCAAATCCAAGACCTAACCAGTAAAATGTTCGCATGTGCAATAGCCTTTGAGTTAGATGCGGACTGAGTGAAATAGGCTCTGGGTGATGTGAGAAGTGATAATTGAATCCTTTTGCGCGAGTGATAATTAATACCGGCAGTTTCGGACTAATGTATCCTATGAAACTGCCTAAAAGAAATAGAATTACTGACTCTATCATCTTCAATCCTCTTTATTTCTTAGACGCTTTAATGTTGCCTCAACCTTATCCATACCACGGGTAATATCTTTTTGAGAAATTGTATAAGCAAATCTCAGATGGCCTTCACCTGCTGAACCGAATGCGTTGCCTGGAGAGCATAAGACTCCATCTTTGAGCAACTCTAAGGCGATTTCTTCGCTATTCATCCCCTTGACCTCTACCTTTGGAAAAACATAGATTGCACCTTTCGGTTTATGGCATTCAACCCCATCCATTTTATTGAGTCGTCCAACTATCAAGTCACAACGCTGCTTGAATTCTGCTGAAACAATATCGGGGAAATCTGAGGCCTCTTGCATTGCTGCCAAAACACCATATTGCATTGCATCATTGGAGCATGCAGTCATGTAATATTGCATTTTTATTACTTGTTCCATCGCATCTAGGTTGGTTGACATTACATATCCCAATCTCCAACCAGTCATTGCAAATGTTTTGGAGAACGAATTGATTAACAGCACTTTGTCATACCCAGTCCCCATAAATGAAACATGTTCTCCTTCGAATACGATCCGGTCATATACTTCATCTGTAATTACCCACAGGTCGTGCTTTTTGGCAAAATCAAGAAGGGCATCTCTCTGCCCCGGATTTAGCGTGCCACCAGTAGGATTACTAGGGAAATTATACAATATTGCCACTGTATTTTCATCGATCAGTTGTTCTAAATTTTCGACTTTAGGAACAAATTCATCCTCGAAGCGGCATGGGTAGTATTTGGCATCTCCACCACATAGTTTGGCATCGGGACCATATAGTGGGAAATATGGCTCTGGAATCAAAACATTATCACCTGGGTTTACAAGGGTCAAAAAGAGATTCAGTATTGCATTTGTCCCAGACATTGTAATACAGACATTGTCGGAATTGAGTCCATCTTGATAATCGCTCCAACTTTCTGCGATTTGTTGTCTCAAGGCAGGAAGACCCGCAGTAGTTGTATACTTGTTATGACCATCTTTCATCGCTTGATAGAAAGCCTCGATAGCAACGTTAGGTGGTTGGAAATCTGGCTCTCCCAAACCAAATGAAATAACATCATCTCCAGCCAAATCAAACATCTTGCGAACACCTGTAGGCTGTATTGAAAGTACCCTGTCACTGAATGTTCGCATAACGACCCCTCACCCATATTGCATTTCAACCATCGCAAAGTTTCACAAGGTAATTACGAAACTTCAACCATTTGAATTGTTATCATCTACTAATTCAGCATCAATTACTGCTGCCAAATCTTTATCAGCTTCCAAAACTTCATCAATTCCATCATCTGAATAAGTCAAATCGAGGCTATATGGTGCTTCAGTGCGTGCTATGAACAATAATCCAATCAAGCACAATAATAACATTGCACTGGCCAATATAACATACTGCCCTACTGTCCATGACATTGAGGAACTAGATGAGGAATCTGTTCCTTCAACTTGAGTTAATATTGGCAAGGATTGATTTCCTTCAGAATTCAATGCACGTATTTCGATGGTTTGATTTCCCTTACCAATCTTTGTTGGGTCTAATGCAATTGTCCAAGCAATTCTTTGCAAAGCAGTAACATTATCTTCCATCTGGAATGAAGCACTGTTCCAACTACCGTCATTTATTCTATATTCGACAGAACTTACTGAGCCCATCTGCCCCCAAGTTTCTCCAGTCAATTCATGTAAACCGGTTGTTTGGTTAGTGCTTGAATTACTAATATGGACTTGAGTGTAAACATCTAAAGCACCATTCAATCCACTTTGGTTAATGTATTGAGAGAGTTTTACTGCTTGATACGCATCTGCCATTCCCCATCCGAAATCGCGATTCCAGAACGGGTCAACATCAGGTTGAGTAACTTCACCACGGCGTTCTGCTGTGAATTTGAGGATTTCTTTTACTTCTGCAGGTGAAAGGTCTGGGTTGGCTTCGAGCATCAAGGCAATGATTCCAGACACCGATGGTGTAGCATAGGACGTTCCTGAGCCACGACCTGTGTAGCCATTCTCAGAGGCACCGCCACCCAAGAAATTATTGCATAATCCCGAAGTAACACAACCTTCGGCTTGAATGATATTTGAGCCAGGTGCTGAAATTTCCGGTTTGAGTTCATTGAGTGGATTACCATCACCGTTGTCAGCACGAGGTCCTCTAGATGAATATCCAGCAACGATGTCATCGTCTCGGATGACGGTATTCAGATCATCAGTTGCACCAACGGTAATAGAGAGTGAGGAAGAACCCATGCCCGAAAGTCCATCGTTATCTGGACCATCGTTTCCAGCAGCAACACTGACGACAATTCCAGCCTCCATTGCCTCATTGAGGATTTGGTCGTGCATATAGTTGCCATCTGAGCCTCCACTTTCATGAGAGGTAATACCCCAAGACAGGGAAAGAATATCAATACCGTAATTGGTTCCGTCAGCACCTTGCCACGCAGTGTCTTTGTTGTCAATAATCCATTGAATACCGTTCATGGCAGATTCATAAATCTCTTGTTCAACAGCAGCATTTTCAAAGGGGCCTGCCCCTGCATCTGTGCCGATTCGAACATCGACTAATGCAGCATCAGGGGCTGCGCCGTAAAATTCAGTTTGCGCCCCAGAAGCATCCAATCCAGTTGAAGAAGCCATACCCATGCATGCAGTTCCGTGTTGATTCCCATCATCCGGGTCGAATGAGCCATCTTCCTCTCGACCTCCATTCGCTATACACAATGGATCAGAATGTACAAAGCAAACTGCATCGTAGCCAGCGATAAATTTCTCGCTGAGCCCAGGATGTTCATTATCGACTCCAGTATCGACCATGGCGATGTTCACGCCAGCGCCAGAGACGCCAAGGTCCCATGCACCGACAGGATACAAACTCGAGTTTCGAGCCTTTACAGTGAGCGTTTGAACATCACCGAAAAATACAACCTTACCGTATTTTTCAACCATGACAACATCATCGAGCGCTGCAAGGGTCGGGGCAAGAGAAGTATTGACCTGGCCCAGAAGAACACCATTAACGGCTTCAATGACGTCGACTACATTCAATCCAAGTTCTTCTAAAGCATTCAAATGAGTTGCTGTAACATCAGTTTCATAGACCAATCCAATACCTGTGACACCTACCATCAATTCTATAGAGTCATGTATTTCATTGCGGTTTTGGTCAAGATTTGTTCGCTCCCACCATGGAGAATAATCATCAATCCATTGTGGATCTATTTGTTGTGGAATTTGCAAGGTTGAAGATTTTGGCATCCACTGAATTTGTTGCTCATCTACTGCAATCCAATCAGATAGATTGGAATCTTGCTGTGTTGTCAATGAACCGGTCAACGGACCCATCAATAATGAAAATAAGAAAATTGCAATAGCTCTTTGCATGGTAACCCCTTAGCCCGTAGGGCTATGACCTTACACATCAAGATATTGGGCGCGATGTTCGGTTTATTGGCCTAATAATCCGATAAAACAAAAGGCAGAACCGCAACAGCGTATTGATTACAATGGATGCTCTAGCCTATTTCAACAATCTCAAATCACAAGGATACGATGATGATGCAGCACTAAGCTACACCAATCAACACTATCCCGATTTCAAGTTAAATCCCGTTGCTAATATAGAGAACTACGATGATTGGTTCTATCAGAATTTCCAACAAATTGCTGCTGAATGTTATCCTGATGATGAAGGTGCAATATTCACTATTGCCAGTATAACAAATAATGGAGAATTTATCGAAGTCGTTGCTAATTCAAATCCTTCAATCGGATATGACCCTGTTCGCTATGATTTTATTCTGATCAATGGAATCCCTACACTTGAATCCACCTATACTCCTGAACCAGATGGTTCTTGGATTCCTTTCTTTAGCACTGGAAATTCAAACCCACAACCGACTCCAATGACAGTAACTCCAACAGCCCAAAATAATTCAGTTCATCAAGCCCCTCAGCAGGTACAAACCCCACAACCTCAACAAATGATGGGTCAATATGCACCTCAACAACCGATGATGCAAGGACAGCCAATGCAAGCATATGGCCAACAGGGAATGATGCAGCAAATTGCTAAAGGTTCAAGATCAAAAATAGTAACTTTCCTTCTAGCATTTTTCTTAGGAACTTTAGGAGTTCATAATTTCTATCTTGGCAAAACAGGACTCGGGATTGCACAACTTCTTATCACCGTACTTACATTCGGATTTGGTGCTTTAATTACATACCCTTGGGCATTTATCGAAGGAATATTGGCATTGGTATCATCTAATTTTAGAGATGGTGATGGATTGGCACTTTCTGATTGAGCAATATTTAATCCCTATAAATTAGTGGATCAATATAGTTTGAACAACCTTTGAAAACATTCAAGGGTGCTATTAAAAAATCTACAAAACGTTATACTGAATTGATGTTAAGTTGGTGGGAGCAGAGGGATTTGAACCCCCCCCAGCGGATTTCTTCTGAAACCACCTCTCTAGATGAGGCTACGGTTTGCAGGATTGCAACAGGTCGGCGCTCCAGTTGGTCATCAACTGTCAGCAAACCCACTCGTCGTCATTCCTGTGCAACTGGAGCCCGCGATACTACCAAGCTATACTATACTCCCATGGATTGTACACCACATCAAGCCTTGGCTTGTCTGCGAGCGCGCTTACGGCGTCGTAGCTTCTTGCGTCGCCACTTCCACCGCTGGTTTCCGGTTTTCTTCCAAGCACGTGAACCTCGCTTCATAGTGAACAAGTCGCCGACTGACCATTCCTATATGAGTGCATCGGGTTATACCGCCCTTAATCCATTACAAATCTTTCAAAAATTCAACCTAAATCGGCACAACATCAGCACCTTTAATTGGAAGCGGGCGTATCAGGATTCGAACCCGAGTTTTCGGCTTAGAAGGCCAAAGTGATATCCAAGCTACACTATACGCCCTTATCCACAGGCGGTAGCCAACTATTGATGAATGTTGCACATGAATAAATAGCAATTACATGTAATTGCAATGCAATAAAACCACTCAAAATCGTTTTAAAGCAACATTTTAGGTAAATCACAAGGGTTTTGCACACTTTAGGCAACGCTTTGGCTTTCTTACCGTTTTACGGTCCCAAACAAAGCCACAGTTTTTACAGTTCCAATGCGAAACTTTGGATTGCCCAAGCAACCCATCTCTCATTTTCCGCAATAGGGTTGATTCACTCATTTTCGGAGCAGGTGCAAGCATAGTAGTCAACGAATCGTGCTTCTTTGAATGGAGCGTTAGTCCGCTAGCATGCAGTAACTCATGAACAAATGTATGCTCATACAATGGAATATCCTCGAGAAGTGCTGGGTGAAGTCCAATGGTGACTTCTCCTGGGTCAAGCCGTAATCTACGGCGGCGAAGTAATTCATTAGCACCTTCTTCAAAGCGAGTCATTCCTAAACGGTCGTCATCAACCTCTAACCATACTAATTCGAATCGATCTGCTATCCAAGGAGTAAACACTGCTTCTAATTCCCCAGATAATGATTTGATTACTTTGTCAACAATATTTTCAGGGACGTGAGGCGGTTCATCTGGAGTCTTGACATCGCTCCAAATACCACCTGGATGTTTGCCCATATCCCAAGCCAATAGTAACTACATCATCAATTGATTTACGGAACTTTTGCAAGATGTCTGGCTTGGTCATTCCAAACTTCAACTCTCGGCATCTGTTTTATCTCCATGGTTTGTAGATTGATTGCACTCAACCATGCCGGTAATTGCTCCTTGTGAAAAAGGCAGGTGTCAATTCCAATTGACGCCGCTCGACCATCCTGCAACTTAACTTCGGAATACCAAACCTTGCCATAAGAATCATCTGAATCGCCAAATAATAGCATTGTAGGAGTATGGCCAAATACAACACATCTCTGTTCATCTATTGCTGTTTTAGAACTATGAAATGGAGTACGAATCCACAAATGCTCAGGTTCTCCTTGTTCTCTCAATTCGGTACGCGGATCA
>Ga0302120_10001238_pt1 | contig 11951 bp, 8 predicted proteins | sample AG5_Bottom_MG_FD_203118 | JGI IMG/M metagenome (GOLD analysis project Ga0302120, IMG submission 203118) | Marine microbial communities from Western Arctic Ocean, Canada - AG5_Bottom | ecosystem: Environmental > Aquatic > Marine > Oceanic | place: Canada: Western Arctic Ocean | collected 2017-10-01 | reverse complement strand
ATTCTCGACCTCGTCGAGCGTGGTGGGAACCTCCTCCCGCATCCGTTTTGGCTCTTCTTATGGCTCATCGTCCTCGTCGGCGGAATCTCTGGAGTGTTGGCGTCGATGGGCATCGAGGTCGCCGACAGGGAGGGTGTGGTGCAGCCGATCGTTTCCGCGTTTTCCGCAGATGGTCTGCGCTGGTTCGTCCTTCACATGGTGGAGAACTTTGGGCACTTCGAACCGCTCGGGCTGGTGTTGGTGATGCTGATGGGCGTCGCAGTGGCGGAGGGGGCCGGTCTCATCGAAGCGGTCATGCGCGGTGTGGCGCTCTCGGTGCCGCCTCGCTTCATTGCGCCCGTGCTGTTCATATTGGGTGCGTGTGGAAATATCGGATCTGACGCCGGCGTGGTGGTAATTCCGCCTCTGGCTGCGGCGATCTACAAACAGCTCGGTCGCAATCCAATTACGGGTCTCCTGATCGGATACGTCGGAGCAACAGCTGGCTTTACCGCGAACCTTCTGCCGTCGGGAACGGACGTCCTCGCCATGTCACTCACGAACGCTGCGACGGGCGGGGAGCCCGAGGTGAACGTGTTGGCCAATTGGTACTTCATGGCTGTCTCTGTGTTTTTCTTGGCGACCTTGGGCACCCTCGCGACGAAGTGGTTCGTGGAGCCACGGCTACCGCAGGTAGCGTCCTCAGACGAGAAGCTAGAGTCGCTCGGCGAGCGAGAGCGGCGCGCGATGCGAAAAGCGATGTTTGCGATCCTCGTGGGATCTGGGATCTGGCTGCTCACGCTGCTCGTGCCGGGCGGACCGCTTCGACACCCCGATCCCGATCCAGCCTTGTTTTGGAGGTCGCCGTTTTTTCGAGGCTTGGTGCCCATCTTGTTCTCGCTCTTCGTGCTCGGCGGGGTGGTGTATGGGCGGGCCGTCGGGACGGTGAAGAAGGCCGATGACGTGCTGGAATTCATGGGAGACGCCATGAAGCGGATGGGTCCGTATATCGTGCTGGTCCTCGCCATCGCTCAGTTCACAGAGATCTTTCAGTTTACGCGTATCGATCGCCTCATCGCCGTGGAGGGGGCGCGTGGGCTCAAGAGCATCGGATTCGAGTCCTTCCCGCTGGCGTTCTTTTTGGCCTTTATCTTAATCGTGGCGACCGCGAACGTCTTCATGGGCAGCGCCTCCGCGAAGTGGGCGATTTTCGCGCCGATCTTCGCGCCCATGTTCATCTCGTTGGGATATCACCCCGGCTTTACGCAGCTGCTATATCGCATCGGGGACTCCGTCACGAACTGTGTGAGTCCGCTCTATCCGTACTTCCCCTTGCTCCTCGGCTGGATCGCGCAGTACGACAAGTCTCGGGCGAAGGTGGGCACCGTGCTGTCGTACTTGCTGCCCTACGCGTTCGTGCTCTTGATCGGTTGGACCGTCATGCTCGGTCTTTGGTACCTCTTGGGGCTCCCTGTGGGTCCCGACACGCCAATCATGATCCCGACAAACTAAGGGGAGTCCGGCGCCGGATCGACAGCGGCGTGCCGCGCCAAAAAGATCATGTGATCGCTTTGTTCTGGATCGAACGGGCGCTGATCGAAGCCGCCCCAGAGCGCGACGGGCTCAAGCCCCGCGTGCATGCTGGCGAGCATGAGCTCTTCCGCCAGCACGTAGCGCTGCGGTAAGGGAGCCTCGTAGACTTGTCCGTTTACGCCTACGTAGCGGTACTGCGCCGCGATCGTCTGCGCCGCGCGATCCCAGCGGCTGCGCTCATGGACGGTGAAAGACACCCCCTCCACCTCGACGTCCTCAATTTTTGTCCATTCGTCGAGTTGTCCCACCTCCTCGCGGGATGCGTGGTGATGAAAGCCGTCGGCGGAATAGGCATCGAGGGCCAAAATACCGTCAGGCGAGAGATGTGCAGCCACCGTCTCAAGGCACGCGCGCAAGCCAGCGGCGTGGTCGAGGCAATACAGTCCACTGTAGGGGATGAGGACTCGATCGAAGCGGCGACCGAGCATGAGCGTTCGCATGTCGCCCCGCTCAAACGAGAGATGAGCAGACTTCCGCTCCGCTTGCGGACGGGCACGGGCGAGCGCGAGCAGGCCTTCGTGAAGATCGACGCCGACACCGGTAGCTGAAGGAGGCACGACTTTTGAGAGGACCCTGGCGCTGCCACATCCGAGCTCTAGTACGGTCTTCGCGTCCTCGCATAGGCGGGCGTAGAATTCGACATCTCCGTCGTTGCCGAGATGTGTCGCGGCATAAAATCGTGCCTCGTAGGGTGCGCTCATCACTTCGTCTGAGGTTTCTTCTTGAGCACTTGGATGAGCTGCTTGATCGGAAATGGTTTGCGCAAGATGTGTGAAAAACCGAGCGACTCGAGGTCTTGTTCTTCATACTCGTGGGTATATCCTGTGCTCAAGACGACGTAGACGTCGGGGTCGATCTCTCGCATCTTCTTGAACGCCTCGGCGCCGTCCATCACGGGCATTGCGAGGTCCAGGACCACGGCAGAGTAGTGCTTTGGGTCTTCGCTAAAGTGTTCGACCGCCTCCGCTCCATGCTTTGCGGTGACGATCTCGAAGCCAGCGGCCTTCAGCGCCGCGGCGGTCGCGCTGAGGACCTCCTTCTCGTCATCAGCGATGAGAATCGTCGCGCCGACGGGGCGGCTACCGGAGGCCTCGGATCGCGTTCGGCGTCGCGGCCTCGGGACATCTTCTGGGGGCAGGAGACAGCGAAATCGAGTGCCCTCGCCCGGAATCGAGTTCACCTCCATCGCGCCCTGGTGCGCATTAACAATTCCGATGCTCGATGCCAAGCCGAGTCCCCTGCCGCGCTCTTTGGTGGTGAAGAACGGATCGAAGATCCGACTGAGCTCCGCTGGATCGATCCCGACGCCGGAATCGGTGACCTCAACGAAGACGTAGAGGCCGGGCGCTCGATTGTCGCCGAGATAGGCCTGCGCGAGCATCTCGGCGTCCGCTCGAACCACGCCGCTACGGATGACAAGATCGCCACTTCGCTCGCCCATCGCGTCGGCAGCGTTCGTGAGCAGGTTCATGATTACTTGCTGGAGTTGCCCCTCGTCACCGGCCACGGAGGGCAGGTCGTCTTGTAGTCGACGATCAATGCGAATCCGCTTAGGGATTGCGGGGCTCGCAAGATCGATGACGTCCTCGGCCAATTCCGACAGGTTGACGCTCGTGAGATCATTTTGTCCGCGCCCCGCGTAGGCGAGCATCTTGGCGACCAGGCTGGCCCCTCGTTGTGTTGCGATGGACACCTTGTGAAGTCTGTCTCGGACGCGCGGTTCGATGGCGTCGTTGCTCAAGAGCAACTCGGTGTTCGCGAGGATGGCCTGCAAGATGTTGTTGAAGTCGTGCGCGATGCCACCGGCGAGCAGCCCGATCGTCTCTAGCTTTTGGGCGTGACGGATCTGTGCTTGAAGTTTGTGGCGTTCTCGCTGCGCCCACTTACGCTCCGTGCGGTCGAAGGCAGCGAGGAGTGTCGCGGACTCATTCTTCCAGGTCACCACCATGCTGGAGAACTCGACGACGCGCTCAACTTCGTCCAGGCTCTTAATTATGGTTTCTTTATCGTCGACCGCTTGGAAAGTGATCGACGAGGTCGTGGCGACGCCTTCTGTGCGGTCATCAAACAGCTGCTCCGTGGTCATGCCGATGACTTGATTACCCGACTCAGCACCTAGCAGCCGCAGCGCCATCGCGTTCAAGTCGACCAACACATTATCGCGAAGAATAAACATGCCCATGGCCAAGCCGTCGATGAGTTTTCGAAACCGAGCTTCGCTTCGTTCGAGCGCAGCCTCTTGAGAGCGGGTGCGGCGAACGTTGACGGCGCCGACCCATGACGAAGTGAGCGCGGCGCAGATGTTGGATCCAACGACGAGCGCCGGGGACGGGGGGCTCCATGTCGTCAACGTGAACGCGGTGACACCTCCATCGGGCGCCAGGAGCAGCATGGAGGCGGCCGCGGCGGCCGGGATCGCAAACGCGATGGCGAGCAGAGGCGGGAGCTTCAAGGTCGCGCCGAACAAGATTGCGAAGAGCCAAGGGAGGACGGCGATCTTTAACGACGGGATCATCACGCCGACCGAGGCTGTGCAGCAGAGCATGGACAGGAGCTGCCAAGCATTTCGCGTCGCGTTAGACCACCCGGTAATTCGCCAGTAGCGCCCAGATAACACGGCGACAGCGACGACGGCGGTGAGGACTTCTGCGGCAAAGGTGCGGCGCCCGGAGAATATTGATATCCCGACCAAGAGCGTGACAACAAATGTCGCGAGGCCGAGGCGAACACGAGCGCCGGCAGGCATCCATCGCTCCATTTTCGCGCCGAGCATCTCGGAGGGGCCATTTAGGTTGTCGCGTGTAGGCATCGTTGGACGAGAGAAATACTGGATTGAGTCAAAGAGAGGCGAGACCGCTCCCGCGAAGCGTCCTCACCCTATCGCATTCGCGATCAGCAGGCGCCGAAAACATCTGCAAAGTCCGCTGCGTGGGAGCGCTTGCGAATACCAAGTGGACGTGCGAAGGACGAAGGATGACGAGTGAAGGAGATGCGGGCGATTGGTTCAAACCCTGGTGGGATGCGTACGTAGATATCGCTCCGAACGCGGAGCGTGCACTGGCGTTGCTGAGACCGAGTGGAGGAGTCTGTGGAATGGACCATGTCGCAATTCGTACGTATGCGACCCCTCGTCTTGAAATGAGACGTCTTGAGTCAGTTATCGAGCGGGCGGGTTACGTAAAGACAGGAACCTATGATTTCAAGGAGAAGCGACTCAGGGCTGCTAGTTATAGTCACCGATCCTCTCCGCTTCCGCGGATTTTCGTATCTGAACTTATAGTGAATACATTTGGAAATGAGGTTCAGGAGATCATTGAGCGGTGCGATGCGCGACAAGAACATGATGCAGCAGATCTACTTTGGAATCCTCGATGCAGTTGGCGCTCGATATCTTCAGATGAGTTTGAAGTGCTGCTCGCAGAATCAGAATACGCAGCCTGGGTTGGCGCCTACGGATTGCGGGTAAACCACTTTACAGTAGGCTTCGAGCAACTCTCGGGCTACCACTCTCTTGGCGAAGTCAATCGGCATCTACAAGAGAATGGTTTTCGACTAAACGGTGGTAAACAGGCTATCCAAGGGTCGGAAGGCGGTTTATTCGAGCAGTCCTCGACTGTCGCAGAACTCGTTGACTGGACATTTGGTGACGGCGAAGTCCGGCGCGTTCGCAGTTGCTATGTTGAGTTTGCCCGACGCTATCAAGATAAGTCGGGACTGCTGTTCGATGGATTCGTGACGTCGCACGCCGATAATATTTTCGAGTCAACCGATATGAAGAGATCTGATTTGTTGAAGTAAGTTTCTGAAACAAATGCGCGTAAAGCCGCCATAACTGGTTTCCCAATCGCCTTCGATCGCTGGTAAAACAAGAGGTCTTCCTTGCGTGCCAAATCACGATTGCTATTGACATACAACGTTCATGGTCATATTTAATAGGTTCTATGCAATTGTCTACGAAACTTGAGCAGAACTTTGCACGAGCGTTTGCGAGCCGAGAAAAAGAGCTATTTCTGGATACGCTGCTCGCACATCCCGACATCAGTTTGATGCAACTGGCCAGCCTCGCGAAATCACGGAGCAGGGAAATTGCCACTCAAACGACCGTAAAAGATTTGCTAGGGCACGCGAAAGCTGCTGGCGGGAGTGAAAAAAAATCGACGATCTCGGGGAGTGAGTACGGAGTCGTGAGCACGCGAACCGCGGTCGACCGGCGTATTCTTGACACGAAGGTGTTGGCATTCGTTAAAGACTGTTCTAGCCCGTGTACTGCGACGGAGGTGCGGGAGGCGCTCGGCGGGACGCCGCTGCAAATAAGGCGCGCGCTGAATCGCCTGATCGAACGTGATGCGCTGTCGTATCAGGGCCAGGCTCGGGGCACTCGATACATGGCAAACTGAGGGTCTCCGGGTCGTTGGCGGCCCCGGGGCCCCCTCGCGAAGCTGCTGGAAAATGGCGCGTAGCGGTGGTTTGTCTGCGTTGGTCACGATTCTTGAGTGGCATGAAGACAAGGAGAGCGCGTCCTCGTAGCGTTGCGGCATGAGCGAGAATGCGACGACTAGTGCGCAGGTGTGCTTGCTGTATGTCGGCGGAACGATCGGCATGCGCCGCGACGAGCGTGGCTCATGGATTCCTGATCTTGAGACCTTCGAATCGGCGTTACGAGCGGCGCCAGAGCTCACACATCCGAGCGTCCCCTCCTACGATCTTGTTTCGATGCGGCCGCTAATTGATTCTGCCCAGTCACGACCAACCGACTGGGTAAGGATCGCCGCAGCGATCGAAGAACGCTACGACCAATACGATGGGTTCGTTGTCATTCATGGAACAGACACCATGGCCTACTCGGCGTCCGCGTTGAGTTTCCTTATTCAAGATCTTGGAAAGCCCATCATCTTTACTGGTGCGCAGCTCAGTCTCGCGGATCCTCGCTCGGACGGTCGCCAGCATTTGGTGACGAGTCTTATGATCGCGGGCCAAGGCCGCGCGACAGAGGTAGGTCTGTATTTCTCCGACGTCTTGTTTCGCGGGAACCGAGCCCAGAAGTTTCACAACGAATCATTCGTGGCGTTCTCTAGCGGAAACTTTGCGGCACTTGCTCGCGCGGGGGTGACGATCAGCTATCGCACACAGCATATTCGTAGACCGACTGCTGCGCAGCCCACTTTTTGGACGCTGAAGTCCGATCCAGCGGTGGTCGCCGCTCGGGTGTATCCGGGGCTTCGCGGCCAAGCGCTCGAACTGTTGACCCAGGCGCCGGTAAGCGGACTCGTGTTGGAGAGTTATGGAACGGGCAACGTGCCCTCCGATGACCGCTCGTTCATGCGGGCGCTTGAGCGGGCGATCGGAGCGGGTATTGTGGTTGTGAATACATCCCAGTGTCATCGCGGCCGTGTTCGACAAGGGCGGTATGGGACGGGCGCGAGGCTTCGCGACATCGGGGTGGTCAGCGGCGGAGACATGACACCCGAGGCGACGCTGACGAAGCTGTATTGCCTCATTGGGCGCGGATACGACGCGGACACAGTGCGCGCCATGATGAGAGACGATCTCGCAGGGGAGCGTTCGGAAGACGATGATGATGATGAATAGATGCAAGCAGCTGTTGGGACTCGTCACTCTTGGGCTCGTTGCCGTCGGATGCGGGAGCCCCCTCCGTTCAGGAGACTCTGGAGAGGCAGCGGGCGTTGAGCGAGAGTCTGTGGTGGGACCTCGCAAGGAGATCCCGATGGTTGGTTATGATTTGCGTCGCCTTCGACCGACGGACGAACCCCTCGTAGAAAGCTTCAAGCGCATCAGTGGCGCGACCACGCGTGACGGGAGGCGAGTCGCGGTGCTGTTCTCTGCGGATTGGTGTGAGCCGTGTCGCGACTTGGAGATAGAGCTCGGAAATTTGCACCCGCAAGGGACCATCGATGACGTCAGAATCGTCGAACTCAAGGAAGAGGACTGGCAAAAAGCGGTGCGGATGGACGAGTACAACGAGCTTCGGGCTCAGTGGGACCGGGTGTTGAATCGTTATCCTCTCTTTGTGGTCCTCGATGATGACGGGGCAGCACTCGAGGAGATGCAGCGAGGTCGTGAGAGGCTTGAAGAGGCCGGGGTCGCGGCGACCATCCCTAACTGGTTCGCGAGTCTTCGGTCGTCAAACTGGCGGTCGCCGGGGGGCTGAGCCGTCATCATCGAGGTGTCGAGTACATCCAATTCCACGTCGCGGACGCGCGCTGATGCTCCTCGCCGACTGTTTTGGGGGTGATGTGCGCTTTTGTCTGGAATCAACTATGGTCATGGCGCGTTCACGCTGTGCGTCCCACAATGCAGGTCCTACGTCCACGCCTCTCCTTGTTCATCGGCACGCTCGCATGTCTGACCGGGTGCCCGACATCTTCAGATGCAGTGAACCAGACCGCTGCGGTCGAAGTATCTCCCACGGTTGTTGAGCCACCTGCGGCGCCGACGACTGGGACGACGGGCGTGGAGCCGACCGAATCGGAGTCTGGAGAGATGTCGACGACGGGGACGAGCGATGACTCATCCGGTGATGACACCGGAGAACCCGAAGACACCACCGGCGCAGCCGAGGAGCCTTGGGCTCGGACGGAGGCCCCAGAGGGCTACGGCCGGTTGGTATTCCCTGCGCCGAAGCCCACCGCGGATGAACTTACCCATAACGGTTTGGCTGGCTACGAGGTCGTCGTCGTCTACGCAGAGCCCAAAATGGACGCGAAGAAACTCGGTTTCCTGCGCTTTGGGCAACGGCTCCGAACGAGCGCAAGACTCTCCAAAGACGGCTGTCGCAAGGGTTGGTACGCCTTGGAGGGCGGGGGCTTTGGATGCGCGAGCAAGGGGATCGTCGTCGAGAGCAAGCCCCCATATATGCACAAGCCACCACCGCCGCCGCGTGTGGATTCTGCATCTCCCTATGATTGGGCCTACGTGCGGAAGTGGAACGCGCCGATGTGGTGGCGCATTCCGAAGGAGCCGGAGTACGCGAGGGCGGTCAATCTTCGGGAGGAGCGCGAGGCGACTCGGACTGGGGAGCCCGCGGCCGGCGCCGATGAAGTCGTTTTGCCGACCGCGTTGGAGGACGCTCAAAAACCGGCGAAGATCGCAGCGCCCCCGGTATCTGCGGGGGCGGACGAGCCGAACAAGCCGGAGGCATCCCCGAAAGACGCCCCGACTAAAGAAGAGGCGCCCTCGAATCTTCCCAGCGTGACGGACTCCGGCCCGGATGAGAAGCCGGATGAGAAGCCGGATGAGAAGCCGGATGAGAAGCCGGATGAGAAGCCGGGCGAGAAGCCAGGCGAGAAGCCAGGCGAGCCCGCGAAAGTGCCCCTAAAGGGAGAAGAGCAGGCGGAGGTGAAGGGCACGCAACCCCCGCCATCATCCGCGTCGCCGAAGCAAGGCACCGATGCTGCGATCGACGAGAACGCGAAGAAGGGAGACCTCCCCACACCGGAGGCGGTCGATGACGCGGGACTAGACGCCGTCCCCGAGGTGAAAGAGGAGCTTACTCCGCTACCGATGGCGCGCCAGCACCCGTGGCTCGAAAAGGGATTCTTCGTGTCGTTGGCGGAGTCGGTCGACGAAGGAGCGCGCTCGTACTGGTACACGGCCCGCGGCGCCTACGTCGAGTCCGTCGACGTAGCGAAGTACGCCGCGAAAGACTTTAAGGGGGTCGAGCTACCCGAGGGGCACGGATTCCCGGTGGGGTTCGTGATGAAGCGCGGCGGGACCAAGCTTTGGGACATGGATTCGGATGGGAAGCTTCGCTCTCGAAAACGCCTAGAGAAGCGGACATTCGTGGAACTTGTGGAGGTGGCGGAGGTGAACGGTCGAACCTATATGGTCACGACCGAAGGACAGTTCATCCGCAAGTCGCATCTCCGAATGCCCACGTTGCAGCAGCTCCCTGAGGGCCTCGAGGACTACGATCGCTGGATTGACGTCACCTTAAAGGATCAGATTCTCGTCGCGTACGTGGGCAGAATGCCGGTGTACGTGACGCTCGTCTCTACCGGTCGCAAGGGAAGCGAGGAAGAGCCCTTCGATACCCCGACAGGTCGGTGGCGTATCCGCAGCAAGATGATCACCTCCAATATGGATGGGACTACCGGGACCGACGGAAACTATGCGATCCAAGACGTCCCATGGGTCATGTATTTTGAGGGCTCATACGCGCTTCATGGCGCGTTTTGGCATCGGAGTTTCGGTCACGTTCGCAGTCACGGCTGCGTTAATCTCGGACCTTCGGACGCGCGCTGGCTGTTTGGATGGACCACGCCCATTCTCCCCGAAGGATGGCATGGCGTGCACTCGAGTCCGCAAAGCCCGGGGACGACGGTCGTCATTCGAGAGTGATCAGGTCCGGTGTCGCTCGCGAGCGTACGCATGGGGGCTCAACAATGCTCAAGCAGACGGTCATGCAGCTCGCGAGTTGCACGCTCTCGGTGTTCCTCAGCAACGAAGACCCGCACGACCGAGTGCTCATGTTCCATCCTTAGGAGCGGGATCTTCAGGGTCTCGAGCGTTGATCCCAGTTCGGTGACAACCCCCCGAAGTTCGCTGACGCCTGGTCCGATGACCGAGATCGACGCGCAGTGCAGGGCCGCGACCTCGATTTGATGTGGGGCGATCTTGTCGGCGCTCGAGCGCAGCGTCTGGATCGCCAGGGTGGTGTCATCTCGCTGGGTACGGGAGATCCAGCCGGTCAACTCATGACCGTTCCACAGCAGGTGTTGGACCTCGAGCGCATCAAAGCGCTTCAGGAGGTGCGCTGCTGGGTTGAACTCACGCTCCACATCGTCCGCATTTTGCTCGACCCTCGCGCGCAAGAGGACCACCAGATCGGAGGTCACCGCGAGGGCGCGGGGCTCCTTTGCCGTGGCTCGCTGGATCGTCGTCTGTGTCGCAGCGCCGCTCGTGGCCCGCGCATGGATGACCACGCCAAGCTCCGCGGCGAGTTCCACCGCGCTCGCGTGTAGCACCCTGGCGCCCGCGCGCGACAAGGCGCCCATCGTCTCGTAATCGAGTCCCGGGAGCGGGGTGGCGCCGGCGACGATTCGCGGATCCGCTGAAAAAACCCCTGCGACATCACTATAGATTTCGCAGTCAGCCTCGAGGGCCGCGGCGAGCGCCACCGCGGTGGTATCGGAGCCTCCGCGCCCGAGCGTCGTCACCTCTCTCTTGTATGAGACGCCTTGAAATCCTCCGATGACAACCACGCGGTGGCCAGCGTCGAGCTCGTCGAATATTCGGAACGGTCGCACCTCCATCACACGGGCGCGTCCATGTTGGTGATCGGTGATGATGCCGACTTGGGATCCCGTAAGGCTGATAGCCCCGACACCGCGCGCCGAGACGGCCAAGGCGAGCATGGCCATACTTTGTCGCTCGCCCGTGGAGAGCAGCATGTCGAGCTCTCGTGGGTTGGGGGCCTCGCACAAAGAACGAGCCTGCTCGACGAGGGCATCGGTCGTCTTTCCCATGGCGGAGACGACCACGACCACACGGTGTGTCTTTGCGCGCGATACGACGATCTCGGCGACGCGCTCGAGATGCGCGATGCTGGCGAGGCTGCTCCCGCCAAATTTAATCACGACGATCGCAGGTCGGGCTGACGGATCGGCGCTCACTCGTTCTTTATACCAGCGCCGCGATGATGGTATGCTCAAGGAGGTGAAGGTTCGCATCACGCATAGGGCATTCGAGAAGGTCGCGGGTGATGTGGTCATCTCTGTCTGTCGCAGCGATGGAGACCGACGGCTTCCGAGCGTCCTCCGGAAGCACGCCCGGAAGAAAGCCTCGCAGCTTATCTATTGGGAGGAAGACGCTATTTCGTGGCTCGAAGCCCGTGATATGAAGGTGGCGAGGCTGCTCATCGCCTGCCGGGCTCCCCGTCGCGAGTCCGTAGATTTCTTGGATGGCGGAGTGCTCGGTCCGTCCGAGGCGGGCGCGGCGTGGGCGCATGAAACTCGGGCGCTCGGTGCGGTCCTCGAGCGGGCATGCCACACCTCCGGTATCCGCCGCGCGGTGATCCCGGTGGACTGTGTCACTGGAGATATTTGCGATCTTGTCGAAGGGATGATGCTGCGCGCCTACCGGGCGAAGGGGTTTCGTCCCGGGGTCCCAGCCTCGGAGCTTGAGGAGATACATGTGGTCTGTGCTCGCGCAGAGATGAAGGAGGTCTCCGAACGCCTCAACCATCGGCTCGTCGTCACGCGCGCGATGAATCGAGCGAGAGCGCTGTGTGATCTTCCGTCGAATATTGCAAATCCCGATCGACTCGCCGATTTACTGGTGGAGTGGGGCGATGAGGTAGGGCTCGGCACTCGCATCATCGACGTGGATGAGGCGCGAGGTATGGGAATGAATCTATTTTG
>Ga0302120_10001237_pt1 | contig 11956 bp, 9 predicted proteins | sample AG5_Bottom_MG_FD_203118 | JGI IMG/M metagenome (GOLD analysis project Ga0302120, IMG submission 203118) | Marine microbial communities from Western Arctic Ocean, Canada - AG5_Bottom | ecosystem: Environmental > Aquatic > Marine > Oceanic | place: Canada: Western Arctic Ocean | collected 2017-10-01 | reverse complement strand
GCATTACCGGATGTTGTATCATATGTTCCGCATAGTCTGTGATGCTAAACCCTTCCGGTTCAAACAAGCCCGTTATGGTTTGTTGATCAATATTGGAGCCTTGTGCAGTGATACAGCTGCTCATAAAAGAGGCATAGCTAGTTCTTGCTCTCATGACACCCGGAAGATTCATCAGTAAGGCTTCTGTTCTCCTTGCATCTTCCATTGTTTTCATCCCTACAATGGTGAATACAATACTCTTCTCTTCTTTCACCTTAATAGTAGTATTCGATTGGGCATGCGCTCGATGCACAGTTGCGCCAACGAATGCGCAGCACATCATAAAAAGCAGTATAGTAGATGTTGTTACGCTTCTCATATCTTCTAGTTCGTTATGATTTCAGGGCCACCGGTGACCGTGCAACCATTGGCGTCCGTTACAGTTACTGAATAAGTACCATCACATAATTTAGTTTGGAACTGTTCCGCAAAGCCGTTAGACCAAATTACCGTGTAGGGCGGTGTGCCACCTGCTGGGAACACTCTTACCACCCCAGCGCAAGGACATGGGCAAACAGTTACCGAACTTATTGTTGGTGCTGTTAACGGTGGTGGCTGGGTGACTATAACTGTAACTACTGTTGAGCAATTGTTGGCATCAGTGATTGTGACTGAATGGCTAGCCGCACACAATACCGTCGCTGTTGATGTGGTTTGTCCATTACTCCATAAGTAGGTATAGGTTCCGGTGCCACCAGTTACCGCAACAGTAGCGGACCCATCACAAAATCCATTGCAGCTTACCATTACACTATCTGATATTGCACCATTTAATGCGGGGGGTTCAGTGATAGAGAGTGAGGCGCTGGCAACGCATCCATTCGCATCTGTGACCTTCACCGAATAGGCCCCTGCACAAAGATTGGTGGCTGTAATTGTCGTTTGATTGGAAGCATCACTCCATAAATACGTAAGTGGAGCTGTCCCGCTAGCAACCGATGCAGTAGCAGTTCCGTTACAAGTTCCGCTACATGTGATGTTGGAGGTTGAAGGGATCGTTACAACAGGACCACCGGTAGCACCAACATCCACTGTAGCAGTTACTGAACAACCATCAGCATCAGTAACCATCACGGTAACTCCTCCGGAAGTCAATCCAACAGCAGTTGAGGTGGTTTGGCTGAGCAGGTCACCCCATAAATAGGTATATGTTCCGGCACCTCCAGTAGGTGCCACTGTTGCAGATCCATCGGGATTTCCGCAGGTGGCATCAACTGTCGTTGCATTCAGTATGATTTGTGCAGATTCTGTTATTGTTCCACTAGCTGTTACCCCGCAGCCATTTGCATCAGTAACTGTAACATTATAAGAGCCGGCACATAAGTTGATCGCAGCAGCAGAGTTCTGCAATGATGGGTCGTCCCATTGGTACGTATAGGGAAGTACGCCTCCCGAAGGAGCAGCTGTTGAACTCCCGTTACAATCTCTATAACATATTACATTTTTATTTGTAATAGAAACCGATAAAGTTGATGGTTCAGCAATAGTAACATTGTCGATGGATGTGCACCCATTTGCATCTGTCACTGTGACCGAGTAGATGCCAGCTGCAAGTGAAGATATTGACGTTGATGAAGAAGAGTTGCTCCAAGCATACGTGTAGGGTGCTGTACCCCCAGCAGCAGTAACTGTCGCCGTTCCATCATTTGCTCCGCTACAGGTTATATCACTACTTGAAGTCACTCCAGCGCTAAACGTTCCTGTTTCAATCACCGTGGCGTTTCCAATATTGACGCATCCGTTTGCGTCCGTTACCGTAACCGTATAAGTTCCGGCACATAAGAAAGTTGCAACTGGTGTTGCCTGGGTTGAAGGGTCGTTCCATAGATAGGTATATGGCGTAGCCCCGCTTGAAGCAGCGACTTCTAGTGTTCCTGTACAAGTACAATTAACACTGGAACCGGTCATAACTAGTGTAGGGTTGGCATTTACAGTGATGTATCCGTTAAATGTTTCAGTATCCGGTCCAACAGTGTTTGTTGTCGTTAAACTCACATTGTAAGTACCCGCAGAATTATATACCACCGTTGGATTCTGTGCCATAGCCGTAGCTGGAGTACCTCCAGGGAATGTCCAGGACCAGAAGGTTGGGTCTTCAGTGCTCAGGTCAGTGAAAATTACTGTATCACCTTCACAGATTGCAGTATTATTTGCCGTGAAATCTGAATTTGGCACTATGGATGTTACGCAAAAACTTGATGTTTCTGAGGACGTGAAACTACCGCCCGACGCGAGAGTATTTCCAAATTGATCTTGTAGCAAATAAGAACCAGAACCATTGGTACAGCATATTCCATCTCCGAAGTCATCATAAATGGTGAAGCAGTAACAGGAATCAGCAAGGCATATAGTTTCAGTAAATGTGGTGTTGCTGGCATAAGCGCCTGGGTCACTTAGACCAGTAGATTGTGTGCCACCTGGCGAGGCCAGTGGATTCCCACCAGAAGCCAGGACTGTTGAAGCACAATCTGTTATCTCCCAATATGTCTCGTAACCAAAATTGTCAGTTGTGAGAGTAAGGGTGACTTCACTACCCTGAATAGTGCTGAACGACGTAGAAGCGCTATCATTCAGCAAGTCCATGTCAGTACCTCCATTTGGCAGGGTGGTCCATGAAGTGAATGTGTGCGATCCAGCCGCAACAACTATACAGGGTAAAGACACAATTTCCGTAAAATTAGGAGGCAGTGAGCCGGTCCATGCAAAGGTGTAATTCGTAATATCTACCTGGTAATTAATAGTTACTGAGACAAGTGTGTCAGATCCGAAATTTTTGATCTCTATTGTAGGGCACAGAGAATCTCCACATGAGGTGCCGTTTGGTGAAGTAATGTCTATCACACCTGCATCAAGAGCTAGTAATGGTGGACAACCACATGGAGCAACAAATAAGCCTGCCCTTGGTCCTGCGCATGCAGCCCGCATACGGTCTTTCTGGCACAGTGTAAACATATTCTGGCACACTTCGCCAGTATAGTCCATGTAATTGTTGACTGGCTGAGTTCCACCACATTCAGGCGTGCCACAATTGGTGTTGGCCCCAGGATGTGGAGGCGTATCACAGCATAGGTCCCCTTGTGTGCCACAATTGGTTTCTGTACAGGAGCCTCCATTGAACGTGTGATAAAGATCAAATGCGTGCCCCATCTCATGGGTCATAACCCTGCCCATATTGGTGTATGTTTTCAGGTTATGACCGATCAACCCTCCCGGGTCATTCCCCAGGGCATTATACAATACAACCACCCCGTCTCTTGCGGCATTGGCGCCACATGGATTTGAAGGGAAATAAGCATAGCCCTGTGTGCCTGCTCCTCCGTTATTTCCATCAATCTCTGACACAGACCAAACATTAATATAGCAGCAATTGTCCCACTTGCTCAGCGCTTTCACTGAGGTTTCATTCGAGTTTGTAATGCCACTTGACCCATATCCTGATACAGAGGTGCCATCGACACGATTAATACCCTTCAGGCAAAATTGGATCTTAGTGTCAATGCCAGCCCCTAGCGCTATGCCCCCATCATCTGGGAGTCTTCTAAAATCTCTATTAAGTCCATCAACCATCGAGCTGCATTGGGCTGCGGTAATATTAGACCCTACTCCCACAGCCTCACCTACATGGATTACATGAATTACCACTGGTACCAGGTAAATTTGATCAGCCATTTTCGACGATTGCATCAGGTCGATGAGATCATTGATCTGCATTTCTGCATTTTCCCTCGCCAGCAGATAGGCTGGGTCTGATTGCTCCAGGGCTAAATTTACCTGGTCCGTTGTGCAGGAGGTGGGAGGCAGACTGTTTTGCTGTCCACGCGCTGAAACAGTGAGCAAAAACAAGAGCACAAATGATCGTATAAACTTAAAGGTCAAGGCTTTGATCAATGTAATAAAATGAACTTATTATATCAATAAACTGCTAATTCTGATTCGAAGATACAGTTAATTCTGCTTCAGGCAATGGGCGAAAATATGTAATTAGAAGTGTCTAAACAAGTGCTTTGACCAGATACTTGTCGGTTAAAAAATAAAATGGAACAATACTTATAAATATTGTGAAATACTTTGTTCTTGGAGTTAGGGTAGTTAATCATATATTTCCCCCAAAATGATTATTTAATCAACGTGAATAAGCCTCTTTGCTGATCGTGGTTGCCCTTCTCATCCTTCATAGTGACCATCCAAATGTAAGGGCCTTGTGCTGCAAGTTCTCCTGATTTTAGGCGGCCGCCCCATGCCTGGTTGATGTCATTTGTTTCAAAAACCAAGAGGCCTTGCCTATTGTAGATTGACATTTCAAATTCCAGCGTTTGAGGGCCATTGATTAATATTTTGAACTCATCATTACTTCCATCTCCGTTAGGAGTAAAGGCCGTTGGAGCGAAAAAGTTGTGGGATAACTGCTTTCCGCTTATCCTGATTGTTGAATACAATGTGTCTTTACACCCATTGGCATCTATACCAACTAAGCTCACAGTATACGTGTCTTCCTTTACGTACGTATGTGTGGGGTGCTGTTCTTCTGATGCTGGCGAACGGTCACCAAAATTCCAGTACCACTTCACCACGTTATCTGACAGGTCGATGAAGGTTACCTCATGACCCGCTTCATTTTCATCATTGTCCCAATTAAAACCAACTTCCGGAGCTTTATGAGCAATTATTGATTCAGCCCCCAGCATCTTCACGAATTTTTGGTTGATAACGGAGGTTACTGTTAGCTCAACAACGAAGGTCCCTGTTTCACGGTATGTGTGTTCCGGACTTTCATCGATAGAATAGGTTCCGTCTCCAAAGTCCCAGAAATATTTCATCCCGATATCAGAAGAACCAAGATTGAAATTAACATTAAGTGGTATACAGCCTTCAGTAACGTCTGCACTGAATTCGGCATCTGGTTGTGGAGAAGGTGTGTTTTCTTCTGCTGCCCTCAACATACTAAAGTTGTGGCCGCTTGGCTCTGAATATACAGGCGGAACGTGCTTCTTAAAGACCACATCAGATTCATCTGGCTCTAGTAAATTTTCACCAGATAAACTCAATTGGTTGTCGTCGGAAGCTCCAGACCTGTTCGGCCCGTTGCCGTCTGTCAATCCATCCTTATTAACTTCGTCATCAGTCAAGGCATAATCTATGGTCAGCGCACGGATCCTGTCAAAAAATGAAACACTGGATGTGTTACCATCACCATCAGTTACTTCTTTTGTGCCCACAAGAAGTCCAGTTAACATTGCAGTAATTCCTACAATTGCCACAATGCCTGCTATCCATTTGGTAGATGTGCGACTTAAAATACCAACCATCTGAGGTGCACCGGCATTCACCTCGTCCAAACGGTTTTCCATCTCCGTCCAATTGGGAGTATCGTCGTTACTGTAGTTCTGTAAAGATTCCTTTAAGAACTCTTCAAAATTATCTGTTGCTGAATCACTCACTTATTATCTTGCTTTATTTTACTTTCTCTTGTATTGGGGTGTCAACCGCCTTAAAGAGCTTTTTTAAGTTATTCTTTGCTTTCGCTAAATTTGATTTTGACGTTCCGACGCTTATTCCTAATTCTTCTGCCACCTCTTTGTGGGAGTACCCTTCAATTACATATAGGCTAAATACCATTCTGTAAGCGGGAGAAAGCGTTTGTACTGCTTTCATTATATCCTCTGTTCTTAGCTGGCTCAGTACATCTATATCAGGTTCTTCTGTTGCTACGTTGTTAAAATCCTCTACGTCTTTTACAAAAATATTTTTGTTCTTTCGGAAGTGGTCAATAGTTGTGTTGACCATAATTCTTCGTATCCATCCTTCAAACGATCCTGAATAATTAAATTTATTGATATTCTCAAATACTTTAATAAACCCATCGTGTAATAAATCTCGTGCTTCTTCCTTGTTGTTCGTATATCGTAGGCAAACCCCCATCATCTTGCCATAAAACATCTCGTATACCATTTTTTGGCATTTCCGGTCCTGCTTGGCACAACCCGCTATTATCTTGTCTATTGTAGTACTGCTCTGCATATTAGCATTAGCGGTTATCATCTACAATAATAACAAAATAACAGCACTCTTGTTATCTCTTTCCAGATAAGAACGCTATGCAATTGTTCTTTTGAATACAAAGACGTAGAAAGCCAAAAAAGGTTGCCCTCTGAGTTAGGGGAATTTATATGATGCAGAAATATCCAAATTAGTTTTATTTTTGCTCTGCAATAAAATTGTGGCAAAAATACTGTTCGCCGACACCTTTATTAACTGAGGGAATGAGGTAGTAGTTTGATGTATTTCACAATATAAGCGATCGCCCGGTTCCATATGAAGAATCGGGTTTTTTATTTTTAGGGCTTTGTATAATTTATTAACCAGACATATCAAATTATTGTCAGATACGCATACGCCAGTTAGCGTCTATTTGAAATTGCGGGATACTTTCCCGAATTCCATCATGCTGGAGAGTTCAGATTATCACAGTAAAGAGAATAGCTATTCTTATATCTGTTGTGAGTTGCTAGCTTCAATTTCAATAAACGACAATCTAATTACGGAGCACTTTCCAGATGGTGAATCGCATTCGCAGGCGTTAGATGGTTCGGTAACGACCGTTGAGGCCATTGAGCGCTTTATGAGCGCTTTCCAAGTACAGGAATCCCCTTTTAGGTTTGTAACTAACGGGCTATTTGGGTACATCAATTATGATGCAATCCAGCATTTTGAGGATATAAGATTCAATCAGGCTTCGCCGGATACTAACACCAGTACTCCAGATCTGCAGTATGCAATTTATCGGCATGTTATCGTGTTTGATCACTTTAAGAATGAGCTTTATATCTTCCAGCACAATTTAGAGAGTGATACTTCTTATGAAGGCATCCAGCTGATAAAGGCGCTTATTGAAAACAGGAATTTTGCATCTTATAAATTTATGTCAGATGAAGGTGAACAAAGCAATTTCACAGATGCGGAGTATAGGTCAATTGTAAGAAAGGGTATTAAGCATTGCAAGAGGGGTGATGTGTTTCAGATGGTACTTTCTAGGGAGTTTCAGAGACAGTTCAAAGGGGATGAGTTCAATGTTTACCGGGCACTTAGAGCGGTAAATCCTTCACCCTATTTGTTCTATTTTGATTATGGTGATTTCAAATTGTTTGGGTCTTCTCCTGAGGCCCAGATCGTAGTAAAAGACGATCAGGCAGGAATATTCCCAATTGCTGGTACTTATCCGCGAACGGGAGATGTTCAGAGGGATGCTCAGATGGCAGAGGAGCTTAGATCAGATCCAAAGGAGAATTCCGAACATATAATGTTGGTTGACCTCGCACGCAATGATCTTAGCCGCAACGCACGGAACGTTCAAGTTGATACTTTTTCAGAGATCCAATATTACTCACATGTTATCCATATGGTATCCAAGGTAACTGGTGCAATAGAAGAGGGTAAAAGTACATTCCAGATTGTAGCAGATACATTTCCCGCAGGCACGTTAACGGGTGCACCTAAGTACAGAGCTATGGAGCTAATCGACAAATATGAAAACAGGAAACGTGGATTCTATGGGGGGGCAATTGGTTTCATGGGGTTTAATGGTGATTTTAACCATGCTATTATTATCCGTTCTATACTTAGCAAAAACAATACTTTGACTTACCGGGCTGGTGCTGGCATTGTGTCAGGCTCAGATGAGGAGAAAGAATTGCAGGAGGTTAACAATAAGTTGGGAGCTTTGAATGAGGCGATCGAACGGGCCAATTATGTATGATGATGAAGCTACTTGTACTAGATAATTACGATTCATTCACCTATAATCTGGTCCATCTACTGGACAAGATTGGTGAGGTAGACATTGATGTATTTAGAAATGACAAGATAAGTGTTGAGAAAGTCGCTGAATATGATAAGGTGGTCCTGTCACCGGGACCTGGACTTCCGGAGCAAGCAGGAATACTCAAGGAGGTAATCAGTAAACAGTGCAAGAAAGTGCCTATGTTGGGCGTCTGCCTCGGTCACCAGGCAATAGGAGAAGTATTTGGAGGGACATTGACCAATTTGGAGCAGGTGCACCACGGGGTGGCAACAGAAATAACGGTGGAGAAAGATGACTATTTGTTCACGGGCTTGCCCAGGTCATTTATGGTAGGAAGATATCACTCATGGGTGATAGATTCACTGGGTGAAGACAGTGGTTTTGAGATTACGGCTGTAGATGGGAATGGTGAAATCATGGCAATCGCCCACAAAGAATATGACATTCGAGGTGTTCAATTCCACCCTGAGTCCATTCTTACGGAATATGGTGAAGAATTAATGAGTAATTGGCTAAAACACGAATAGAAATATGCTCAAACAAAAAATTACAATCATTGGTTGCGGCAATATTGGGACGTCAATAGCAGAAGGGCTTTTGCAATCCGGTGCAATTAAGAATAGCCAGCTAACCGTTACCCGGCGTAAGGCTAATGACAGCGGGGCTCTGTCAGGCTTAAAAATCATGGTCACTAGTGATAATCTGGCGGCAGTGCGGAGTGCGGAAATAATCATAATAGCTGTGCAACCCAAACAGTTAGTTGGGGTCCTTGAGGAAATCAGTGGTGAACTGCTTCAAAAGAAGCGGATCATCGTTTCAGTAGTGTCTGGCGTTTCAACCGGTGAGATTCAGGAGGTAATTGGAAACAAAATTGCCTTGTTTAGGGCCATGCCAAATACAGCAATATCCGTTCAACAATCCATGACGTGTATCACCAGAAGGGTCGGCTCACGGGCCGATGAGAAGGTGGTTCACGCCCTCTTTGAAAACTTGGGGGAGGTGGTTGTAATTGAAGAGGATTTGATGGCTTCTGCAACGGTTCTTGCTGCCTGTGGTATAGCGTTCGCTATGCGCTTTATTCGGGCAGCATCCCAGGGGGGAATAGAAATAGGTTTTGATGCAGACATCGCTCAGTTCATTGCAGCACAAACGTTGAGGGGAGCTACCTCCTTGCTGTTGAGCACGGGTAAACATCCCGAGAGGGAGATAGACAAAGTTACCACACCAGAGGGATGTACCATTGCGGGGTTGAATGAAATGGAACACCAGGGGTTTAGTTCGGCGCTCATAAAAGGGCTGATTACATCGCACAGGAAGATAAATGATATTGCAGGCTAGTCAGTATGAAAGAAGACCTTGAATACTTATTTGAGCAAAAGACCCTTACCAGTGAACGGGCGAAAGTGCTGTTGGTTAACATTGCAGAAGGCCGCTATAACGCCAGCCAGCTTGCATCATTTCTCACAGTTTTTATCATGCGCAGCATTACTGTTGAAGAGTTGGCAGGCTTTAGAGATGCACTGCTTGAACTCTGCATAAAAGTTGACCTTTCCGATTTTGACACCATTGATCTTTGCGGAACAGGCGGAGATGGCAAGGACACTTTCAATATATCTACGCTGGCTTCTTTTGTGACAGCGGGGGCTGGTGTGAAAGTTGCCAAGCACGGCAATTATGGGGTTTCATCTTCGTGCGGGTCGTCCAATGTTATTCAATATATCGGTTATGAGTTCACGGATAATCCAGATAAGCTCAAATCACAAATTGATAAAGCAGGAATCTGTTTTCTTCATGCTCCTTTGTTTCATCCTGCCATGAAGAATATTGCCCCGACTAGAAAAGAAATGGGGGTCAAGACCTTTTTCAATATGCTCGGCCCTATGGTGAACCCCTCACTTCCGAAGAATCAGGTAGTAGGTGTTTTTAATCTTGAGCTGGCTCGCAAATATGCGTACCTCTACCAGGATTCTGAAAAACATTATGCCATTATTCACGCTTTAGATGGATATGATGAGATTTCGTTGACGGGCAAATTCAAGGTCATTTCGAATAATGGGGAACAACTTCTTTCACCCGACAATTTGGGTCTTAATCAGGCTAAAGCACAAGATTTATATGGGGGATCAACCGTGGAAGAAGCGGGAAAAATATTCATGGAAATATTAGCAGGTAATGGCAGTCAAGCGCAGAATGAAGTTGTGGCCGCAAATGCCGGCATGGCCATTAAATGTATGTTCCCGGATATGGCAATGGAAGAGAGCATTGGCATGGCAACCGAGTCACTAATGAGCGGCTCAGCACTCCGGTGTCTTACGTCACTTTTGGCAACATAAACCACAAATAGGGAACATTTTGGGATTTGATACGTATTATTGACCTTTTGTGACAATTATTATAGGCGACAACAGATATGATATAAATGGCAGCAGTGGTGGAGCAACGAGCAATTTTGGATGACATAATTTCCTTCAAGAAAGGGGAGGTTGCTGAGTGCAAGGAACTGTACCCGACTAAATTGCTTGAGAAGAGCATTTATTTTGATTCTGATACCGTCTCCTTCAAATCGTATATCTGTCGAAAGGACTTGTCGGGTGTAATTGCAGAATTCAAGAGGAAGTCGCCGTCCGTCGGTTATATTAATGAATATGCTAAGGTTGAGCCTATTTCAATAGGCTATATGCAGGCTGGTGCAGCCGCCCTTTCAGTGCTAACAGATGAGCATTTCTTTGGCGGGTTTGCCTCGGATCTTACCGAAGCCAGAAAATTCAATTACTGTCCCATATTGCGCAAGGATTTCATCATTGAAGAATACCAGGTGATTGAATCAAAATCCATTGGTGCTGATGCAATACTACTCATTGCTGCAGTACTTGCTCCAGAGAGGATAAAAATCCTGGCTTCGCTGGCCAGATCACTAGGTATGGAGGTGCTGCTTGAAATACGCTCCAAACAGGAGCTGGATACTTGCTTAAATGACAATATTGATGTTGTAGGTGTCAACAATCGAGATCTAACTTCATTTACTATTGACATAGATGTTTCTATGGAGTTATTACATGACATCCCAACAGATATAGTGAAGATTTCTGAGAGCGGTATTTCTAGCCCTGTCATGGCACATGAGCTTCAGCAATCTGGTTATGACGGGTTGTTGATGGGTGAGCGCTTCATGCGCTCGGGCAGGCCCCATATCGCCTGCGCAGCATTTATCAAGGAACTAAAAGAGCTTAGAGCGATATGAAGGTTAAAGTATGCGGCATGAAGACCTGGGAGAACATCCAGATGGTTGCTGGGGCAGCTCCTGACTATGTGGGTTTCATTCACCATGAAGACTCACCGCGTGATGTGAGTAATCTTAAGATGAAATTTGTCGTCCAGAGTTTGCCGGAGCATATTGAGCCTGTTGCAGTATTTGTTAATGCTGATGTGGACTTTGCGAAGGGCAAGATTGCGGAAAATGGGTATACCCATGTACAACTGCATGGCAATGAAGGCCCTGAGTATTGTAGGAATCTTATGAGTGAAGTTAAGATCATTAAGACTTTTCATATAGAAAAAGAATTTGATTTTAGCAGTCTCCAGGATTATGAACAGGTATGCGATTATTATTTATTTGATACCAGCGGAGCACAGCGGGGAGGAACGGGAAAGAAATTTGACTGGGAATTATTGAAGAAATATGAAGGAGATAAGCCGTTTTTCCTCAGTGGTGGAATAGGTCCGGATGATGTTCCCAAAATTCAGTCACTCGTCATGCAGTCGCTGTTTGCTATAGATGTAAATAGTAAGTTTGAAATTGAGCCGGCCGTTAAGGATAGCGGAATGTTGGGGGTATTTATAAAAGCACTAAGAAATGAGTAAGTTGAGAAGGTTCTTGATCATCATCGGTTGTGTTGTCTTGTGTCTTGTTGTTTGTCATCCGATTGAGGCGCAGCAAGTAGATGTGCGCAAGCTAAAGGCCATGAAAGTCAGAAGTATTGGTCCGGCCGGCATGAGCGGACGTGTGACCTCTATAGATGCGGTTGAATCCAATCCAGACATCATATATATTGGGACTGCCTCTGGTGGCGTTTGGAAGTCAGAGAGCGGCGGAATAAGTTGGACGCCTATTTTTGATGG
>Ga0302120_10001236_pt1 | contig 11963 bp, 2 predicted proteins | sample AG5_Bottom_MG_FD_203118 | JGI IMG/M metagenome (GOLD analysis project Ga0302120, IMG submission 203118) | Marine microbial communities from Western Arctic Ocean, Canada - AG5_Bottom | ecosystem: Environmental > Aquatic > Marine > Oceanic | place: Canada: Western Arctic Ocean | collected 2017-10-01 | reverse complement strand
GCCTCATCCACCGATTTCCTCCAGCAATTGTTGATTCGCAGCACTCAAGGCATCATCAGCGCTCATCTGCCCGGCATAGACCTGCTCAATCGCTGCAGAAAGAGGGTCCCAGACCATCGACATCTCGCGGGTTGTAGGGGCAGGAAATCCGTATTCGGCCTGGTTGAGAAATCCTGATAGTACAGGGTCATCTATCACTTCAGAATCATTCTGTACCGATGCTGCGGTGGGTAGAGTCCATGTTTCCAAGGCGAATCGTTTCTGCACTTCCGGGCTGGACAACCACAAAGCCAATTCCACCGCCTCCTCTTTGTGAAGACTCTGTTTGCTGACTGACCAGCCCTTGTAGGTAACCATCGGAGAAATGCGCTCGCCGCTGGAATTGACCACCGGCAGAGGTGCCTGGGCAACATTTATCCGCGCTTGTGAATAGGTTGCCCAGTTCCACGGGCCGTCGATTATCATCGCTGCTTGGCGCTCGCGAAACTGATTTTTCATGGTGTCAATGCTGGTACCGGTAGGCACCATCCCGCCATTCGACTGGTCAAGATCCAACCATGTATCAAGCCCAGAGCCAGAGCCATTGGAATCGAGGGTCGGCACTCCATCCACGTCGAATAATTCACCGCCCCAACCACGCTGAAACGCCAGCCAGCGGTACGGGTCTTTGACCGGCACCGATAATCCGACCTGATTTCCGTGAGTGAGAGTTTCAGCCGCAGCCAGCATCTGCTGCCAACTCCAATTCTCCGTGGGTGGCTCCACTCCCTCGGCAGCGAAAATATCAGCATTGTAAATCAGGCTGACACAATCGAAACTAGCCGGTAGAGCGAGCAAGTCATCACCGACCCGCATTGAGGAGAGCGCTTGAGCGTCGTAGATGTTCCTTTGCACCGGAGTCAAGTGCGGTCGCAGGTCTTCAAGCAAGGGGAAACCATTCACCCGCATCGCCCCGACCTGCCCCAACTGGTCACTAGCAAAGCGCATCAGATCGGGTGCTTCTCCACCTTGGGCCGCAACACTGAAAGAATCTGCCGCCTGCATGAAGGGTCGATTTGAGACCTCGATGATGATTGACGGGTGCTCTGCATCAAAAGTGGTTATTGCATCGAGAAAAACTTCGTCTTCACGGGAATCTGCCTCAAATGTCGACCACACCACCAAGGTGATTACTTCGCTAACTCCACCGCCACCAGCATCATCCCCATCAAGATCATCTCCCACCTCACTTCCACCAACTCCAAGACAACCGGGGATGATGATGAGCAGGGCGAGAATGCATGCCAATGCTTCTTTCCGGTCCACATTCATGCCTCCTCGGCCGGGAATACTTCTCCTGGAAATAGATACGGCCAGATGGAGCGCAAGTCCTTGCCTTCAACAATCGGCACCTCAGCATCCCTGAAGGCCAAAGTACTGCGCTTGCGGCTAGGGTTGAAGCCGATGAATTCACAACCTTCGACCCGCATCGACAAATCGATATCACTATCGCCCACGCAAACCGATTCGTCACCGGAAAATTCGTTCATTTCCAGCAACCTAGAAACTATCGAACCCTTGCCTGAACCCCTTACTCTAGCGACCCCCTCATCGCCTAGCCAGCCATCGTCATCGAATTCGAAACCATTCGCAATCCAGTCATCTACCGCCAACATCGCCGCAATCGAGGCAACGAATATATCGACTCCAGCAGAGACGATGGCAACATAGACTCCACGGGACTTCAATTCTGAGATTACCGCTCTCGCCCCGGGCATCAATTTGCTCCCTTGGAAAGCTCGAAATATTTCGTCACGATGTATCTGCGGCTCTACATCCTTCCATAGTTGAATATCAATACGCATGAATTCAGCATCGGTTATTTCACCACGCAGGAATCTTGCGAAAGCCTCGTCGCTATTGGTGCCGAAATAATCGTGCAGAGTACTCCATGATGAGACCGCGTCCACTAGGACTCCATCGCAATCAAAGACGACACACTTCAGCACTTTCTCCCACCTGCTCCTCAATACGAGGGAACACAGGGAGATATGAATACTTCACCGAAGGCCGCTATGTATGACTACGACATGAGGTCATTGAAGAATCGAGTGCTAGAGGTGAAACCACCTTCCAGAATAGAGGTCTTTCAACTTGCTAAGTCAGGCGAAATTCGCATGTCTCAGTATAGGGTCACGGGCACAACTAGCGCCCTTTGGTAGAGGGAAGGGAAGGGTATGGACGCCCGAAACCCTCGGGTCTCGGGCGTCCACGCCTCCTTGTGCAGGATTTTCACTCCTGCATATTCAACAGATCTCTAATTCAGGTTCTTGAAGGTCTGCAACAGTGTTGCAGTTTGAGCACCAGGGTCGTACCTGATGGTCACCTTGAGATCAGAAATCTTGTTGCCGTTGGTGTCATGGCTTCCAATCAGAATCGAGTCGCCGACTCCGAATGTGGTAACGCAGTTCTTTCCATCATCATCACAATTCACATTGTCTGCGAAGGTGACGATTACCGGGGCATTCGCTCGTAGCGAATCCGGAACGTTGGTTGGAACGAAACCATAGTTGGTGGCGTTAGTCAAACTAGTTTGGTAAACTCCACCAGCCCACTCAAGTTGTACAATTATTCCTTGGCTGGACAACTCAGTCTTTGCATCGGTTACATCAAGCCTCCAGTATCCGGTAGGCGCGTCAGGGTTGACGTCGACTACTTTCATACCTAGGCGAGGTACGGTCTTCTGGTCGGTATTCGCCAGCGAACTGGCCCACACGTAAATAACACCGGACAATACAACTGTTATGGCTACCATCAAGATAGTGGCGATGACCGGGCTGACTGCAGCCTCGTCATCTTCCAATTCCTCAGTATAGTCATCATCTTCCTCATCACGTCGTCCCATGGCTAGCATTGCGCCTACGAACATTCCCATTAGACTGACCATCATTATGCTTGGAGCAAAGGATGGTACTGACGCCAATCCTTGAGTGGCGACAATCTCTGGTAGTGATTGGCCGGTCGAGAGGCACAGGTATGGGTGTGAACTACCACATGTCGCAGTACCCGTGTCGTCAGGAGCCACCATATTAGTCATGATGTTGTTACTGAAGTTCTTGTCCTCAAGTTGAGGCCGACGGTCAGCTAGGTCTTGGAACAGACCAGGACATGACCATGAATCATTACTGCTGCTACAGACATGCGCCTCAGGATTGTCGTTGACGAAATCATCGGCAGACACATTCACAGGAGCAGGACAGGTCTCAGCAAGACAGGTCTTGACATCAACATATACTGATACCTTCTTCGATTCATCCATGATTGGAACACCCGGGTGCTTGACGGTGATGCGCTCGCCGTTTTCTGGTGGGTCTACGAAGATAGTTCGTCCGGCCGTCTGGTCGCCTTCTTGGTGACCGTCTGACTTGAACGTGACCTCGAGTATGTGGTCATACTTGTAGGTGCCATCAGTGTTTGGTGGAGCATCTCCGCCGGCTACAATATCAACTGACATCGGTACTTCAGTTCCAGATATGACGTGACTTACGCCGTGGAAGTTGAAGCCTACAGAATCGTCGAAGAAGTAGTCAGGCACTGGTTCAAGTGTGTTGTCAACCTTAATCTTCAAAATCTGTAACTGCGAAGACGCATTGTTGTAGGTTGCGGTATCGAAGCCGTAGTTCGGGATGTAGGCTGGAGCAACGAGTGAATCGTGCACATACATTTCGATGAAACAATATCCTTCTTGGCTATCTGGACGTGCTTGGTGAATTCCACCATCATCCATCTTGTCAACCTGCTCTGGAGGAGCGTTGGTGGTCGCATCTGGAATCAAGGTGAAAGACATCTCGTCGCCGTCGATACTGATGGCGCTGAAGTAGTTGTCATACTCACATTGTAGTTGTGGGTCTGTAAAACCTGTAGTTTCCACATAGTGGCGCTGGAATGTCCAGAACAGGTCATCATCATCGTGGTCGATATCAGCCTTCATCTGCGATAGATTAAACGTCGTCTTTGCGACATCGGTGGTGTCTTCCTGTACTGTAATTGCCCATTCAAGGTTGATTGGGGTGCCAGTACCGTCGACAATCTCTCTCGTTGAAGGAACGAATGAACTGTGGATGTACGGTGCATCGTTGACCGGATTAATTCGGAACGTAACCGCCTTTGGACTCGCATCGTTGAAAGTCCAGCCGTAGATATCCACACCTAATAGTGGGTGTACGTAACTTATCGGGAAAGCATCGGTACCGTCATCGGATAGTGTCAGTGTAATGTCACACTCACCGCCCTTCTCGTTCGAAGTGGTTTCATCGATCAATATCTCAGAGCCGTTGCTGATGCTCACAGAGAAAGCCTCGCAGGCAGCAGGAACGCTAGCTCCCCAAGTGTATGCTTGTGGCTGCTCGTTCAACTGGTCATAGATGTAGGTGGTATCGGTGGTTAGACCAAAGACCGCTGTACCCAACTTGTATGGTACAGTTCCATGTCCCTCATCGGCGACGTTTTGCACGCCATCACTGTCGGTGACGAATACTGGTACGTTAGCCAATCCATATGACGACCAAGTCCCATATGGAGTGAATCCTTGGGCGAGGTCGTTGTTGGTATGGCCAAAGTTCCAGATTACCGGTGCGTCGTTGATTGGTAGGACAATGACGGTTAGGTAACCGGTATCGGTCAATCCGTGCTCATCCGTAATCACCAACTTGACGTTGTAGTTACCGAACTGATTTGGTAGAACCGTTAGATTCACCATCTGATTGTTACCAGCGGGTAAGAAGTGTGCCACAGGTGCTGTAGTAGCATCACTATCGTGGTCATACCATTCGACTAACTCTGGTGTCGCAGCTGCTGATCCGCTTCCGTCGCTGGAATCGGAGAAACCGTCGCCATCAGGGTCATCACCATCGTGGTCCACCGTCACGCCCGTCTCGAAAGTGGTTACTCCCTTTACTCCCCACTGGTAGTATTCCAGTAGGGTAGTTGGTGCGAACTGTGGGTTTGGATGGTCGCTGATGTCCCAGCCGATATCTATGGCTGATGTCTGGATATCTACTCCATATGGCATCAGAGGGATAGTCTGCATAGGCATATCCTCGAATCCTACCATGTATCCGGTTCCAGTCAGGTTGCTGTCAGTGGTGGTCACGGTTACGAAGGAAGGAGCAGAGATGAATGGACATGCTCGCTCGATGGTGATGCTACCTGCGTAATTTGTTGCCATGCTGATGTCACTGATAGTTCCCCAGTCCTCAGCACATGGTGCATCTCCGACTACCATTACGTCGTAATTCTTGGCGGCGGATGCGGTTGTGGTACCTAAGTAACTGCGGTATATCAAGCGGTAGTCGTCAATACCTCCATTCTGAAGGTTTAGTTGACCTAGAGTGATAGATAACGTATCAGTGAATGACTCATTACCACCGGCAAGGGTGAAGTCGTCCGGATTTGGATGTACCGTGTTGACCTCTCCATCGCTCTCGTTCAATACAGTTCCCAGTAGGCGAACATCGCCAATTGGCGAGCCGATACATGACCATGGTATTGAGATTTCAGTAACGTCGTTGCTAGACCAGCCGATATAGGCGCTGTCTTGGTTCCATGTACAGCCTTCGGAGATGTCAGACCAGGTGTTTGTTCCTGTCGACCAACTCTTCAGTCCCCATGTGTAGGTGGTGTCCCCGTCCTTTGGTGGGTTTGAACCGTCCTCGGCCCAGAATGCATAGTTAGCCAAGAATGGCAAGTCGTGTTGCATGTTATCCCATAGTAACGAATCAGAGGTTCCAGATGCACCATGGCCGATGTAGACCATCAGGTCTCCACTGTCCATGTCTGCACCGGCAATACCGATGTACAAGTTTTGAGCATCCCATGTGACTCCCATTACATTGTCACCATCTTCAGACATAATGCCAGGCATCATGTTGTCAGATGGATTCAATGGGTTCGCATCCCAATCAGAGATGTTACCGTCGATGGATGGTGAGGTGTCACGGAAGGTCGTACTTACGAAGGCCGCCTTGGTGCCATCGGTAGAGGTGATCATCAAACCGATGTCTTCTGAGGGAGTTGCTGGGGTTAGAGAGGTGTAGTCCTCGTTACGGTCGGTATCCAAGGTCAATAGATTGGCCTCATGGATGATAGCCGTAGGGTCGATTCCCAACTTGGTGCTGTCCAGAGAATTTCCGACACTGGTGATGATTGTGTTTGAACCAGCGTATATCTGCTGTGTCAGACCCGTGTCGAAGGTGATGTTCTGGAAGTCTCCTTCAGCGCGGTTATCTGCATATAACGCAGTTCCGCCGGAAACAGTTCCACCATTCCAGTTGAAGTCGACACCATCGGTGTAGACACCGTATGCTGCCCCTGTGCTCAGGTCATTCAAGTCCAGACTTCCGCCATTAGTTAGGTATAGGCCGATTCCGCTGGTATCGTTAGCATCGAGATTAGCGCCACTGGTGCTCACGTCAACGCCATCTAGATAGAGGGCATATCCAACACCAGCAATCCTTGCTCCGCCGGTCAATTCGAGATTGCCGCCGGACATGGTAACGCCAGTGCTGTAGCCACCGACCTCGGTACCATTCAGCGATATCACCTTGTTACCGGATGAAACCACATTGATTCCATTGGCGGTGAAAGAGGCTGAACCTGAGGTAGTTACGATGACACTACCGGTCATAAAGGCGTGGTTCGTACAGTGGTAGTAATAGGTTCCAGCTGTATCAAAGGTGTGAGCAAAGGTGCTACCTAGATTCATTGTACCACTGTCGAAGACCTCGGTACTATTGGCATCAGAGGTAACTGTGTGAGTCTCGCCAGTTCCAGAGTTGTTGTAGTATTCCTTGGCTCTCCAGCGTATCGAGTCATCCTCACCGATGGTCTGGTTCTGTGGTGCGTAGTAGGATGCCATGACGTCGACAGACCAAGAGGCGCCGCCGACACCACCGGTTCCGGTGAACTTGGAACCGGTGTCGGAAATGGCACAGCCATCGACAACCAAGCCGTTCATGACGGTGGTCACATCGTTACCGCCGGTTATCAGCGTCGTTGCACCACAGTCTTCAGCCCATATTCCGACTGCACCAGGTGCGGTGCGGCCAGCAGATGGTGCGATTGTGTTATCGGTCACCGTTAGGGACTGTCCGCTGCGTACACCGTCAATCATGATACCGCCATCGGCATCTGTCAGAGTGTTACCGCTGATGGAACCATAGCCGTTCAGGGTGTAGATTCCAGGATGTGCCTGATTGCGGTTTCCAGTTATGTCGTTATTCTTGACATCATAGTTGAGTGTTCCACGTAGGTAAATCGGTTGGTTACCGGAAGTGAACGTGTTACTATCGACCACTAATCCAGTAGTATAGGCACTCTGGCCATAGACGTGATAAGTCGGTGCGGTGCTACCGCCGAAATTGTTATCCTTGACGCTAATATCATCTCCGTAAGAGAAGTAGAACCAAAGTGATATAGTTCCGGTATCGGTGAAGTTATTCCCATTAATCATCATATCGTCAGGTCCCCAAGTACTACGAGTGAAGTAGTAGGTGTAGACTATATTTCGAATCATAACACCTATCGGGCATCCGGTAATGTCGTTATTGGTCACAACGGCATCGTGGATACCGGAATTGACGATACACATCTCCTGATAACCGAAACTGGTCTTCGGAGAGCCCGGACCACCGGCGCGGACGAAGGTGTTGTCTGCGACGTTGAAGTGGTCTGGATCCCAGTTGGTGTTCTCGCGACCGGCAGCTATGCTGGTCAGTCCCACGATCGTACTGTTGGTAATCCATGGATTGATGTCAGACCATGCAAAGTAACCGAACATCACTCCAGAATGGACGCCTGCTTGCGTGGTGGAAAGCGAGTAGGCAGTCATACCATCCATGTATAGGTGTGAGTTGTACGGATAGGTCGATGTCCAACGTTGGTATCCGTTATAGTCGTAATTTCCGGTGATTATCAGGTTGGTGTTGTTCCAGTTATTCTTAGTCGATGACGATGAGTCACTGCCTACATACATGAACGGCACGTCCATCAAAATCGTCTTTCCAGACATATCTTTTGGTGTCGCACCGAAATATCCGTATTCCGTTGCATCTATACCGGTTGAATGATCGTCATCGCCGTCAGCATTGTCGTTGTCGTAGGTCCGTGTTGCGCCTGATCCGATGGAACAAGAGGCCAACATTCCGTATGATGAAGAAGAGAAGGAGTAACAGACACGATATGGAATCATATCTGTTTCTTCCAAGGTAATTGTGCCAGTAGATGGTGCATCCGGATCAAGTGTTACAGAAACGATTTTGTAACGGAAATCCATAACTCGATCCGACCCACTGCTGACATATTCAACCTTGGCGGCAGTCGCCGCTGTATAGCCACCTAAATCAGGCCACGTTGCACCTGTGTTGGTGCGTTCCATCGTGGTGTACAGGATTCCGCCAGCGACACCCGAACCATCGGTTGTCGATGAACCTTGGATTGAACTATCAGCCCCCATCAATAAGATGTTGGCGCCAATTACGTTACTGACGTTGGCATCGGTGTCCTCTGTCAAGGTAATCGATAGACTGCGCGCGCGCTTGATGACCCCAGTACCCGTGACCGAAGTCTTGTTATCATCGATTGTTCCATCGATGAAGGTAACTTCGCTCGAACCGGGTACGGCAATATCATAATTGGTATTAGCGAAAGTACAGCCGGCCAGGGTGAATGACCCTTTGCCTCCCATGCTCATACCTATGGAGTTAGTAGTGAGCGTCAAGCCAATGAAATCGTGGTCCGTAGTTGTCGCAGAACCATATTCCACCGCCGCACCCTGACTTCCGGAAATCGTTCCGGAGAAACTGCCCGAGATATCGCGCTGGTAGGAAACTCCAGCAACTTGTTGGTTTTGGCAATTCAAGTTATCCAAATCAACTCTGCCTGCTGCAGTAAGCGAAGTGCGGACACAGTAGTCACCGCCGGTGACGGTCAAACCGTCGACGGCGGAAAATGCCGAGCCCGAAATCACCATTCCACTTGAGGTCGGAGTATTGACGGTCATGTCCTCAATGGTCGCGGCGGCATAGCCGCCACCAATCTCGATACCAACGTCGGCATCATCGATTGTTCCACCCTTGATCAGAGGCGTTCCAGCCTCACGTGCCCAGGTTTCACCAGACAAGTCGCCAATATCGTTCGACGAGCGCGTGACCAACTCAATTCGGTCCTGATAGTTGTCAGCACGGTTGTGGAAGAAATCGATATTCAGAGTTGCCCCGACAATTTTGCCCTCGGGTATTGCGACATTGTTTCGGTCCATGGCGCCGTCACCTTCGTTGGTCATGTCGATTATCGGCATGGAAACCCGGTTTCCAGCCTGTGATAGTCCTGGAGAATACCCGGTGTAGTAGTAATCCATACAGATGTTGTATGAGCCAAACATGCCATTGAATCCTTCTGGAGGATAGAATGCCGGGTTGTTATAGGCGTGGTAAGAGGTGTAATAATAACCCCAGTAATGGTATGGGTAGTACATCGATGTTGAGCTAGACAAATCGTCTGCTGCTTCCCATCGGTAGCCGAAATTATCCGGTTCAGCACCAGCTCCATAGTAAGTTCCGGAACTGGCGTATGCGCCGGATATACCCTGTTGACCTTGGTAATATGATGATATCAAGTAATAGTAATAGCCATAATCACGGAATGCTGGATTCTGAACATAACCATACAGGTTGCAATCCCAGTAATTGTAGCCGGCATACTCGCCGCTGGTATCGCTTCCAGCGCCACCTAGGGTGCCGCCAGAGCCATCATGGCCATCATAGTAGCCAGGTGAGGTGCGGGTTCCTGCACCACGGTCACTGTGGTTGTATGTCAAATCAGCAGCACCATCCGCGTTTGTGTCGAGTTCGAACTCGACCCACATTCGGTCGGTCATCATGTAATACTTGGAGGTAGCATAGTTGTACCTCGGGTGAGCATTACCGCCAGCCCATATGCTGTTGTAACCTAGTTGCACGTAATCCTTATCCATGAAGGTAGAGATGTCGAAGGAATAGGTATTCCAGCCGGCATTCATTCCTGACAAAGAGGTCGAGCGGTAGATGGTCGGTAGACTCATCCCACCATACAGGCTTATTCCAACATCACTGGTTTCTACCGTGAAACCGTCCAACTGAGGCGCGGCGTTGTAGGATTTGATCCCCACTGCTGCCCCAGAAACATGGAGGTTCGCCATTCCGGACATTGTGTTCTCAAACCAGATTCCGGTTCCGGTTCCGCCGGTATTGATGATGTGGCCATTATCTCCTTCTAGAGTACCACCGTTTATCTCAACGGTTGCCATGTCATCAGAGTTAGCTGCAAGGCCGTATATCTTACCGCCGTTGGTCATCTTCAAAGTGGCATCGGGTCCAATTAACAAAGCCGAGCCGGTTGTACCGCTCTGGGCTACGTCCTTGACGATTCCCTCGTCAATCCAAAGCAATCCGTCTTGGATATCGATGTGTAGTGGATAAGCACTGCTCTGGGCTCGGATAGTACCGAGTTTGGAGTTAGACACCTGCTTGGTCAATGTTACCGAAGAACCGCCAGACAAGATTAGAGTAGGCGAAGTGGTAGCATCACTCTTTATCTTCAAGGTCGCACCTATCAAGACGAAACTGCAACTGTCCAAGGTTAGGTCGGCCGATAAAGTTACGACGTTCGAGTCAAACTCGTATATGCTGTCCATGTCTGGGTCATAGGTACTCTGGATGGTAGAGTTGCTTGCCAACCAGGCACAGTCCATGTTAGCGTCACCAAGGTCGACAGGAGCTGGGAACAATTCAAGTTCAATCGAATCACCAACACCGAAGGTAGGTACAGTTGCAACCGTTGGATACCAAGGGTCGGTGATGAAAGTCTCATTGACTCCCGCCGGACCGTATCCGAACAAGTTGTGAGCAATGTAATTGGTAGATGACAAGCCACTGCCGGACAAGGATTCTGATAGAACCCATGCATCTACCTCACCGCCACCATCGGTTATGTGCCGACCGACAATGAATAATGGTGAACCGCTGCCATCGACAACTTCAGCGTTGACGATGTGACCTGACTTGTAATCCCTGACACCTGCCGCATCATTCCACTTGTACACCTTTACTGAAGCTGTACCGCCGAAGAATATCTGGCCGCTGCTAGAGGAAATCTGCACCCAGCAGTCTGATGCGCCGGTCCAGCCGTCCGCGTCAGCACAGTCATCGCCATTCCACGTCACGCCGATTAGCGAGATGATACCGTTGGATGACGCCTTGGCTACATTGCTGCCCATTGCAGTCATACCAGTGATAGCAACAGATCCTAGAGTTACCTTAGAGTTGCGAGCGTAGATTACGTTGTCAGCGCCCGAGGACGCTGTTGCAATTGTACCTCCATCGATTGTGATGCTGTTCGGGGCATTGCTGCTTGAACAGGAACTGCTCACGTATGAATTGGCGCCGCCGGCGTCGAGGTCCATATCAGTGAAGAGGTAGGTATAACCACAGCCCTGGATACTCACACCGTCAGCATCGACATTGTCGCCGTAGATTCTGTCGGTTGTCGGGCTGTTACCCGATATCGTCAATGCTCCTGAAAGGTCAACATTAGTCATTGTCGGCGCGGTACGAGCCATGCTCAATGCGCCAGCGTCGACATTGTCTAGAATTGCACTGGCTCCATGTGCTCCCGATGCCGTACTCGAGGCACCGCTTGGGGAGATGGCGATATTGGTATCGCCGAAGTCACTGTCTGTGATGTTGTAATTGCCCAGTGTATTGATTGTTACCGAGGAGTAGTAACTGGTATCCAAGTTGTATACACTCAACGAACTTCCGGTCGCACCAGCAGATGCTTCCAATGCAACCCCGCTTTGGGTTGCAGAGTGAGTTGCTGCAACGTTGTTGATGGTGATGGAAGCTAGGTCTGAGGAAATCAGATTGACGTAGGAGTCGGCAATAATGGCA
>Ga0302120_10001235_pt1 | contig 11976 bp, 8 predicted proteins | sample AG5_Bottom_MG_FD_203118 | JGI IMG/M metagenome (GOLD analysis project Ga0302120, IMG submission 203118) | Marine microbial communities from Western Arctic Ocean, Canada - AG5_Bottom | ecosystem: Environmental > Aquatic > Marine > Oceanic | place: Canada: Western Arctic Ocean | collected 2017-10-01 | reverse complement strand
TTAGACGCTGCTGCTGTCACGCCAGCTCATTCGCAAGAAGATGGCATTGATTTTGTGCCGACACGTCCGCTAGTACTCTTTGGTCATCATTACGCCTCAATCGCCGGCTTAGCCCCTATGCTGGGCCCAGCCGTCGCCGTCTTCTGGGGATGGCTTCCTGCACTCTTATGGCTAGTTTGCGGCTCAATCTTCATTGGCTGCGTGCATGACTTTTCAGCGTTGGTCTTGTCGGTACGCCATCAGGGGAAATCGATTGGAGCTCTCTGCGAAGACATACTTGGTAAACGCGCCAAGATGTTGTTTCTGTTGCTAATTACTTTCGGCGTTTCACTAGCGATGGGCGTTTTCGTGTTCATTATTTCATTGTTGTTTAGCTGGGGAGACGACTTCAACCCACAACAACTAAGCGCTAGCACCACTAGTTTTCCCGAAGTGGTGATGCCATCAATCGGCCTAATAATAGTAGCCTTAATTTGCGGGTGGCTGCTCAAACGCAAACAGGCCTCGTTGCTAAAAGTAACCATCGGAGGGTTCAGTGCATTGTTAGCATTAATCGCAGTTGCCTATAACGTGCCAACGATGGGCTTGCCAGAAAACCTGTGGCCATCATCCACGCAATGGACGTGGCTATTAATGACATACGCCTTCGCTGCCAGCGTGATGCCGGTGTGGTTATTGCTTCAAGCTAGAGATTTCTTAAACTCGCTGCTGCTAGTGCTCGGTTTGATTTTGATGTACTGCGGATTCTTTCTGCAAAGCCCAAGCTTCGATGCACCTGCTTTCAATAGCAACCCCATTGGTGCGCCACCGATTCTGCCTTTTGTGTTTATCACGATTGCCTGTGGTGCAGCAAGCGGCTTTCATTCTTTGGTCGCTAGTGGTACTTCGGCTCGACAGCTGGACAATGAAATGCATGCGCGTCCCATTGGTTATGGCGGCATGATCGCCGAATCGCTGCTTGGGCTGATCGCAGTTTTGGCTTGTACAACAACTCTCGGCAGCAGTACGGCGTGGGCAAAGCTTTACGTCAATTGGTCCGCAGTGGCCGACAATTTAGCTGCAAAGCTTGGCGTGTTCATTCACGGCTCCGCCTCGTTCATCGCGCACCTCGGCGTGCCAGAAGAGTTAGCTATTACATTAGTGGCAATGGTAGTCGTTTCGTTCGCATTAACCACCCTCGATTCAGCTACCCGTTTGTTACGCTTCAACCTTGAAGAACTCGGCATAAAAAATCGCTATATCGCGACTTTGACAGCCTGCACGTTTATCTGCTTTTTCGCTTTCTATAAAATAGATGGCAAGGCCGCTGGCCTCAGCCTATGGACGCTCTTCGGCGCTACTAATCAATTGATTGCTGGCCTGGCCTTGCTCACCGCAACGGCATACTTGCGCCAACGCAAACGCACGATTTGGCCACTCGCAATTCCGGCTGTATTCATGATTGCTATGACCATGTTTGGTTTAAGCGTTAAGCTAATGAACTTCGCCCAACAAGCACAGTGGTTGTTATTCGGCCTGGCGCTGGCCTTGATGTTTATTGGTGTTGCCGTTTCAATCACCACCGTCGGCGCAATACGTAAATCGCCGAATAGCTAAATTAACTCTTAACCGGGTAAGCGGCTACAACTTTCGCTCGCAGTTGTTCAAAGCTGCCATCAGCTATTGCTGCGCGGATGAGCTTCATTAAGTTGACTAAGTAATGCAAGTTGTGATGCGCCAACATTGCGGCAGCCACCATCTCGCGTTCTTTAAGAGCCGCTCGCAACATGCCGCGTGGCATCTTCGTCAAACAAGAGTCGCACTCGCAACCTTCCATTAGCGGTCGAGTGTCGTCGGCAAAACGTGCATTATGAATATGCATCATGCCTTCGTCCGTCATGAACGAACCATAACGGCCCGAGCGAGTAGGGTACACGCAATCAAAGATATCAATGCCACGCGCCACCGACTCAACCAAGTCAAGCGGAGTGCCAACGCCCATCAAGTAGCGCACCTTGTCTTTAGGCAATAGGCTCGTCGAAAAGCGCACGCCATCCATCATTGCTTGGTGGCCTTCGCCCACGGAAACACCGCCAACGGCGTAACCATCGAATTCGAGTTCAATCAACTTGCTTGCGCACTCTTGGCGTAAATCTTTAAACACGCCTCCTTGTACGATGCCAAACTGCGCTTGACCACTTCCGGCTCCGCCGCGTGCCTCGTGCATCTCGCGCTGTATCTTTGCCCAGTTAATGGTGCGCTTAATCGCTACCGCCACCGAATCGCGTTCACGCGGATCGGCAGGGCATTCGTCAAGTAACATCGCTACGTCCGGGCCTAAAGATTGTTGCACTTCAAAGGCAAGTTTTGGGGTCCAGTCGACGTATGAACCGTCTACTGGGTGGCGCATTTTCACGCCTTTATCTGTTATCTTTGAAGTGGCTAAAGAGAATGCCTGGAAACCACCCGAGTCGGTGAGTATCGGTCCATCCCAAGCCATTGCTTTATGTAAGCCTCCAAGCTTGGCAATAAGTTCGGTGCCAGGTCGTGCGAACAAATGAAAACTATTGGCCAGCATCATCTCTACACCCATCGGCTTTAGAGTTTGCGGCCACGGCCCGCGCATAATGCCACGCGTCGCCACCGGCATAAACTGCGGAGTCGAAACATCGCCATGCGGCGTGTGCAAAGTACCAAGTCGTGGCGACGATGCCTCGCCTTGGTGTAAACTGAATTTGAAGCTCATTGATTAAACAGATTGGCCGTTAAAGATTCGACCTCAGCGCCAGGATAGTAGTGCTGCAAAATGGTCGCATAGTCTAAGCCTTGTTTCGCTTGGCGCATGGCGCCCTCTTGACAAAACCCTATGCCATGACCGTGCCCAGAGCCAGTGATGGTAATCGACCCATCACGATTAAGAATCAAGCCGTGCCAAATCATCGATGGCAAGCCAAGGCGGGCGCGCACAAACTCGCCCGTTAAATCATGGTGGCCGTTTTCCCCTTGCAACCGCATCACTAAGCGTCGCTGAAACTTATCTTTGGACACGGTGTTCAGCGCTTGCAGAGTATCGCCTAGTTTGAATTCGGTACTTAGCTTGTCGAGTCTATCCACAGGAACAGTGCGTTGCCATCGCTGGTAAACATCTCCGCATTGCGGGTCGATGCTGCCAACAAGAGCAGTGAGTTTGGTTTTACTGAAATCGGCCTCAAAAGAATTTGCCGTACCGCCGCCACAACTGCGATGGAAAAAGCTGGGCAAGATTAAACCATCTTCGCTAAGCACCAAACCACGCGTCGCATGGACGGCGTCTCTTGCCTGGTGAGTATTATGGTCGCTGCCTTTGTAAACTTGGTCGCGTGAATCACCGCGCAACTGTTTGCCTTGCTGTATCTTGAAAATGGCATAAGTGCGCGCCGCAATAGACTGCGCTTCGAGGGCGGCACCAATGCTCGGAGTCTGGGAAGGGAGCTCACCGCAGATGACTCCGAGTACATAGTCCTCAAGCTTTAGTCGCAGATACAGATTGAGCTGTTGGTACTGATTAAGCCTGTTGCGCTCGGCTTCAATGATGAGTTCTCCGGGATAACTAAAGTAATTAAGTCGCAGAGCGTCTTTACTGTCACAATGTAAATAAACTTTGTCGCGATTAGCGGCATAAGCGCCCAATTTTGGACCGGTAATGTCGCACACTAAATCACCTTGAAAATTGTCGCGTTCGATTAGAACTTCATTGGTCTTTGAGTCTATTAATTGCCAACGACCCGATATTTCTAGAGGCAAAGCGTCCTTGCGTGACAGAGATTTTAACTTTACAGTAACAAACGGATTCACCACATCTGGCACCGGTGGGGCAACGCTCAGGACTTGCGCCAACAAAATAGCCAAGACGCTAAAAAGGGCTACGAAACCAACACCTAGCTTCTTACTCATGAACGTTAGCCCGTTCTATAGCGGCTTTGCCAGCAGCCGTGATGATACGGCCTTGCGGAGTACGTTGCATGAAGCCTTGCTGAATAAGCCATGGTTCAATAACTTCAGCAAGTGTGTCTTCAGCTTCGTTTGCTGCAACACTAAGATTCTTTAACCCCAGTGGGCGCGATTCTTCTACCAGAGCCAAAGCCTTTAGAACTTTGCGATCACTTTCTTCAAGGCCATTATCATCGATGTTGAGCATCGCCAGAGTTTGTTCACAACACGGTTGATCAATCACGCCATCAAAATCAATTTGCGCCAAATCGCGCGCACGCCGCAACAAGCGATTGGCAATACGCGGAGTACCGCGTGAAAATTCCGCCAAAGTCAGCGCAGCATCTTCGTCGAGTTGTACGCCGAGCAACTTAGCCGAACGTAACAAGATCTGACAAATAGAATCGGTGTCATATGGTTGAAACGACAGGCGATGCCCAAAGCGCGAACGAAACGGTGGACTAAGCAGAGCTTCGCGAGTAGTAGCGCCCACCAAGGTAAAAGGCTGGATGTCAAGTTTCAGCAATCGCGCATGCTCGCCGCTGTCGAAAGTCCATTCAATCTGAAAGCGATCCATGGCGCCATAGAGGTATTCCTCGATTTCGACATTCATACGGTGGATTTCATCGATGAAAAGAATCGACCCGGCGGTAAGCTGACTGAGAATTCCGACCAAATCTTTGGCCCGGTTCAGTGCTGGGCCAGAAATAATCTTCAATGGGCGTTGCAGCTCGTTACCTAAAGCCAAAGCCAGCGATGTCTTCCCAAGCCCTGGTTGACCCGTGAACAGCAGATGCTCGAGAACCTCATCGCGCTGTTGACAGGCGGTAATCATCAGCTTTAATGGGGCTAGAAGCTCTTTTTGCCCCAAAAAGTCATTAAAGTCTTTAGGGCTGAGGCTACGTTCGTATTCACCCTCGGCCAGTGCGCCAACATCGGTCGAGAAGGAGGATTCTTTAGGCATGAGTAGATTCTGACGCTTCGCCGTGCGGATTTCTACCACCACTGTGCGAAAACGCACTAAAGAGTGCAAAAAAATAAGTTTAGTCCCCATATTTACTAGTCATAGAGCAGAAAACATGGCATGATAATTGCCCTAAGTGGCTATACCTCCTTAGGCAAGATAAATAACCAAGATGAATCCAAGTCAAATAACCAAAGTCTTTACGCTAGCATTAGTTGCTTCCGCTATTTCATGTTTTAACACCGACGAAGTCAAGGGTGGCTCAGGCAGTGAAAACTCTTCAGTGATGGCCTTGACTGAAGTAACAAATGGCTTTGGTCGAATCCTGCCTTACCTCATTCCTATTGCAGACCCAGTCACTGGGGCTCCGACTGCACAGATTGTTGAAATCCGTTCACTGGAAGATTTATACAACAATCCTTCAACGGACTTGAATCCTATTTTGCCGCCGGCAGCATGGCCAGTAGCAGCAGTTAACCCAGCGAACGCTCCAGGTAACCACTTTGTGGTAGTTAGCTTCACCGGTGACATCGATGAAACTTCTGTACTTGACCCGACAGCAGGAGGCCTGGCCAACAATGGTTTGACAGGTTCAATTACAGTTACAGCCTATAACAAAGTAACCGGTGCAAGCTCACCAGTCGAAGGTCGAGCATTTATTAATGGTTATACTTACTACGGCGGTGGTTCATCGGGTCCAACTCGCGAGCGATGGGTGGCTAAAGCAGGGTCGGCTGGCGTGACTGCACTCACATTCGAACGCGATGGTATTGAAGTGACTCCGGGTATTGGTTTTCCCGGTACTTCTGATGCAGCTAGTGGTGTACCAAACGGTTCATTCGCAAGTGCGGGTAATTACATCGCCAAAAACACTTTTATGTTTGTTGCCGATGCAACATCTAATCCCGGCCTAAGCAGCTACGATACGTTCGACTCGAATGTGGTTTTGCGTGTCGTGATCAAAGGCAGTGAGCTCGGTGAAATTGAAGGCGGTGTTCGTTCAACACGCGGTTTCTACCTTGAAAACGGTGGCATCGCGACTTCAGCTGTTGCGGGCGATGATGGCGGCGCACCATTGCCGCTGCTCGATGGCGCTGGTGGCCGTATTGTAACTAGCCCTCAAGACCTTGACATTGACGTTGCATGCGACATAGACATTTATTTCTCTTTAGACGAAGCCTGCCAGCCGCACACGCTCGGCCCTATCCCAGGTGCTTTCCCGCCTTCACTCTCTAATGAGTTCACTGTCGAATTCTACCCGCAGGTGCTTCCTGGCGAACCATTGCCAGGTACTACGATTGCTTTAGCTTACACAGTAAGCCCAGTAAGCCCGTTTAACTTCACTGAGTTCGTCGTTAGTCCCGTGGTTCCTTTTCCTGGGCAAGACCCGCTTGGTGCGAGATCAACTGCCGAAGTGGCGTACTTCCATAAATCGGCTGAAGATTTGTTCGGCCACCGCGATAACGCATCTGCTGATAGCTCGTTAATCTCATTCATTGTTGGTTCAAATTGCCCGGGATTGGTCAATGCACCTGTAATGCCAGGTGCTCTGATAATAGCTTCAAATGAAGGAATGAAGGTGCTCGACCTTGACGGTTTTGGTCAGGGTACTGGCGACCCAACTCACGACTTCATTCGCACTGAATATAATGTTACCTTTGACGACGACTACGGCAATATCCCAATGTCCGGCGATATTTCGAAGTTCCCGTTTAATCCAAACCTTTCACTGCAAGGACTCTTTCCACCGCTAACGGCAGACACTACAACACTTGCTGGTGGCTCACGTGGTGTGTTTACCCTAACGCAAAACACATCTCTAGAGACAGCTTTAACGTCTAGCACTTCGATGGGGTCCATTGCCGATGTAATGATTGGCCATCCACTTGATCTAGCTTATAACAACTATGAATGTATCTCTGGTGGACAAAATAATTGTGCAAGCTTGGCTTTCCAAACAATTCCAGCAAGCACAACGGGGGGGCGCGGTAACAATATTACTAACGCACCGCATCCAAACCCACCACGCTTAGAGTTATCTCCTTCTTGCTACTCACCTTTGATTCAGGCTGAAGAGCCAACGTTGATGGTTGGTGTAAGCACACTGGCTCCCGGAAATGCCTTTGGTGATCCAGCGACGGGTTTAAAGCCTTCAGGCTTGCTTACAGAATCGCTTAGCTACGGTGGCTTCTGGGGACCGGCTCCAGCTCAAACGGTATGTCCAACATTCGTGTTGCGCCAACAGATTGGTCACTTCGTGTTTTTGCTAGATGAGACCAATTCCGATATTGTGGTCCTTAACTCGAACCGTATGTCCATTATCAAACGTGTTCCAGTAGTGAGCCCACGCGACTTAGCGATCTCGCCAGACTTAAACATTCTCGCTGTTTCAAACAACAGTGCTTCAACGGTTACCTTTATTGATACCGATCCGTTCTCGCCGACTTTCCTTGAAGTAATCAAGGTAGTAAGTTTGGTTGATAGTAACAATCGTCGTGCGCTTGGTCCAACCGAAATGGTATGGCAGGGTGACGGTGAAGATGTACTTGTAATCTGTGATCGCTCAAATTCAATGGCTCTGGTGTCAGGCAATGGGCTAGAGGTGCGGAAAATTATCTCGGGTGTTGCTAGTCCAAAATTGTTGGCCGTGACCGACCGCAGTTCATCTGTCTATACGACAGGGCTTTACTATGCTTATGTCGTTTCAGAATCGGGCAGCATGAAGATTTTTGAATCGGGTCCAGATGGTTTGCAAGGTATTGGTTACGACGAGTTCATCGGCGAACCTTTGCTAGATGGTCGCAGTGGCTTCGAGAATCCAAGTGCGGTGTTGATTAACCCCGGCTCAATAAAACACTCTGTATTTGTCGCATATGCGCCAACAACTGGTGCAACCATTGATGATATTTGGTTAGATTCATCGCCTACAGGCCCGATCTCCATTCGTTTGGCTCCCGGCGTTGTGAGTGACCCAAGTCGTCGTGGTAAAGAATGGCTAATGATTAAGCAATACAAAGATGTGTTCTCCTCATCTTCAATCCGCGACATGGCTGTCGATGATCTAAATAACTTCGGTTCGATTTCAACGGTATACTCCGTGTTTGGTGGTGGCAATCTTGTGCACCATAGCTCAAAAGCTTTGTCCCGCGCTGGTTCTCCTGTGTCGTTCCCTCGCTTCTTGTTTGCAGCTTCTTCAGCTGGTTTCATTGACGTGTTGAACATCACTGAAGGTACTGTCGCTGTTCCACCGATTCGAGTCGAAGGCGTCTCAGTTCTTGCACACTACTGGCGTCAGTAATTCACGAGCAACGCTTAGCACTCGATAATACTTTCATTGAATGGTGGCCCCTGCAGGGAAGCAAGTGCAATCTATGTTTGGCGAAATCGCCGAACGCTATGATTTCTTAAACGGCTTTCTTAGTTTTGGCATCGACCGCATTTGGCGCCGTCGGGCAATTAAAGGCGCAGCCGTAAGCGCTAACGATAAGGTTTTAGATTTATGTTGTGGCACCGGAGACTTGGCCATTGCTTTCGCCGTCGAGGGCTGCCAAACGACAGGTGCCGATTTTACCTATCAAATGTTGGCCAAAGCGCCACCGAAGGCTGATAAAAAGAAAGTCCACGTCGATTGGGTGCAAGCAGATGCCCAGCAGCTACCCTTCGCCGACGACAGTTTTAACGTAGTTAGCATCGCCTTTGGTATTCGCAATGTCGAGAATGTCGAACTCGCGATACAGGAGTGTCACCGAGTTTTAAAAGAAGGCGGACGACTGGTGGTACTCGAGTTTTTCCCTATCCCGAACCCGGTGTGGCGCTTTTTGTTCCGCTTGTATTTCTTGCGAGTGCTACCGGTTATTGCTGCAGTGGTGCGGGCGGGGCGCACAGGTGCTTATACCTACTTACCGGAGAGCGTTGACGCGTTTTATACGGCCAGCGCCTTCGCGAAATTGCTAACATCTAACGGACTCCAATTGTTATCAGATACCGCTCTTACCGGCGGGGTTTCTCGCCTGTTCGTCGCTGTTAAAAAATCATAGTGAATCCTCTAGTCGCACCTTTTCGCCGCGATCCAGCTGTCAGTTTTTTGATGCTGCTGCCATTGGCACTATTGCATCTTAGTGGCTACTCTTCGGCGGGACTTAGAGAATCGTGGCTGGTCGAATACGTGTTAATGCAGTGGCAACCCTACGCTTTGCCGGTACTGGTACTGTTATTGATTGCGGCGATTTTGTGGTCGATTGGCCGAATACGATCTTTAGAATTGCCTTGGCGCGGTGGCGCGACTCTTATTTTCGCTGAAGCATTGTGTTGGGCGGTAGTGCTCGGGCCATTGCTCAGTTTCTTGAGATCGGCGATTGATGTCGAGCTGCTGCCGTTGCTCGTCACCGGCGGGGGCGAAAGTTTATCGGTGCATGCTAAGTTGTCTATTGCAGCTGGAGCTGGTCTCTACGAAGAGCTGGTGTTTCGCGTGGTATTACTCGGAGGTTTGGCAATGCTCTTGCGAGCTTTTTTCCTCAACTTTTTTAGTGATGCAATCGCTCGTAAAGTTGGCTTCGCGATAGCGTTATTCACATCTGCTATTCTTTTTGCCGCGGCTCATGGCATGATGGGGGATCAAAGCGCATTCGAGACAGGGCCGTTGGTTTACCGTAGCCTGGCGGGCATCGCCTTCGGCTTGCTATTCTGGTTTCGCGGACTCGCAATTTGTGCCTATGCACACTTTGCCTATGATGCCATCTTGCTGATAAAATTAGACTAATGGAAAACACTAGTCCACCACGCCGAGTTGTTCTTGCTGTCAGCGGGGCGAGCGGAGCAATCTACGCAGTGCGTTGTTTACAAATGCTTGTCGCCTCTGATATCGAGGTCGAGCTTATTTACTCCAATGCGGCGCGGCGCGTGCTGATAGAAGAATGCGACATCCATTTTGATGGCGATTTATCTGTCTTACTTCCCGACCCGGCGACCCATGCATTAGTGACAGTGCATGCGCACGATGACATTGGCGCACGTCCTGCATCTGGCAGTGGTCTTGGCGAGGCGGTTATTGTGCTGCCATGCTCGCTTTCAACGTTGGCGGGTATCAGTTGCGGTAGTGCGGCGAACTTGATTGAACGTAGCGCGCAGGTGGCGCTTAAAGAACAGCGTAAATTAGTGATAGTACCGCGAGAAACCCCACTGTCACGGACTCACTTAGATCACATGTCGCGCTTGGCGTGGGCAGGAGCGACAATTTTGCCAGCCAGCCCAGGTTTCTATCACCGTCCACAAAGCATTGAGCAATTAGTTGATCAGGTGTGTGCCAAAATATTGGGAGTGTGTGATATTCCGCAATCAACTGTTGGCCCATGGACAGGCTCTGCAACGGATGAATAATTCATTACGCAACACTTTGCGCATGATTAAATTCGAGCACAGTGTGTTCGCTTTGCCCTTTGCCCTGAGCGGCGCTGTTATCGCTGCTAACGGCATGCCGCCATTAGTCGATTTGGTGCTACTGGTGTTGGCTGCGGTGTTTGCGCGCTCAGCAGCGATGGCTTACAACCGCGTCCACGATCGTCATCATGACGCATCAAACGAGCGCACGGCAAACCGTGAATTAGTCGTCGGTACTTTGTCTGTACGTTACGCGATTAGCTTCACTTTTTTTTGTAGCTTTGCTTTTATTGGCATAGCGTTTTTACTCGCTCCAATTTGCGGATGGCTGTCACTACCGTGCCTTATGGTGTTACTGGGCTACTCACATCTGAAGCGCTATTCGTATTTGTGCCATCTGGGTTTAGGTATCGCACTAGGCTTGGCTCCGGCCGGCGCATGGTTGGCGGTCAACAAAAGCTTTGATGGCGATTGGCAACTGCCGTTAATCATCGGCGCTGGCGTTAGCTTGTGGGTTGCGGGCTTCGATTTGCTCTATGCCATTCAAGATATCGAACATGACTTGCAGCAAGGCACCTTCTCCATACCTGCCAGATTCGGCACGACGGCTACTAAGTGGATTGCGCTGATTTGCTTCATGAGTGCCGTGGTTTTATGGGGCAACGCTAATCAACAATTAGGTTTAGGTTACATCTCAATGCTTGGCCTAGCGCTAGTCACGGTTTTATTGGCGGCCGAGCTGTTCTTGGTGCATCGCTATGGCAAAGAGAAAATACCGATGGCCTTTTTTAAGGTCAATGCCTGGGTGCCAATGGTGTATTTTCTTAGCTTAGTGGCCGACATTAACTATTAGGCGATTTTAAGCTATACACATGGCCGTAGCTCGCCCCAAGCAACTTGATCCTGGCACTGAATATCGTCAGTGGTGTGGCTTGGCGCGTGATGGCGAATTGCCGCGGTTGTTGCTGATACTGCCGCCCAAAGGCGATGAAGAGGTCTGGTTTGGTGAGCAAGTCGCTTCTGCGGCGCGCGAATACCTAGCCACTCAAGATGGCATCGACATTCTCGACATCGACGGAGGCTCGGCTGACTTCGATGCTGGCAGCGTCGACAGTTTCTTGAATTCGCAATCCTTGTTCGCCACTCGGCAGGCGCTAATCTTTAGCCGCGCGGCGAAGGCGATTACCAAATATCCACGCCTCGCTGAGCGCTTACTTGAAGTGGCGAGCAGCGGTGAAGGGCCCGAATTCATGGTGGTGCATACGGGCGCATCGACGTCTAAAGGTGTTAAGGCATTGAGCGCGACTCGGATTAAAGCAGCGACGAAATTGCGCTTCCGACAACTTTATAGCGATCCGCCGCCATGGCGTCCCGAGCCGGATGCTTCTGAGGCAGCACAATTTGTGACAGCCGAGGCGCGACTGCAAAAAATAACGATGCAGCGTGGGGCGTCGGGCAGTTTAGTGGCATTAGCCGGTTCACGTCCTGCAGATTTACTGCAGGCGATTAATCATTTTTCATTGCTGGGCTTAACTAGTGTTAGCGAGCAGGATGTTCGCGATGTAGCCTCGCATTCAGCCGAGGGTTCTGCCTTCGATTTTGCCGACTCTGTCTTGTGCGGCGATTCCGTTAGCGCTTTGCGGTTGCTGACTAAAATATCCCGCCAAGGATTGCGTGCTTGGGGCGGA
>Ga0302120_10001234_pt1 | contig 11977 bp, 6 predicted proteins | sample AG5_Bottom_MG_FD_203118 | JGI IMG/M metagenome (GOLD analysis project Ga0302120, IMG submission 203118) | Marine microbial communities from Western Arctic Ocean, Canada - AG5_Bottom | ecosystem: Environmental > Aquatic > Marine > Oceanic | place: Canada: Western Arctic Ocean | collected 2017-10-01 | reverse complement strand
TGACTCTTTTGGTCTGGGGAATTTTGGCCATGAGGCTAGGCGGAGCCACGCCGATTTGGCTCTATTCCCAAGGTCGATTTTTGCTGGTGCTTGTGGGCCTGTTGGTGGGGGCTTGGGCCTTCGTCGCGGTCCTGCGGAACAAGCCTGTGATTCAGAGCAAGCGACTTTGGCCCGTGGCGGCTTTGGCGGGCACGATTGGCTTGGCACCTTTTCCCGTGCCCTATCCCGCCCCAAGGGAACGGGCTCCTAGTCACGCCCAGGTGCAGTTGCCCGTACAGGGGACTTGGCGTGTGCGTTGGGCGGGCGAGGGTGTCGAGCACAATCCCCTCGTGCTGGAACCAGCCCGCCGCTTTGGAGTCGTCTTGGTTCGCGAGGAAGAGGGCACGACTTTGCTTCCAGGGATCGATCCGGAACAATCTGCCTCCGCCGGGGATTACTTAGGCTTCGGTGCCCAGGTTCAGTCTCCCACGGATGGAGTGATCGCGGCTGTGCTTGAGTCCCTGGCCGATGGGCCCCAGGGCCGGGCTCCGCTTTTGGGGAACTATGTGGTCATCGAGGTCGCCAGCGGAGAGTTTCTCTGGCTTTCGGGGCTCAAGCAGGATTCGGTCTTGCCCGAGGTTGGGGACCCGGTCGCGGCGGGGTCCTCTCTGGCCCAGGTGGGGGCCTCCGCAGCGCGCCGCCCCACGGGTGAGCCACACCTGGGCATGTACATGGCCAGTTCCGCGGATCCCGCCCTGGCGGAGGGCATCCCATGGCGCCTCCAGGCCTGGAGAGAGGGAATCCAAGAAAGGGGCCCTGGGATGCCCCAGGGCGGGGTCAACTGGGATGGAAGCCCCCGAGGGCCGCTTATTCAGCCCGCTGACTGAGAATAGCAAGGTGTTGAATCAGGAATCATTCACTCGGAGGCTTGACGGGGCCCGGGATCTATCTATTCTGATTGGCTTGTAAACCCTGTGGCTAAACCGAAAGGCTCACCACAAGGTTCCTTGGCATTTGCCTTTTTACCGCTGGTTCGACCCCCAAGAGGGCTGAGCCTGCTTTTGTTCCTCAGCCCGACGCTGCCCAATAAGAGGCAGAGCCAGTCATGACCGCCACCCTCAAGAGCGAGTCCCCGCGCGTTTCTAACATTAAGTCCAAAGGTCCCGAGCATCACCGCAATATCGGGATCATGGCGCACATCGATGCCGGTAAGACCACCGTCACCGAACGTGTGCTCTTCCTGACCAAGAAAATTCACAAGACCGGCGAAGTCCACGACGGCGCCGCGACCATGGACTACTTGGAAGAGGAACAAAAACGAGGCATCACGATCCAGTCCGCAGCGACTTCCTGCGAGTGGCTTGGCTACGACGTCAACATTATCGACACCCCCGGTCACGTGGACTTCACCATTGAGGTCGAGCGTTCCCTGCGCGTGCTCGACGGAGCCATTGCGGTCTTCGATGCCAAGAACGGCGTTGAGGCCCAATCGGAGACCGTTTGGCGCCAGGCCGACCGCTACAAAGTGCCGCGGATCTGCTTGATCAACAAGATGGACAAGATCGGTGCGAACTTTGAGTTCGCCGTGAACACGATCCGCGAACGCCTTGGTGCGCGCCCTGTTCCCATTCAATTGCCCATCGGCACCGAAAAGGAATACGAGGGCTTTATCGACCTGGTACGCATGGTGTACATCACATTCGTTGATGGCACCAATGGCCAAGACTACATGGAAGGCCCGATTCCCGCCGAGCACCAAGATGCAGCTGATTTGGCTCGCCACGATATGGTTGAGATCGCCGCGGAGAGCGATGACGAGCTGCTGGACCTCTTCCTTGAGGACCAAGAGATCCCCGAGGCCATGCTGATGCGTGCCCTGCGCGCCGCCACCTTGAACTTGCAGGCTTGTCCTGTGCTTGCGGGTTCGGCCCTCAAGCACAAGGGCGTGCGTTTCGTGTTGGACGCGGTGCTTGACTATCTGCCCTCCCCCGTGGAGATCCCCCCGGTCGAAGGCACAGTTCCCCACAAGACCGACGTCATTACCCGGACTTCGGACCCCACCGAGCCCGTTTCCATGATGGCCTTCAAAACCATCGCGCAGCCCACGGGCGACCTGACCTTTGTGCGGGTTTACTCGGGTACCCTTCAGAAAGGTACGCGTCTCTTGAACCCGCGGACCGGCAAGACCGAGAGGATTGGTCGAATCGTGCGCATGAACGCCGAAAAACAAGAGGCTCTTGATTCCGTGCCCGCCGGCGATATCGCAGCTGTGATTGGTCTGAAGAACACTATTACAGGTGACACCTTGTGTGACGAGGATAACCCCATCGCACTGGCCAAGATGACCTTCCCCGAGCCGGTGATCTCCATGTCCATCGAGCCGGAGAAAAACCCCGACCGGGACAAGCTGTCCGAGATCCTTGGGCGTACCCAGCGCGAGGACCCCTCTTTCCGCGCCCAAACTGTCGAAGAGACCGGCGAGTTGATCATTTCAGGCATGGGCGAGTTGCACCTGGAAGTGATCATCAACCGGATCCGCAACGACCACAACTGTAATGTGCGTACCGGTGCTCCCAAGGTTGCGTTTAAGCAGCGCATCAAAAAGAGCGTCGATTCCGAGGCTCGCTATATCCGCCAGTCCGGTGGTTCTGGTGCCTACGCTGTTGCCGTCGTGAGGATCGAATACGATCCCGAAGTGGACGGTTTCGAGTTTGTGGACGCGATCAAGGGCGGTGCGGTTCCCCGGGAGTACATCCCCGCGGTGGGCGCTGGCTTGGCCGGTTACCACGAGAGTGGCGGCCGCAGCGGCATCCCTTTCGTCTCTACCCGCGCGACCCTGGTCGATGGCAAGTCCCACGATGTGGACTCCAGCGAAAAGGCCTTCGAAGCGGCCGGCGTATTGGCTTACCGTCAGGCATCTGCCGATAACACCGTGTTGCTCGAGCCGTACATGACGGTTCAAACGACCGTGCCGGAGGAATTCTTGGGCTCGGTCGTGGGTGACTTGAATTCACGCCGGGGCGAGATCTCCGAGGTGGACAGTCAAGGTGACTTGCGCGTGGTGCACGGATGCGTGCCCATCGCCGAGATGTTCGCCTACTCCTCCGCTCTGCGGGGTGCGACCCAGGGCCGCGGCCAGTTCTCCATGGAGTTCAACGAGTACCGTGACGTGCCCGTCAGCATCGCCAAGAAGATCTTGGGCGAGTAGTCGACCACGAAGCACTCAATGCACCGCCCCAGGGGGCTCTCACGAAATGGCGCTGATGCGTTTTGGCATGAGAACTTCCTGGGGCGGGATGCTATCCTTGCTCACCCATGCCTAGCACAGCCAAGAGAAGATGGAGCCGCGAGCTGACCAGCGTCGTCGATGGAATCGGGATCTCTTCCCAGGGACCTGTTCTGTTCCACGGCTATGACCCTCCCCCCGGAGGCAAGTGGTCGGACGATGTTATCCCCGGAAAGTTGGGCGCATTCGACCGCGCCTCAGGAGAAGAATGCTGGATGGTGCCCTGCGAAGTGGGCTATGGCCGGGGCTTTGCCGTGGGCTTCGGCGCCCGTGGGCAAGTGCTCGTCCTGGGACCCTCTGCCCACGGACATCGGGTGGTGCGCATGTCGGTGGAGACCGGCGAGATCCTCGATGAGGCCACGATCCCGGTTTTTGACCAGGCGAGCTTCAGCGCCGAGCGCGTGATTTGCTGCTCTCCGGGGCGCATCTTTGCTCTAGACCCGAACGGGCTGAATGAGACCTGGAGCTACAGCCGCGAAGGCGAGCGCTATCACCAGTGCGTGCCCCTTGACGGCCGGGTGTTGGTGATCTTTTCCACGCGCGGCGGTGGCCAGGGTCTCTTGGCCTTTAACGCCAAGAACGGCGAGTTCCTGGAAGTCATGATCCCGCCGCTCCTGCCCGTGGTCCATGGGCTTGTGGCCACCGGTGGTGTGGCTGTGCTCTTGACCGAGAGCCTCGACAAGGTTTTGGAAGGCGAGGCCGCCTCGGACCTCATGCGTTCGGTTGCCTTGCACCATTCCGCTGGCATCCGGGACACCCTTTCTTTGATCGCCATGTCGAGCACCGGCAGTTCCATGAGTCAACCCGAGTGGATTCAGGTGCTGGAGACAAAAGACCTGGATGAATTGCCCGAGGCCTCGATCTCTGCCGATTCAGGTAAGCTGTACTTGGAGCGGGGCAATCAATTGAATGCCCTCGACGCCCTTTCTGGCCGCCCCTTGGGGGTTTGGACCGTGCCGGGGTTGGATGAGCGAGTTGATTGGACCGTAGCGGATGGCGCCGGATTGTTGGCCGAGGAGGGCCGGCTTTCGGTCTTTGAGTTCTTGGCCTAGGGGTCAGGGGCGTGATGCAGTAAGGCATGCTTGAACCACTGGGATCGAGTACAACAATAGGAACACCATGGCCAACGAAGAAAATCAACCAGAACTCGATGCGGACGGTCTTCCGATCCTCACGCACGCAAGCAATGTGCTCTTCATTGTTCCCGAGCAGAACTTCGGAGATCAGATCCTGCGCTATGCGAGGTCGAGTCTCTTCAACGAAGCGATCGGATCCCGCGCGGTGACCCTTGGAGGCGATGGCCCCGCGGTGGGCCGACTGCAGGACGAGGTCGTGGTGGATGGGGACATCAATGGGGAAGCCATGGATTCATACCAGGGCATCGTGATTTGCGGTTGCGACGGGGATAACCCCCTAGCCCGAGACGAGCGTGTGGCGCGTTTGCTTCGCGATGCCCATGCGGATGGCAAGGTGGTGGCAAGCTGGGGCAACGCGCTTTGCGCATTGGCTCACGCGGGCGTGGTCAAGGGCAGCCGGGTGACCGGAGCCGAGGCTTGCCAAGCCGATACACGTAGTGCGGGGGGGAAGTTCACCACCCGACAGATCGAAACAGCCGGGCGTCTCGTCACGGCCCAGGATGAGTCTGCGGGCATGCGCTTTGGCCAAGCCCTCGTGCAGGCCATGCGCAGTTGAAGCCCAGCTGAGCCCCGTTTTTTCGAACCGGATCGCTGCGCCGCTTTGGCGGGGGGCTTCCGCAGGGGTTGGATTACCCCCAAGGGCGCTCCTTATTTCGACTATAGGAAGTCTTGGATTGCCCACAATCCCCCCCAGCCCCTCTGTCAACGGGGTAGGATTCACCCTTCACCTCTTCCTATGTCTATAGGCGGCGACCCACTGTGGCGTTTCCCCTTGGCCATCCCTAACACCAAGCTCCCTATTCGAGCCGTGACTGATTCCCTCATCCTCGAGACCCTCGCCCGCGAAGCGAAGTCCTCAGTTGATAATGTACGCGCCGTTTTCGACATGCTCGATGCCGGCCTTTCCGTTCCTTTCATCGGGCGCTTTCGTCGTGATCGGACTCGTGGTCTACCCGAAGCCCATATCCGTCGCCTGCGCCAACGCCGCGAGGAATTGGTGGAACTCGACCGACGCCGGGTCACTGTGCTCAAGGCGATGGAGAAGGACGGTGCTGACAAGGCCGCGCTCGATGCGGTTCGGCAGATGACCGATCGTTTCGAGCTCGAAGATCAGTACTTGCCCTATCGGCGTCCGGAACCGGAAGTGCAGTTGGCCCTTGACCGTGGTCTCGGCGCCCTCGCGGATGAGCTGGTGAAGTCCATGCCGAAACCCCCGAAGGCAGACAAGCCCCCGGCGGGTGATGGGGCGGATTCGGCAAAGAAGGGGGAGACTCCCGAGGTTAAGGCTGACGAGGCGAAAGCCGAAGAGCCCAAGCCCGAAGAGCCCAAGCCCGAAGAGCCCAAGCCCGAAGAGCCCAAGCCCGAAGAGCCCAAAGCCGAAGAGCCCAAGGCTGAAGAGCCCAAGGTCGAAGAGCCCAAGGTCGAAGAGCCCAAGGCTGAAGCAGTCACCGCTCCTGACGCTGTGCCCGCTGCTCAAAAAACTCCTACCGCGACGAAGAGCCGTAATGCTCCCAAGCCTGCGGCTAAAGTTGCTGTGGCACTCCAGCCCTTGACACCCGAGTTGGCCAAACTTTGCGCCCAATATGTGGTGCCTGACAAGGGCGTTCACTCGGAAGAGGAAGCCCTTGCGGGGGCCCGGCGCATCCTGGCGGATCGCCTCGCTCGTAACACCTCCCTGCGGGCTCATGTGCGCGACATGGTGCGCAAGCATGGCATTCTGCGGGCGCGTCCCTTGGTTGAGGAGAATCGGGCCGGGCGGCATAAGTCCCTGCTCAAGCTCAAAACCAGTTTGCGCCAGTTGCAGGGGCATAAGTTGATTGCCCTGCGGCAAGCTCAGAAGGAACGGGTGCTTTCCACGGTCATCACCCTAGAGTCCAAGCACGCCATGAAGCGCGTGCGCGCAGCCCTAGGCAAGTACACCCGGCCCGAATTCGAGGGCCTCTTGCGCGAGATTGGGGAACAGTGTTTCCAGCGTCGCTTGCTGCCCACGGTGGAAGCGGATGTGCGCTTGGAACTTAAGGAACGTGGTGATCGGGAAGCCCTGCGCTTTTTGACCCAGCACCTGCGCGCGGTGCTGATGGCTCCTGTGCACGGCCCCGTACCCATTGTGGGCGTCGATGTGTCTGCCCGGGGCGATTGGACCGTTGCGGTTCTCGACCGGAATGGCGAGGTTGAGCGCGTTGGACGCATTGATATCCAGGAAAAGGTTGCCCTGGAGATAGAACAGGTTGCTCCGGCAGCAGAAGCTCCGGCAGTAGAAGCTCCGGCAGCAGAAGCTCCGGCAGCAGAAGCTCCGGCAGCAGAAGCTCCGGCAGTAGAAGCGCCGGCAGTAGAAGCTCCGGCAGCAGAAGCGCCCGCAGCAGAAGCGCCCGTAGCGGAAGCTCCCGCAGCGGAAGCTCCCGCAGAACCCGAGGCGGTCACGGCCACAGTCGCCGCCACGGCACCCGTCAGCGAAGCCCGTGCGAAACCCGCGCCGGCTCCCAAGCCCAAGTTCAAGTCGGTTCCCAAGTCCGATGAGGCCTTGGGTAAGGAACTCGCCGAATTGGTGGGGGATAACAATCCCCGCGCCCTGGTGATCGCCGGCCAGCGGACTCTGCGTCGTCACTTGCCCAAGCTGCGCCTTGCGGCCAAGTCCGGGGGCATCGAGGTTCCCGTGTTAGTGACCAACGATGCGGGCCTCTCGAGCTACGCTAACTCCGAGCGCGCACGCAAGGAATTGTCCGGGCGCAGTGTTCCCGAGCGCACGGCCATCAGTTTGGCCCGCCGCGCTCAGGACCCCCTGGCCGAGTTGCTCAAGCTGGACCCCTGGCAGTTGTCTCTTGGCCCCGAGCAAAGTCTCGTGAGCAAAGCCAACTTGCGCCGCGCCCTGAGCGAAATGGTCGAGTCCACTGCCGCCCTGGTGGGCTGTCGCTTGAACTCAGCCGCTGAATCAGTGCTCACTGCTTTGCCCGGCCTCGACGACGCTGCGGTGCAACGCATCATGACTCGGCGGGCCGAAAAGCCCTTCAAGTCCCGTGAAGAGTTGCGCACGGAAGAGGTTTTGACCGAAGCCCAATGGGCCAGTGCCATCGCATTCTTGCGGGTGCCCGAGTCCGAAGATCCTCTGGACTGCACTTCTCTGCACCCCGAGCAATACCCTCTGGTCCGGCGCATGCTCGAGAGCGTAGGCACCACCGTGGAGGAATCCCTAGGCCGTCCCGGCGTGAGCAAGGGCCTCAAGCGCTCCACGTTTGAGGTGGACGAGGGCACCTGGCGCGATCTGATCCGCGAGTTGTCCTTCCCTGGCCGTGACGCGCGTATGCGGAATCGCTTGCCCGAGTTGCTTGATCCCGAAACCGACATGATTCGCTTGGCTTCTGGCCGAGTGGTGGAAGGGGTGATCACTTCCGTGGCAGGCTTTGGAGCATTTGTGGACGTGGGGCTCGAGCGTGAGGCCATGTTGCACGTGTCCCAATTGGGCCGGCGCTATGTGCGCGATGCCCGCGAGGATTTGAGCGTGGGCCAAACCGTGCGCGCCGTCATCAAGGAGTCCAGCGACAAGCGCTTGACCCTCAGCATGAGCGACGTTCCTCCCCCCGAACGCGCTCCCCGGACCGGCGGCGGCGGTGGTCGTGGCGGAAGTGGCGGCGGCGGCGGCGGTCGTGGCCAAGGCCAAGGCGATCGTCCGGATCGTGGGTCTCGGGTCAAGTTACGACCAGGGGATGCACGCGGTATGCCCTTGGGTGATCCCACCGGTAAGCGCAAGCGCCCGACCGGTGGACCCGGTTCCCGTGATGCGGGCCCTCTTGATCGGGAACCGCGCGGCGAGCGCGTGAACCTGAAGGAAATCAATGCCCAAGCCGATAAGGCAGCGAGCCTTCCCTTTGCCAAGTTCTTCAAGAAACCCGGCGAAGAGGACGGCTCGGGTGCGCCCGACAAAGTCGCAGCACCCAAGCCCGCGAGCAAGAAGAAGGCCAAGCACGAGAATGTAAAGTGGACCCCCAACGCAGCAGCCGAAGCAGCCGCAGCCGCGGAAGCCAAAGGCAGCCCTTCCCCGGATGCGCCGACAGTTACAGGGGAGTCGAGCGCTGCTGAGGGCAAAGCCTCTACAGAAGGCTCCACAGAAAAGAAGTCCTGAGTTCTTATCGGGGTGACGGATCACCTCGACCGATACCTGGCCGCCCTTGCTTCCTCACGGATGCGAGGGCGGCTTCTTTATCGCTCTATTCCGTTCCGAAGAGGTCCCAAATAGGCGGAGGGCCCGGGTTCTCCCCGTGGTCCGGGCGCAAATTGCCTGGAGAGGGCCGTTCGTCTGGCCAGTGCTCGCCCTGGGACGGCTCTTGGTTTTCCTCGGCAGCGCCGCCGGACAATTCCGGTGCGGGCCGCTCAAGCTGAGCGAAGGTCGGTAGTTCGAGCTCATCAGTGGAGTCAGGTTCGCTGGGCATCAGGGATGCGACTCGGTCCAAATCCATAAGGAGGCCGTCCATATCGTCCGTGTCCCCCAACTCGTCGTCGAGGTGTTCGAGCAAGCCTAAGTCGAGGACTTGAAACTCGGGTAGGGGCTCGGGATCCGCCAGATCATCCCACTCCTCTGGTTCATGTGCTGCCGGTAGGTCCTCGGGTGCAGACTCTTTGGGGAGATTTTCCGTGGAACCATGGACTTGGGCCCAAGGGCCGTCACTTTCTTGAGCAGGCTCCCCAGCCTCATGGCTTGCACATGCCGGTTCGGGTGCGTGCCCCTCATCGGATATGGAATGATCTACGGAGGGCAGTTCCACAACAGGGATCGCGGCAATGGATTTCCCAAGGCGATCTTCCAAGCCCTCAAAGGATTCCTGCAGGAAGTCCCGGCTACGCTCCACCAGCTGGCTAAGTCCTGTGACCTGACTTTGCACTTCCGTCGTGAGTCCAGACGTGTTCTTAGTCATGCTCTTGTCTAGGTGCGCATGGACCCGGTCGAGGGACGCGGCCAGATTGAAGACCGCCTCGGTCATGTTCTTTTCGTTGGCCTCAAGACCGGGTTTATCCAAGCTGACGCAGAGCCTTCGGACTTGGGTGCGCAGATCGAGTTGTCCCGAGCGCAACTCCTGGAGGCCCTCTTCTGCTTGAACAAAGTCAGCGCCTAACTCGGTGACCGCCCGCTCGGTTTGATCTCCGTCGAGCATGCCCTGGACTTGCTGTCGCAAGGTGAAAAGCAACATAGCGCAGGCTCCCAAAACCATAGCTGCCTGGGCGATCAAACGGGAGTCCACCCCCGATTCGGCGAGCGGATTCAACAGGGGCCGCAGCCAGGGCTCGACTCCCAAGGGGCCGGCAGCGGCCAGGGCCGCTAGGCCAAGGGACCCAAGGCCCACGAGCCAGGCGCGGGCCCGGCCCCCAGCCCGACGTTGATCAAAGGGAAGGGCGCGGACAGATGGTTCAATTGGGGCCTTGGCGCGGCCCCGGTTGGATAATTCCATGGGATCTCGTGCGCAAACGAGCAAAAAAGCGGGGCTTATCCCCATCGATTGCGCCCGCTTGCTTTCGGGCTTGAAAAGGGGTTGGCTTGAGCCCTGGGTGCGGGAGTCTCTTCTTCGGTACAATGGTGCCTCGAAACGACAATGCTCCCGAGCATGTCCCAGCCCACAAGCGGCTGACCGAGAACTAATGCCGAGTATCAAGGGGATTCCCGTAGCGCCCGGCCTTGCGTTGGGCAAGGTTCACATTATCCGTGCTAAGCCCGGTACGGTGGCCCAATGGTCCATTCCCGAGGATGCGGTGGATGCAGAGGTCGCGCGGCTTGGAGCAGCTCTTGATGCAGCTCGGGAATTACTCAATCGGCAACGAGAGATTGTGCTCCGGGGCGGGGGCGAGCAAGAGGCTGGCATCTTTGCTGTGCACTTGGCGATCCTCGATGACCCCAGCGCGGTCAGTCAAGTAGAGAAACGTCTGCGCGAAGATCGCGTCAACGCGGAGTGGGCCGTGCAGGCCCTGGTGGATTCCCTTTACCAGCAGTTTAAGGGCCTCGAAGGAGACAGCGTACGCCGTTACGCCGAGGATTTGAGCGAGCCCTGGGTCATGGTGCGAGACTTGCTCGGCACCCGGGACGCGGAAGAAGTCAGCGCGAGCGAAGAAAAGGTTGTCTTGGCGGCGGCGGACTTGACGCCCCAGGTGGTGACCTTTATCGAACGCAATCGCATCTTGGCGGTGCTCACCGAAACCGGCGGCCGGTTTTCTCATGGTGCGGTTCTTGCTCGATCGTTTGGTTTTCCCACGGTTGTTGCTCTGCCCAACTTGATGGCCCGTCTCGAACAGGACATGGAGGTCCTCGTGGACGGGGATAGGGCGCTGGTCACCCTGCGCCCGGACCGGGATGCGGTGGACGAATTCATCGAAGCCCAGCGCCAGAAAATCGCGCGCCAGGGGGTTCTGGCCACGGTTTCGGGCATGCCATCGGTGACCCCGGATGGCCACCCTCTTGGGGTTCATGTGAACCTCGAGTCCGTGCGCGACATCGAGGCCTTTGATGTGAAAATATGCGATGGGGTGGGTCTCTTACGGACGGAGTTCCTCTACATGGAGCGCACTCAGTTCCCCACAGAAGAGGACCAGTACCGGCTCTATCGCCGCGTGGTGGATGCCATGGACGGGCGACCTGTGGTCTTGCGCGTGCTGGACATCGGTGGGGACAAGCAACTGCCTTACCTGCAGATGCCCAAGGAGAACAATCCGGCTCTCGGCTGGCGTGGAATTCGCGTGATGGTGGAATGGCAGGACCTCTTGCGGGTGCAACTACGCGCAGCCTTGCGCGCCACAGCCCACGGGGAAGTGCGCATCCTTCTGCCCATGATCAGTTCCGTGGAGCAGATCAAGCGGGTCGCGGAAATTATGAACCGTGTCCGCGAGCAACTTGTCTCCCAGGGGTATGAGATCTCGCAAAGGGTCATGTTGGGGGTCATGATCGAGGTGCCCTCTGCGGTTTGGGTTTTGCCTGAGATCCTGCAGCTGGTGGACTTTGTCTCCGTGGGTACCAACGATCTGGTGCAGTATCTCTTAGCCGTGGACCGGGACAACTCACGGGTCAGTGAGTTGTACGACCCCTTTCATCCGGCGGTGGTACGCGTGCTCAGTCGGATTGGCAGTGTCTGTGCCGAGGCCGGAGTTCCCAGTTCGGTCTGCGGAGAACTTGCCAGTGACCAGGCGGCGGCGCTCTCCCTGATGGGGATGGGCTTCACGTCGATTTCGGCGGCACCCAATTTTCTGCCCGAAATTCGCTACGCCGTGCGCACCACTCCCATCGCCCAGGCCCGTCAACTGGCCCAAGACTTGGTGGAGGCCAAGACCTCCAAGGGGGTTCGTCAGCGCCTCGCCCAGGAGCGGCGCCGTCTGTACCATGCGGTCAAGGGGGGGGACACCCCGGCAGAAGGGGCATCCTAGGCCTTGCCAGGCGTTTACCCCTCATTTAGCGACCCCGTGATGCTTTTGACAGGGAGGCGGCCTATTCGTATCCCATCCCCCTCTGAGGTACCACCCGGGGTGATTCCTCCTGTATCCTTCTCACTCTGATACACTTTTATTGCATCGCTGCCTGCCCATGGGGCTCTCGGCGGTGTGTTTC
>Ga0302120_10001228_pt1 | contig 12004 bp, 10 predicted proteins | sample AG5_Bottom_MG_FD_203118 | JGI IMG/M metagenome (GOLD analysis project Ga0302120, IMG submission 203118) | Marine microbial communities from Western Arctic Ocean, Canada - AG5_Bottom | ecosystem: Environmental > Aquatic > Marine > Oceanic | place: Canada: Western Arctic Ocean | collected 2017-10-01 | reverse complement strand
AGAATGTATTGGCTGCAACGTCTGTTACGCCCACGACTCCCTTAACGCACCGATTCGTTGCACACAAAATCCGACCATGGGCGAAGAATGGCGTCGAGGATGGCACCCTGACCGCATTGCCAAGCAACACGCAGATGAATCAGTTCTGGTCATCGGTAGCGGCCCAGCAGGACTAGAAGCCGCCTGTGCACTGGGTCAGCGCGGATACGCTGTAACTCTTGCTGAAGCCGAACGCGAGCTAGGTGGCAGGATAAACCAAGAATCGCGCTTGCCAGGCATGTCTGAGGTAGCACGGGTCCGGGACTGGCGCCTTGGGCAGTTGGCAAAGATGGATAACGTTGATATATACCCGAGCAGTCTGCTGGATGCAGAGGCCATACTCGAACTAAGCCCCACGCACGTCTTCGTAGCAACGGGTGCACATTGGCGCACCGATGGAGTGGGCCGTCATAGTGCGTCCCCATTTGACGGTTTCCAATCCCACCAAGTGGTCTCAGTAGAAGACATTATGTGCAGTGAAATACCTCATGGAAGGGCGATCGTCTATGATGACGATCATTACTGCATGGGCAACTTATTGGCACTTAAATTACGCCAATGTGGCATTGCAGTGACGCTGATCACACCGGCCTCCTTAGTTGGCGGCTGGCATTCCTACACCGATGACCAACCCGCAGTTATGCGGCAGCTTATCGAAGCGGGTATCAAAATCGTCTATAACCGTGGCTTACTGTCTTGGCAAGATTCTACAGCGCAATTGGAATGTGTCTTCACCGGTTCGGTGAGCACCATTGAAGCCGAGTATCTAGTTCCTGTAACATCACGCATTGCCAATGATTCACTATGGCATGCGTTACAGCCCTTCGCCGAGCGCTTCAAAACCTTGCAACGTATTGGTGACTGTGCGGCACCCGGTTTAATCGCTCATGCCATTTACGCAGGCCACCAAGCGGCGCGCGAGCTGGGAGAAACATCGTGCCAACCTGACGATAACCGCCGTGAGCGCAAGGTGACTGAACTCAAGATCGCTCTTCCCAGATCAAATTGAAATTTATCACTCCTACCCCATCGGATTTCAAAAAAGTGCCATGGCTGGGCGCAGGTTAATCAACAGATGGTGGAAGAAGATTAACCTAACCATCAAATGTTCAGCCTTGTCTCAAGTCATGAGACTTGGATAGGCCCTAGAACAGGCAATAGCTGCGCCTTGCAGTCCTGGTTGCTCTGTAATACAAAGGTAAATGGGAATCTGATGCAGATAAGAAGAGGTTCGGCCCTTGTTGGTAAAACTCTGAGAAAATTCACTGGCCAATAAAAAATCATGCATACGCGGTAAAATTCCACCGGTTAAATAAACCCCACCGACTGCACCAAACATCAAGGCGCCATTAGCCACAGCATTGCCTAGCATGTTACAAAAGATACTTAGAGTTTGGTGGGCCAAGTCGTCAGGCGTATCCTGCTGGGCTTGTTGTAAAATATCAGCTGGACTGCTTAAGCTGGGCTCAATGGCGTTGACGTGAGCCACTGCCGCATATAAGTCCATCATTCCCGAACCCGATAAAAACCTCTCTGCCGACACATGTTCGAAATTTTTCCACATGTACGCCAGTATTTCTACGTGCAACCTATTGGTGGGCGCAAATCCTACATGGCCACCTTCACCCATCACTGGTAACCACCCCTTGTTATGGGCAATCAACCCTGCCACACCTAAACCAGTACCAGGGCCCATCACCAGTCTGTTGCCCTGCTTTGCCGCCTGACCCTGCTTTACAATTAATAGATCCTCATTGGCGATCTCTGACATAGCCCAAGCTTGGGCCGTGAAATCGTTGATCCACAAGGCCTCAACCTTAAGCGCCGTATTAACTCGACCTTTATTAACACACCAATGATTGTTGGCCATAGTGAATTCTGGCAAATGTACGGTGCCTGCTATAGCAATACAGGCCTTGGTAATGACAGCGTCCTCGCCTTCTCCTATGCAGGCAAGGTAGGCGGACACAGCTGATTCTAAACTCGGGTAGTTCGAGCAAGCTAACACCTTAATTTGCAATAAATCGAGTGAATTACCGAGCGTTAAGGCAAAACGAGCATTTGTAGCCCCCACATCGGCTACTAAATTATATTGAGTCATAGGTATAGATTTCTGAATGTTCACATTTAGGCCACACGGCGTCCCTTAAAAATACTCCAGATACTATATCACTGTTCCCTATTTGATATAATACCAGCTGCTTTTACCGCACCTTTAACACGATCAAGACTGCCGCCTTCTATAGCTTGCATATTCACAGGATTGATCTCAATTTGGTTGGTAACTTAAGCGTCTAATCGAGCCCCACTAAAGGCATCAAACAACACGGCTTTACTGGTATCAACTTGTACTTTTATATGCCCTGTAGCCTGTGCCTCTACCCCCGCCTCTGGGCTTAACCTAGCTTGAACCTCAGTACCATTCCACTGGCCAAAGGCAATGGTGTCTGGGCCCATGGGCTCAGTTACATCAACTTGCATGGGTATACTGTGCACTAATGCACCTTCAACATGAGGTTTAGGTTCGGTAATCATCTCTGGGCGAATGCCTAGAATAACAGTCTCTACACCTGCTTGCTTAAGGCGCTCTCCATGGGCTATGTGTAGTTCAAACTTTTCACCGTGGCTTTCAATCACCAGTTTACCATCCAATACTACGCATTCAATAAAGTTCATAGGTGGTGAACCCATAAAATCAGCTACAAAACGATTAGCTGGATTATTATAAATTTCATAAGGTGTACCAAATTGTTGCACTTGCCCGTCCTTCATCACGGCAATCCGGTCGGCTAAGGTCATAGCCTCTACTTGATCGTGGGTCACATAAACAATAGTGGTGCCCAAGCGTTTATGCAGCTTCTTAATTTCTGAACGCATTTCCACCCGTAACTTAGCATCTAAGTTAGATAAGGGTTCGTCAAACAAAAATACCCGTGGGTTACGCGCTAACGCCCTACCCATAGCCACACGTTGGCGCTGTCCGCCTGAAAGCGCACTGGGTTTGCGATCTAATAAATGCTCAATTTGTAATAGTTGTGACACATCCGCTACAGTTTTTTCTATTTCAACTTTGGGCACCTTACGCATTTCAAGGCCAAAGCTAATGTTGCGCGATACGCTCATAGTGGGATACAGCGCATAGGACTGAAACACCATAGCAATGTCACGTTCTTTGGGGCTTAAGTCGGTCACATTATTACCGTCAATAAGGATGTCGCCACTGCTCACATCCTCTAAACCCGCTATACTGTTCATTAGTGTGGATTTACCACAGCCAGAGGGCCCAACTAAGATGAGAAATTCACCATCTTTAATGTCTAGATCAATGCCTTTTAGTACTTCTGTATCACCAAACGATTTAGTGAGCTGTTGTATTTTTATGGAACCCATATTGGTTTCTCTTCCTTTGTCTTAATCTTTTTATTAGCCTTTCACGGCACCTGCGGTTAAGCCGCGTACAAAATATTTACCAGCGACTAAATACACCACCAAGGTGGGTAAGGCAGCGATCACAGCAGCCGCCATGTCAACGTTATATTCTTTACCACCCATAGTGGTATTGACTAAGTTATTCAGCGCCACAGTAATGGGCTGAGTGCCCGGCCCTGAATAAACCACACCGAAGAGGAAGTCATTCCAAATTTGAGTGAATTGCCAAATGACACTCACCACGATAATAGGGGTAGAAAGGGGTAGAAAAACATGTCTAAATATTGCAAAAAAACCTGCGCCATCTAACCGTGCTGCACGCACCAACTCCGAAGGAATACCCACGTAGTAGTTGCGAAAGAATAAGGTTGTAAAGGCCACCCCATAGATAACATGCACCAGCACCAGACCTGATACCGTATTGGCTAAACCTAACCAAGCCAACAACATAGCCATAGGCAATAAAATGACCTGAAACGGGATAAAGCAACCGAACAATAAAGCGCCAAAGACGAAGTTGCTGCCTTTAAACCGCCATTGTGATAGCACATAGCCGTTCAGTGCTCCAATGACTGTAGAGATAAACACCGCAGGCAATACAATACGTATGCTATTCCAAAAATACGGCGCAAGGCCATAGCAGTCGCCACCAGTGCAGGCACTGCTCCAGGCTTTAGACCATGCACTGGTATTGAGCGTGTCAGGCAACGCTAATATATTACCATTGCGAATTTCTTCGATGCCTTTGAATGAAGTGGTGAGCATCACGTATAAGGGCCCAAGATAAACCAACGCAAACACCAATAACAGCGTAATAAAAAGCATTTTGTAAAGTCTATGAGAAGTGGTTGAGGCGCTCATGATTTTTTAGCTCGCAATTCAGAATATAGATAAGGCACTATAATAGCCATCACACCTGCCAACATAACCATAGCGCTGGCTGCACCTAAGCCCATTTGTGCGCGGCTAAATGCATGGGTATACATAAAGGTCGCTGGTAAATCAGAAGAATAGCCGGGGCCGCCTCCCGTGAGCGACTGCACCAAGTCAAAGCTCTTAATGGCAATGTGACTCAAGATCACTACTGCCCCAAAAAACACCGGCCGCATAACTGGTAAGATAACGTGCCAATAGGTACGCAACGTTGATGCGCCATCCATTTGAGCAGCTTTAATTAAGCTGTCATCAACCCCTCTAAGGCCAGCTAAGAACATGGCCATAACAAAACCACTAGACTGCCAAACGGCAGCGATAACGATGGTGTAGATGGCCATATCTGGATCCACCAACCAACGAAATTCAAAATCAGTAAAGCCTAGGTCACGCACCATTTTTTCAATGCCTAACCCCGGGTTGAGAATCCATTTCCAGGCTGTGCCTGTAACAATAAAGGACACTGCCATGGGATACAGGTAGATGGTGCGCAAGGCACCATCGTTACGAATATTGCGATCTAATAAAATCGCCAACATGAGCCCTAATAATAAGGCGATAATAATAAACAGCAGGGTAAATACAAGCAGGTTATCCAGTGCAACATGCCAGCGCGGGTTAGCAAATAAACGCTCATACTGTGCCCAACCAACATACTCCCACTGAGGTAACATGCGGCTTTTGGTGAAGGACAACACCGCGGTCCAGCCAATGAAACCATACATACACACCAACATAACAATGGCCGTAGGAGCCATAATTAGTTTGGGTAATTGTTTTTCAAGATAATCGAACATGAGTTAGCTCAATAAGATTTTAGAAAAATGCCATTGCAAAGCTTCGTCCCAAACTCTCGTTGCGAGGGTCTAGGGATTACAACAATCCATAAACCAGAGCCTAGGATTGCTGCACTAACCTTGCAATGACAAGGTCATACACTACGGCATTAAGCTCGTAATGACTATTGGGCTGTGCTTACTTAGCAGCAGCTACCGCTGCTACAAGCTGAGCTACACCTTCGTCAGCACTGTCATCAGAATTAAAGAACTGAGTTGCGGAGTCATAAATAGCACCAGAAATTGCTTCTGAAACGGCCATGCCATGAGCAAAACTGGGTACTAGGCTGCCTGAAGCAGAACTAGCGACAAAGGCGTCCATAGAATCATGAGCACAAGAATCAAACTCTGTACGTGCCATACCTAAACGTGCTGGAATTGAACCTTTGTTAAGGTTAAATACACGTTGAAAGTCTTTGCTTAAGATTTCTTTAGCCATTACTTTTTGAGCTTGAGTGTTCTCAGCATCGCTTTGGTTAAAGAAGGCAAATGAGTCAACGTTAAAGGTATATGCACCTGAAGTGCCTGGAGCTGCGACACAAACGTAGTCTGTACCTGCGTTCTTACCAGCAACCTTGAATTCACCCTTCGCCCAGTCACCCATGATTTGCATACCCGCTTCACCATTGATTACCATAGACGTGGCTAAATTCCAGTCTCTGCCTGGAGAGTTAATATCGACAAACTGGCGTAATTGACCAAAGGTTTCAAATACTTCTTTGGTAGTTGCGCTATTAAGAGCATCCATGTCTGCCTGGACAAAAGCCTTATTGTAGTAGTCAGCACCGCCAACACCCAATACTACAGCTTCAAATACAGTAGCATCCTGCCAAGCTTGGCCACCATGCGCTAGAGCAATGTAACCTGCATCCTTTAACTTCTGAGCTTGCACCATGAAGTCATCCCAAGTCGTCGGAATAGTAGCACCAGCTTTGCGGAATACTTCTGGGTTGGCCCACAACCAGTTAACACGATGCACGTTCACTGGTGCAGCAACATATTCACCATTGTACTTCATTACGTCAGACACAACTTCGGGCAAAATCTCATCCCAGTTATTCGCCTTTGCAACATCATCGATGCTAGACAAGAAACCTAGCTCACCCCATTCTTGAATGGATGGGCCTTTAATCTGGGCTGCTGTAGGTGAATTGCCAGAAATAGCGCGGGATTTTAATACTGTCATGGCACTTTCACCACCACCACCGGCAACAGCAAAATCAACCCAATCAACACCAGATTCAGCTAATTGCTTCTTTAAAAAGGCGACACTAGTGGCTTCACCACCACTGGTCCACCAATGTAATACTTCTACTTCGCCTGCATACGCACTCGGCGCTACAGCCATCATAGTGGCTAAGGCTAGGCCTGTTAATTTAGTTTTCATGGGATTTCCTCATTAGTTTTATTATCCGGCAGTCACGCTCCCGTGTATGGCAGTGTATACACAGCAAAGTGTCATAACGTGGAGAAGTGTGACGAAAGGTTACAAAGGGAAATAAACCTCCACCATTAAACCGCCACCACGACGATCCTTCAGTTCTAATTCACCACCATGCAGGTTAGCAATACTTCTAGCAATACCCAATCCAAGACCAACGTGATCACCACTAGGTTTCTCATCAATGCGGTAGTAAGGTTCAAACACACGAGCTTTGTCGGCATCACTTAAACCTGGACCTGGGTCCAAAATACGAACCACCGTACCTTGAGCATTGGCGCTAGCGATAATACTTACCGCTCGGCCGTAGGCTAAGGCATTATCAATTAGATTACTAAACAAGCGTTGTAGGGCCATACTGCGGCCATCGATGACCAAACCTGGCTGGATATGTAGCTCTATAGGCAAGCCATATATTTGATTCTTTGATGCCAGGTTTAGCAATAACTGGCTCAGATCAATACGTTGGGCATTTTCATGGATGGCATCGTCCTTCATCATCTGTAAACTGCCTTTAACCATGGTCTCTAGATTTTCTAAATCACCAATTAAGGCCTCTTTTTGATCTGTATCTGAGATCATTTCCGCTCGTAAACGGGCACGGGTAAGTGGTGTTTTAAGGTCATGAGAAATGGCGGAAAATAAACGTTCACGATCACTAATGAACTTTTGAATACGTCCTACCATGGTGTTAAATGCGCGGATGGTGGCCACCATTTCGCTGGAGCCTTGCTCGCGCATATGACGTGGATTACGTCCTTTGCCAATGGCTTCAGCCTGCTTGGCTAACAACCTCAAAGGCCGCACTACCCAGCGCACCAGCAGCAGGGTAAGCACCAATACTGTCAAAGACACTAAACTAATACTCAGCATACGTTCACTAGTAAGCCAAGTTACGCCCGTGAGCATATGCCCTTCAGGTATAACCGCCGCTAAGTAGATCCATTCGTTAGCCACAGGAAGCTGTACCACAGCCACTGGGCTGGCATCGCCAGGTTGCAATAAGGCAAAACGTTTCCATTTTGGTGGCAAATCCACCATTAAGTTAGAACCAGAAAGTATCTTTAAATCATCAAAATCGACAAATTGAATATCCAACCCTTGCGTCTGCCCCATTTGGGCAACAATGCTGGTACTGAGTTGTTGCCGCACCAATTGGGAAAGTTCTGTCTGGGGAATAGCCTGCAAAGCAATGTATTGCTGGTTTACCGAAACAAAAAATCGTGTGCCGCCCATATCCCGTAACTGATCTAAGACTACATGACGATATTGATCTGGCAGCTTTTTAAAAAACAGCACAGTTTGGCCAATACGTGAACCCATGGTCTGTGACACATCGATTAAGCGCCTATGTTCTGTGGCTTTTAATTGAGAAACCCACAGCCAAGTGCCAAATACCTGGGCTATCAAAATACCTAAAAATAGCACTATAGTGACCCGTGCCATAACAGAATGAGGGATTAAGCTGTGCCGAAAGCGCACCCAATATTTCACGAAAGCACCAACACATAACCCTTGCCACGCACACTTTGGATGCTATCTTGCGCTATAGGGCTGAGCTTTTGCCGCAACCGACTTATAGCAGTATCAATTGAGCGATCAAAAGGCTGTGCGTTACGGCCATGTAAAACTTGGCAGATGGCATCACGACTAAGCACCTCCCCGTGGTGCTGGTACAAGAGTTTGAGTAGATCAAATTCTGCTCCAGTCAACGCTAACGCAGTGCCCGAAAAACTGGCGCTACGTTTAAGGCTATCTATATGCAGTTTAGGCGTATCTGATTCTGTATCTTGGCTTGAGGTTTGTACCTGCACTCGTCGCAGTAACGCTTTAATCCGAGCCAGCAGTTCACGTGGGTTAAAGGGTTTACCCATATAATCGTCAGCGCCTAGCTCTAAACCCAAAATGCGGTCTAAATCATCACTAGCTGCGGTGAGCATGATCACGGGTAAACTGGAGGTTTGCCGCAAATTACGGCACACATCTAAGCCATCCATACCAGGCAAACCAATATCTAACACAGCTAGATTGAATTGCGCCATATCAGCTTTTAAGAAACCTTCACCATCGGCATAGGCCACCACCTCAAAGCCTTGTTGGCTCAAGTATTGGCTTAGAAGTTGGCGGATTTCTAAATCATCATCGATGATGGCGAGTTTATTCATTATGGACTAACGACAAGTAAAAAAAGTGAGTAAAGCCTATTATTAACACGATTACTAGACCTTTAGCAATTTAATGCCACCCGCCTTAGCACTTCGTAACACGAACCCATAGTGTGGTAGTCGGTTTTTCCAGCAGGGCTTTTGCGGTTATCGTACTTGGTGTTTTCACAGTTGAGTATACGATACCAAGCACCATGTTTATGATCCACGAAGTGTTCCCAAGCGTAGGCCCATAATTCATCATACCAGTCCCAATATCGCTGCTCTCCGGTTTTTTGAGCCAGAAGTGCTGCCGCCGCGATAGACTCTGCCTGCACCCAAAAATACTTGTCCCCGTCACACACTTTATCTCTAGGATCAAAGCCATAACAAATGCCACCATTTTTTTGATCCCATGCTACCTTCAACGCCTCATCAAACAGAAATTGCGCTTTGGGTAAGAGCCAGTCTTGGGGTTTGTAGTCATCGATAATCAACAGCAACTTGGCCCACTCGGTAAAGTGACCAGGTTGATACCCCCACGGGCGAAATAAGTTCTTAGAATCTTCTTTGTTATAATCCCAATCTACCTTCCAATCAGTAGTATAGTGTTCCCAAATGTAGCCGTTGGTGGTTTGAGTTTGGCGTACACAAATGTTGTGTGCCAGCAGCGTTGCTCGATCTAAATAAGGCTTATAGCCCGTAGCTTCAAAGGCAGCAATCAGTGCTTCACAAGAGTGCATGTTGGCATTTTGACCACGGTACGGAGAAACTGTTTGCCAGTCTGCATTCGCTTCATCGGCATAGAGCCCATCTTCAGGCAACCAAAAGTACTGCTCCATAACAGAAAAGGTTTCATGCACATACTCTTGGGCTTCGGTGATGCCGGCTTTTGCAGCAGAGGCATAGGCTAACAGAACAAATGCTAGGCCATAACAATGGTTGGTTTCATCCACTGGCTGGCCGTCTTTAATAAGCCAGGCATAACCACCACTGAGAGGGTTGAGATGAACACTACGTAAGTAATTTAAACCATGGCGTGCTGAAGCAAGATATTCTGTGCTGTCAAAATAACGTGCCGCTTCACAGTAATTAAAGATAAACCGTGTACTGCTCACCAAATGCCTAGTTTGGGTATCATAAACACTTCCATCATCACGAAAAAAATGAAAAAAGCCGCCTTTTGAATCTATTGCCCGAGGGTGATAAAAGTCCATGGTAGTTTGGATATGTTGGGAGAGAAAGCCGGCTTCACGAAAACTTGGTTGTTGAATTGTGTTCATGTAATAACATCCAGCCTGCTAGGTAATGAGCTAATAGCGCCTGCTCGCTGCACGGCGTGGGCCCCGCAAGCACTGGCAAACCTAATGTTTGTCTCTAGAGCTACTTGATTCGCCAGTAACCCACCCAAACTGTTGGGGGTTATATTTTGTTCAACCAAGGAGAATAACAAGCCTCCCATAAAGGCGTCACCTGCCGCAGTAGCATCAACCATTTTCACTTTAATAGGTGTCATTTCACCACTATTTTCGGCACTGAAATAGCGTAATAGGTTACCCCCGTCGGTTATAAGAATGAGCCTTACATCAGCCGCCATAATCTTACCTAAAGTCTCTACGTGAGGCGCATCACCCGCTACAAAATCTAATTCTTCTATACTCATCTTAATTTACGGGGGGATTACACTATTAAACTGTCTGTGAAATCGGGGTAAAACCCTACTGAATGCGCCGCCTTTCAGCGATACCAAACTCTAAGTAATGTTGGTATGGGTTTACTCCAGCAGCTTTAACATCTGGATTAAGTTGAAGGTATTTTTCTTTACTGAAGTTAACTATACCTGTTTCAAGAACAATAAATGCATTCATGAAGTTGTCTTGGATGCTGATATTGTTGCAATAATTTACGCCTATATTCTGGAATACATTAATAATATCTTCACTGTTATTTTTTAATATTTTTCTAAAGTAGTCATTGATATCATCGTAATTATCTTTTTTTTGGATGTAAAGTCGATTGAAAAGTTGTTTTTGAGCCACTCTACTGTTAGATTTCATCCAATTATGACCCAGTATTTGCACTGAATTCTGACTCGTCTGATGGGGTACGGCGCTGCTTTCAATGTGGTTTTTACAGGAAATGCCAGCGCCTAAGTACGCTTAATAATGCCATATCAATCATTCCACATAGTCTCCTGCGCTATCGCGTCAGGAGGTTTATACATGGGTCAGTTTTCAATGCAAATATGGGGTGCTAATGGGTCAATTCTGGATGCAATCTAACGCACTGGGGTGATAGATGCTATGCGCGACAGGTGAAGCCACCCGCTTGACGATATCGGGCTGAATAACTTTCATTGGCTCTCCAACCAACGGAACTGAAAGGCCTCGAAGAATTTCACCATTCTGTTCGCTTTGGCCAAATTCCAGCTCTGATTAGCAACAGCCATTAAACCACTGTCGTCACCGAGAGTATTGCGTAGGTTATGTAAATTTTCATTATCAGTTTGGTCACCAAAGGTTATCTTCAATTTAAATGCACGATAGTCTTGTTTATATTTCTCGGTAGCTCGACATTGTGCAGAAACCCGCTGCTAATATTTCATCCATTGGCAATGCGCACAGTTTCGCCGCAGGAAACAGCACCCCCAACCCCGATGTGCATGCTTTACACTACAGACCTGCAGTTCAGGCCTGGAGGCAGTGAATGAGATAGAGGCATTAAGTGATGGAGTCTGATCCTGTAAGTGATACTAAACTTGGGGAAAAGCCAAGGTTTGTAAACGCTGTTGTGGGCTTAGTTTCTTTAGCTCCATTAGGGCGTTAACCATGGACGTATCGCAATAGGGTAGGTTGGGTGCAATCAATAATACTGTTTGTAGTTGATCGTCCAGAAAGCTGGCTAGGCGATAGGTGCTTTGGTCACAGACTTGCAGTTGCAGTAGGTCATTATGTGGCAGCAGCCAGCTACTGGCCCACTCTAGCCAATCCTTAGGCACATAGGTACTGGCCAGTTCATAGTGATAGCCGACCGTCGTATGGCGCTTAAACCATAATATAGTGTCATCAAAGGTGATTTCTTTGCGTGTCATTAAGTTGGCTCGCCAAGGGGTATCAATTCTACTAACACGCACGGGAGTATGTTTGTAATCAGGCTGTCCGGATGCAGCATCTGTGCGGGCC
>Ga0302120_10001225_pt1 | contig 12009 bp, 14 predicted proteins | sample AG5_Bottom_MG_FD_203118 | JGI IMG/M metagenome (GOLD analysis project Ga0302120, IMG submission 203118) | Marine microbial communities from Western Arctic Ocean, Canada - AG5_Bottom | ecosystem: Environmental > Aquatic > Marine > Oceanic | place: Canada: Western Arctic Ocean | collected 2017-10-01 | reverse complement strand
ACTTATGCAAAACCATGCCACTCAAAACGCTGTTGAGGTTCCACAAGTAGCGCCAATGCTTGCTAGCAAGGGCTTGCAACTTGTTTGTGCGTTTGCCCTTGGTGCCACAGTGTTGTTTGCTGCTGCTTTTGTTCAGACATCATCAGTGCACAATGCGGCGCATGATATGCGTCATTCCCAGGGCTTCCCCTGCCACTAATAGCGGCGTGCTGTTTCGTCGACTGGTCGCCGTAGCGCTTGTCGCTGGGCTGATTGGGGGTCTTGCCCTCAGTCTGGCCCAGCGCTGGCAAGTGATTCCGATCATTGTTCAGGCTGAGAAATTTGAAAGCCTGAAAGTCAGCGCCGGAGACGCAGCGCAAGTCGCTGATGACAAGCATGACAAGCATGATGAGGACTGGAAACCCAGTGATGGACTCGAACGAACTCTGTTTACAATTTTATCAAACGTATTAACTGCTATCGGATTTGCACTTGTACTGGTCGCGTTAATAGCTGCGGCCTCATTGAAGTTTGGGAAAAATACTGAAATCAGCACCTCTTCCGGAATCATTTGGGGCCTTGGAGGCTTCATTGCCTTTTTTGCAGCTCCGTCTTTTGGGATCTCCCCTGAACTTCCAGGAGTCTCTGGTGCCGCGTTAGAGTTCAGGCAATGGTGGTGGATTGCAACTGTGATCTGTAGTGGGGCAGGTTTGTACTTGGCCTACATACTGAGCAGCCCATGGAAGTGGCTTGGACTGGTTGTTCTTCTGGGTGCGCCACATATGTACGGTGCACCGCACGCGGAGAATCTCTACGAAGGGTTTCCGATAGCCATAGCTGATCAACTCTCTGAGTTGTCGAAAGATTTTCTGCTAGCCACTGGCCTTAGCAATCTTATCCTATGGCTGGTTCTTGGGAGTTTTACTGGATGGGCAGTGAAGCGCTATATCCATACCGAGAACTGATCTTTTTGCCCAGCCGATCTATCGAAAATCTGACTGAAAAGTGTATTTCGAGTCATCCTCGTGGATTGGGTTAATCCTGAGAAATCGATCCAGCTAGCCAAGATAGGATTTTCCTATTCCCCGGATAAAGTTATCGTCTTGGTTTTATTACATCGGAGTCAGGATGTCTCGTACACTTATACGGTTCCGCCTATGTCAGGAGTAGCTTAACTTCGTAAAACTCTGCTGACTGGGGCTCTTAAAGAATTAAGGCTCCTTCAAGCAACTACGATTCACCACCAATCAAGAATAAGTATGAATAACAAGTTATCGATAATTTGCGTTTCTGGGACCCTCGAAAAACTGCAAATGGCAGCGATGGTGGCTTCTGTTGCAGCAGCAAGTGGAAGCGAAGTGTCGGTCTTCTTTTCGATGAACGCCCTTCAATTCCTCGTTAAGGAGAATTCGACCTTAGTGCCGCCAAAGGAGGGGGCGTTTGGAGATTTAATCGGTGTCGAAGGTGTTCCAGAGTTTCGGGTATTATTTGAGCAGGCAGCTGAACTCGGAGATGCCAAATTATTAGCTTGCTCAATGGCTCTAGATCTGCTTAAGGTGAGTCCAGATGATCTGATGTTAGAGTTTGGGCCTGCTACTGGATTGACCCGGTTCCTCTCTGATGCGGAAGACGGAAAAATAGTCTCGTTTTAGACGAAAATGGCGCTAAGTGTCATTTGTGGAGAAGCATCATGTCCGAAGAAAAAATAGTCGATGCCCGGAACACTTTTTGTCCAGGGCCGTTGATGGAACTGATCTCATTCATGAAGCGGGCTGGAGTCGGAGACCAGTTAGAACTGTTGTCTACCGATGCAGGTTCTGCAAACGATGTACCGGAGTGGATCAGTAAAGTGGGTCACGAGCTTGTCAGCAACGAAAAGATCGATGACGTATGGCACATAAAGGTTCGCAAGATAAAGTGAAACCTCCCTTTGCGCCTGGTGTTGTTTGTGTGTGGTGAAATAGTATTTTTCGAAAGTGAGTTCGGCATTTCATAAGGAGGTCTAAATGAGAATTCTGTTTGTCGGGGGTGGAATGGGCGGAACGATCGCCGCAAACAACGTTGCGCGGCGACTCTCCAAAGAAATCAGACAAGGCAGCGTGGAGATCACAATGTTGTCTGCTTCGGATCAACACTGGTATCAGCCTGGGCTTCTTTACGTTGCGTTTGGCAAAATGGCTCTTAACGATATTTGTCGTGATCAATCGAGTCTTTTGGAACCGGGCATCAAGTTTTTCGTTGATCCTGTTGAAGAATTTGAAATGAGCAGTAACCGGGTTCGCACCAAAGCCGGGGTTGTCCATGACTATGACATGCTAGTGATAGCGACTGGTTGTGAAGCGGTATACGACGAGGTGCCTGGACTTAAGGAGTCGTCTGAAACACCATATACCCGAGAGGGCGCGGTCAGCATGTTTAAAAAACTGCGTGACTTCGAAGGGGGCAAAGTAGCGGTGGTGGTTGGTGTTCCGCATAAGTGTCCCATCGCGCCGATCGAGATCACTTTCATGCTACATGAGTTTTTTGAAAAACGGGGCATTCGTGACAAGGTTGATCTCAAGTACACCTATCCGATTGCGCGGATACACAACATTGAAAACATCGCAAAGTGGGCAATCCCGGAATTCGCGAGGATGGAAGTCGATTACGAAACTTTTTTCAATATGAAAGAGGTCGATGTCGAAAACAAAATCGTACATAGCGAAGAGGGGACAGAAAAAGAATTTGATCTGTTAGTCGCCATCCCTCCTCACAGAGGTATGCCGGTGATAGAGGATAACAACCTTGGCGACGGGGGCTGGATACCGACTGACCGTTATTCACTAAGGATGGACGGCCAGGATAACGTCTTCGTGCTTGGTGATACCACTAACCTGCCAATCAGTAAAACAGGCTCAACCGCCCACTTTGAAAGTGAAGTAATCGGTGAGAACATCGCATCTCTTTGTCGAACCGGGACAGCAACACGAGAGTACGACGGGAAGGTGTATTGCTTTATCGAAGCAGACCGGGACCGCGCAACTAATGCTTGCTTCAATTATATTGATCCACCGGAAATCCGGCCGCCAACCAAGTCGATGCACATGCTGAAGATGTCCTATAACCAATGGTATTGGTCCTCGGCGCGAGGCCTTCTCTAATCGAAAGTAGTTTGCAGAACATCAACTGCAACGTCTATGGAAAAAAATGCGATGAACGAATTGAAAGAGACGGACGCCAATCTGGAAACCCAGAATCTTGATAAATTAATTGAGTTAGCATCAGCCATTGCAGCCGCGCAGGATGCAATGACTGACGATATCGTTACACGTTTAGCAGCAGCGATTGGGGAAGGAATGATCCTGATGGATCGTGTGACGAGAAACGAAGGGCTGATGCATCTCTTGCAGGCGCTAGGCGACCCTGCAGTGCAAGAGAATTTAGAGGGCGTCGCAAAAGCGCTTACCTCTGAGAATTTCTTCGATGGCGCTAATGATCAAAAAAACACGGGTCGTGGTGGGTACCTGGGTTTGATGCGATTGCTGAGTGATTCCGAAGTCCAAGACGCTATTTATACGTTAGCCGGTTTTCTTAAGAAATTTAACGCTCACACCCAAAAGAATTCCTGAAAATACGATCACGAAGGCAGTAGTTCACCGCGCAGTTTCTTGCCTGGGGTGGCAGCACACCGCGGCTCGATTTCCAGAATAGGGGGGCCGAGCGCCAGTGTTCCACCACTGGTTAATAAGCTCATTAAATTACTCTGGGCTCTGAAGCAAGCCAGCATGGTCCGAGGGTCGATGGCCTGGGCTAGGCCAAAAAAATCGACGTTGGCTAACATCAATAGCAACATCATTGATGCTTGCTTCCCGCCGCCGCATTAAGCCCTCTTCGGAAAATTCCCACAGCTCGTTTCCATATGATCTATGCCAACCCTGTTCTTGATCGCGCCATTCATACTGGAATCGCACGGCTATACGGTTCTCTGAAAATGCCCAGAGCTCTTTAACTAAACGATAATCAAGTTCTTTCTTCCATTTCTGGGCAAGAAATTTCACGATGGCGTCTCGTCCCTGGAAATGTTCTGAGCGATTCCGCCATGTGCTATCTGGCGTATAGGCCAGGCTCACCCGTTCTGGATCGCGAGTATTCCATGCGTTCTCAGCCATCTGTACTTTTTTGGCTGCAGTAGACGAGTTAAACGGGGGTTTAAGATCAGTTGGTTGCATTAATCCTCCCAAAACCTCTAGTTATTTCAGTTCGGCGAACTATAGTGAATTTGACTCTTTTCAAGATCGAGTCTTTCAAGTTTACGAAACATCACGACAGCGATGTGGTCGACTTCAAGACGATTACTTTATCCAGAGAATAGGAAAAACCTATCTGGCCCAGGCGAACTGATCACTGAGAATTCCAGAGTTTTACAATAAGAATGGCTGTACATACACTTTTTCAAGCGGGGCCACCCTGGTGTGCCAAACAATCTAAGATGGCGTCGAAGATAAAGCGGATGAGAAACTAACGAAAGATAGTAGTCCTCGAGGTAGCACTATTTTGCGCAGCATTATCAGTAACGGCGGGCGGGCGTTAACGTCTAGCGACGCTAAGCTCTACTTGGGCAATATCCAAGGTGATATTGAGTTTGATACTCACTTTGCGCTACAAACATGGTTTAACTCTGGTGGGAAGGCCGTAGCACTGATTCAACCTTTGCATATGGCAGATCTATGTGTTGCGATGCGTGATCTGCCCGAATCAGTTGCTGTGCTTCCATTTGGATCAGGCTCGAATGTGATGCTCAGAGAGGAGGGGTTCGCGGGCTTAGTAGTATCCCTAGGGACCCGCTTTAGTGGTTTCGAGGTACTGCCCGATAACTCCCTACGGGTGGGCGCAGGAGCATTCACCAAAGATATTGTGCTAAAAGCGCTGGAAAATGGTTTTGACCTTAGTTTTCTGGGGGCAATTCCCGGAACCATTGGCGGAGCCCTGGTCAGCAACGCGTGTTTTGCTGAGAACGACATCCTCGAATCTTTTTTGCGCGCGACGATTGTGAGGCGAGATGGGCGGGTAGAGACCATAAAGCGTGGCCACACCGATACGGTCACAAGGCTGTGCAAGAAACTTAAGACCGGCGTGATCGTCCAGGCCATCCTTAAGCCAGAGCGAAGACCCGTTGCCTTACTGGAAGAGAAGCTTTCTCGAATGAAAGCACTACATCAGAAAACATACTCTACAGATCGTTTTCGCACAGGACATGTGTTTTATGCGATTCAAAAAGAGTTCGATAATGCCAGGTCACAGTTAGAACTCCCAAAAGCAACAGAAATTGTTGTTGAACTAGGCGATTTGCAGGACCCCGATTCGAGCCTACGGCTGGATTCCCGTTATCCGAATATCCTGATCGGGAAAAAGAAATTAGACGTATCTGAAATAGAGAGGTTCGGCGAGCGACTTCGCGGACTTGCTCGAAAAAATCTGGATGTAGAGTTGGGCTGGAACATTGAAATATATGGGATGGCAAATGACGCCAGCGTACTCCAGCGTTTTGACCCAAACTAGATATCACATAGTGCGTGGGCACGACCAGATCACGATGTTGTACGCGGGTTTATAAGGTTGTTCATCAATACATCAACTAACAACTTGGTTACGGAGATTGAAAATGGATAAGGCAAAGATGTCAGAAGAGATCAAGACAGCGAAAACGAAGAAATCGGTTTCATGGAGACAGATAGCAGAGCAGACATCGAGGTCTCCCGAGTTTGTCGTTTCGGCTTGTCTCGGCATGAACCATATGGACAAAGAGGACGCGGATGCTGTCGTGAACTATCTCGACCTATCAGCGGACGCATCAATTGCGCTGCAGCAGTTTCCAAACAAAAAATGGGAACAGACCGTGCCGACGGATCCGGTGATCTACAGGCTTTATGAAATGGTAGGAGTATATGGGGAGACAATTAAAGAGCTGATACATGAGGAATTTGGGGATGGCATAATGTCTGCGATCGATTTCAGAATGAATTTATCTAGAGAAGAAAATGAAAATGGGGATCGAGTACGTCTTGATTTGAGTGGGAAGTTTCTTCCGTACCGTTCGTGGTGAGAGGCGGATCGCCAGACCGAACATTTAAAAGATTCGAGAAACCATAGCACGATGGGGTGTTGGCCTGGACTGGTCTCATAGTGCGCAAAGGCAACGATTGCAGACCGATAGTATGGAAACGAACTTAATAGTGGAAGAAGCGAGTCATCGCCCTGTTAGAGATTCTTGTTTAAGAGTTGGTATTGGCGTGGGAATTGGGGCCATAATGGCCGTCGCGGCGAGCGGCTTTCTTTTTATCGCAGAGTCAATAAAACATTTCTCGGTTTTTATTGGACGCATCGCCTCAAATTACGGGGACGGATGGGTAGTAATTGTCAGCCCGGTATTTCTCCTTGTTGCGGCATTTCTCATATATGGATTGCGTCGCATCCTTGGAGTCCAACGGTTTCACGGCCCAGCAGAAACGATTCAAGCCGCACAGTCTGGTGAAATTGTTGATATCCGAATTGGCTTTGGCTCTACACTGGCGGCGCTGATCTCGGTTGGAGGGGCAGCTTCAGTCGGACAGTATGGGCCCTTGGTTCATTTCGGTGGAGCTATCGGGTCTGGTGTTTCTAGAGTGCTTCGGAGCACGATTTCTACTTCGACGTGGATTGGATGCGGTGTTGCTGGCGCCATTGCGGCAGGATTTGGCACGCCGATGGCGGCAATCGTTTTCTCGCATGAGGTTGTGTTACGTCGATTCTCACTACGAGCAGTTGCTCCGATTTCGATAGCGGCTATTACGGCTAGCGCCCTAAGTCAACAAATGTTGGGTGAACGTCGGATTCAATTCGATCAGGTTGTCGGAGGCTCGATGCTGGAGTTACTTCCGTTTGTTATCCTTGGCGCCCCTATTTTTGCGATTACAGCAGTTGTTTTCATGACTATGATCGGGAAGTTAACTGAAAAGGTTGATCATTCCTGGAAAGGGCGGATCAGGCCATTAATTCTGGCGGCAATGGTCTGCGGAGTAATTGGAATTTGGGTTCCCGGAGCGGTTGGTCTTGGTCTTGATGTAATTCCCGATCTTCTTCATAACAATCTTGCGGTGACCACAATAGTAATTCTGGTTATATCTAAACTGCTCCTTACTGTGACATGTATCGGCTGCGGGATGCACGGCGGCGTGTACTTGCCATCGCTTTTTATCGGCGCAGGGGTAGGGTGTTTGTTTGGCAAAATGGTAGCCGCTCTAGGAATTGCGGGAGGCGAAAGTCTGAGTATCGCAGGAATGGCTGCAGTCGCTGCCGCTGTTTTCGGGGCCCCGATTTCAACGGTTCTAATTGTCCTTGAATTTACCCTGTCTTACGAGGCGGCGATTTTCTCAATAATTGCTGTGACCATTTGCACGCTCATCACCAATGAACTCTATGGACCGTCGTTGTTTGATCGGCAAATCAGCAAGAAAGTAGATTAACTTGAAAGATGGATAAAAAAAACACTGAAAAACAGGTTTAGGCCAACAAAAAGACTAGTTATTTACAATAGCTTTGCGCGTTAAAAAGAATGAAGTGTGATGATTGATAACTCTCCGAAGAAGGCCCACTTAGGTTGTTGTCTAGGTTATCCAGGGGCCTTGTTTGCTGCTGAGAGTACGCCTCTGGGAGTCTGATTCCAAAGCAGCGCAAGCTTAAGGAAAGCGCTACAAGCCTGACTTTGATAGGCAGACCTTCTGATAATGATAGTGGCAGTGTGTTGCGGGAGTGGCGGGCTTACCGTGAGTGAAGTAAGACCGGCTAGTGACGCGACGATTGATGCGGGCAATATTGTGTGTAATTCTCCGGAGCGAACGACTTCGATAATTACACCGAGTGAGTTGGATTCTAGTGTGACGGTCGGCGTAATCTCATGGTCAGAAAAGTACGCGTCAATTTGCTTTCGCATCTCAAACTGTGAGTTCAATAACGCTAATGGGTGTCTCACTAAGTCAACTTCTTTCAAATCGAGACATCCATTAGGATCAGTGATTAGATTGACGGAACTCGCGACTGCCAACACGAGGGAGTCAGTTAAGAGTGTGTAGGTCTCTAAATCTGCCGATCTTGTAGAAAGAGAAAATGAATCACTGAAAATGACTCCAAGATTTACCTGATCCTGTAGCACCGCTTCTTCAATCTGTTGCTGCGTCATTTCGGTAGTGTTTAAAGAGATTCTCGGGTATTTGGTGATAAAGTCTCGGATTAGAGACACCGTTAGGTAGTCGGTTATTGGCGTTAACCCCAGGCTCAGTGAGCCTCGCGTTAGGTCGCTTAGATCATCTAAGGCCTGCGCAGCAGCATTTATTTCTGCGAGGGCTCGTTCGACGTGGTGTACATAAATTTCTCCGGCATCTGTTAGGTGTACATTCCGTCCTGAACGTTCCAGTAATTGAATGCCGACCTGCGCTTCAAGTTGCTTTATCTGCTGAGAAAGAGCGGGCTGAGAAACGAACAAGGATTCTGCGGCGCGTGTAAAACTGGAGTGCTTGGCGACTGCTAAAAGGTACCTTAGGGAGCGAGGAAATATTGTGTTACGTGGCATGGTTTTACCCAAGGGCTAGTTCATTTGCCGTTTGCCATCGTAAAAATTTGAGCTAGCATTTCTTTTGGGCACCCTTGCTTTTAAGATGAACTAATAGAACCAATAGGAATTTCCTATTTAGAAGATAACTAGATTGTCTTAGAGAAAGTATGTTTGCAGTTTAACTGTTTGGATAACTTATGGGATACTTAAAGTATAAAGGTATTGCCTTATTACTAACTGCAAGGTTAAGTTAGTTAACCATTATTTTCTAATGCCTTAAAGCGATGTTGTTAGATCAGTGCCGGCTTGACCTATTATGGAAGCTACAAGAAATATAAGGATCGTAGGAGGAGGGGCGAAATGAGTAAGCAGGGCGTGCATATTGCCGTAAAAGAGCTAAGTCATAGCTATGCACCGCGTGGCCCGATCACCTTTGATCAGGTTAATCTAGTATCGTTGCCTGGAGAGGTACTGGCAATTATTGGGCGATCTGGTTGTGGCAAATCGACCTTACTTCATATTATGGCAGGGTTGTTGGCCCCTACTGCTGGTGAAGTCCGAATCGATGATGTCCCGGTGAAGAACCCATCTCCGCGGTGGGTGATGATGTTCCAAGCGCCCCATTTGTTTCCGTGGATGCATGTTCGCCAGAACGTGGGCATCGGCTTGAAGTTTGCTCACTGGCCAGAATCAAAAATTCAAGAACGTGTGGAGAAAACCATAAAACTCGTAGATCTTGAAGCCTTTGTGGACTCAAACGTTCAGGATTTATCGGGTGGCCAGCAACAAAGAGTGGCGCTCGCAAGGTCCTTGGTTATGGAGCCCGAAATGCTCCTTCTTGATGAACCATTTTCAGCTCTGGACGCGTTCACACGGGCCGCTTTGCAAAAAGATGTTCGCTCTATTGCAAAAAGCCTGGGAATAAATCTAGTTATAGTCACTCACAACATTGATGAAGCGGTGTTGATGGCTGATCGCGCCGTGATCATGGCCGGTTCACCAGGGAAAATCAGGGACGAGATCGTCGTTTCACTACCAGAAGAGCGTAACTCTAAGGATTCCGAAGTTCAAAAACTTCGTGAACATTTAATGGAGGCATTCCGGACGGCTTCAAGTATCCAAGAACGAGGCACTGATGAAGCGCTATAGCCGGCGATCGATCAAAGTCGAATAGAGCACTTTGGCCCGTAGACTCATATCAAGAAGACTGGCTGAGAATCCACAAAATAGACTCTTCATTGGCTATGTCGACAGTGACCAATAACGATCAACGTTTCTCTCGTCTGGGAGCAATCTTCAGAACTCTGGTAACACGAGTGTTTTACAGCCTCATAGGGCTGTCAATTTTGTTTGGTCTCTGGTGGTATGGTGGCTGGTTACTTGAGAGCAATCCTTCAACGAGAAGTTTTTCCGATTTTGGGCCTGGCCCAGCTCTTAATGCGATCTCATACTTAGTCGAAGACGGAACCATAGTAAACGCAAGTCTCGCGAGCGGTTATCGCCTAGGACTTGGCTTGCTTCTTGCCATACTCACAGGAGTGCCGGTTGGGATTCTGATGGGTAGAAGTAAAGTTTTTCGTAAGTTAAGTAATACACCATTCCAATTTCTTAGAATGGTAAGCCCCTTGTCTTGGGAGCCTATAGCCGTAATTGCTATGCCGACCTGGGATCAGGCAATTATTTTCTTGATCTCGATGGCAGCGGTTTGGCCCGTCGCTTTCGCGACTGCGGCTGGGCTTGCCAAGCTGGATCCTTCTTGGTTCAAGGTCGCCCGAAACCTTGGTGCCCGTTGGTGGCATGTCGTGAAGGAGATCATTCTGCCAGCAATTGTATTTGACGTTTTAACCGGTATTCGGCTGGCCGTTGGGGTGGCGTGGATTGTCATTGTGCCTGCAGAATTTCTGGGTATAACCTCAGGCCTTGGCTACACGATCCAGGACTCACGTGAAAACTTGATGTATGACAGTCTGGCGGTAATGATTCTGGTAATCGGAATATTAGGATTCTTGATGGACGGCATATGTATGGCATTGATTAAGCGTTTTAGTTGGCATCGTGGTTAACTTAATGTATCGAAGACATGGCTAGCGAAAATATTAAAGGTATCGATCAGGACACAAGTTTGGCTTGGTTGAGGGACCGAGTTTTTTACCCGGCGACAGGAGTCGGAATTCTCCTCGCCCTTTGGGCGATCGGTAGCTGGTTTCTGGCAATTACCCCGGAGACGGCTAGTTTTACCAAGTTTGGTTTAATTCCAACAATGAAGGCGGTGCCGGGTCTACTCTCATCCGGATACATTACCGAGAATGTTCTGGCGAGCGGTTACCGTTTGGCAATTGGATTGTTCTTAGCCATCTTAATTGGTGTGCCAATAGGAATAGCGATCGGTCTGAGCAAAGTTACTCAGCAGATCAGTAATGAGCCATTTCAATTGCTACGAATGGTGAGCCCCCTATCCTGGATGCCTATCCTGGTGTTTGTTTTTCCCAGGTGGGATCAAGCTATTATTTTTCTCATTGCAATCGCAGCCATTTGGCCTGTTGTTTACGCAACTGCTGCTGGATTAAAGAAAGTGGATCCGGCATGGTTTAAGGTATCTAGAAACCTTGGGGCAAATTTTCGACAGACGTTATCGGAAATTATTTTTCCTGCAATTGCTTTCGATATATTTACCGGAATACGACTGGCACTGGGTATCGCATGGGTGGTTCTGGTTCCGGCAGAACTGCTCGGCGTTAGCTCAGGCCTTGGGTACGCGATCAAAGATGCTAGGGAAACATTGTCATACGATCACTTATCAGCGATGGTCGTAGTCATTGGCATCATCGGATTTACGCTTGACGCCATTGTAGCGAAAATGGTGCAACGTTATACCTGGCAACGGGAAATATAGGCGTTAGTAGGGTTTGTGAGCTAACTGGGAAAGGCAGTCGTAATTCCTGATTGCTGTCTTCGGCGCAGCATTTATTTTGTCATGAGACTCATCGGGTTCAGCACGTGCGCTATCCCCGAGGTGAGCAATAAAGCTGCAACCGAGGTTGGTAATCGGGCTGTCACTGCCGGTGAGTTCCAGCAGACAAAACAAGGGTACCCATGCGCCGAGGTTCTACCCGACGCCGAGTATAAGGAACTGATTGCCCAGAAGAAGTCGCGGTCGCCCGCTTCTTCTTGTGGGCAACGGTTTTATAACTTAGTAACGGTTTCCGCCGCCGCCGTAACCGCCGCCACCACCGCCGCCGCCGCCACCACCGCCGCCACCGCCGTAACCGCCACGGCCACCACCACCACCACCACCACGGGGGCGTTCTTCGCGGGGTCGTGCTTTGTTGACAGTCAATGAGCGACCGCCGACATCACGACCATTAAGTTCATCAATAGCTTTTTGGCCGGCGTCTTCACCGGACATTTCGACAAAAGCGAATCCTTTGGAGCGGCCAGTGTCTCTGTCCATGATGAGTTTGGCA